>ENA-OQAS01000095-OQAS01000095.1-human-gut-metagenome-genome-assembly--contig:-NODE-95-length-43837-cov-8.999131_pt1 | contig 43837 bp, 53 predicted proteins | sample MGYA00242733_ERZ504523 | MGnify/ENA primary metagenome ERZ504523 (study PRJEB26092, sample SAMD00036239) | human gut metagenome | host: Homo sapiens | study: EMG produced TPA metagenomics assembly of...
CTACCCGGACGCTCACTTTGTTCAATTAGGTCAAATCGAAAATGGTGTAAACGAAGGGGCAGTTCACTGGAATGCCAAAACTGCTTTTTCGTTTACCCCATCATCGATTCTAACCTAAAGAATTTATACTAAAAAAGTGACAATTTAAACATAGAATATTGTTATCTGAGAAAAAACAAGGTATAGTTTTTTCATACTTACTGAAATGAAAGGAGTAACAAATATGCAAAAAAATAAGACAGAAGAAGAATTTCAAAAAGAGGTGAACTTAACGGAAGAAGAAATCGAAAGCTATTCTGGGTGTACTGAAAGAACACAGAGATGTTTAACAGATTGTCCATGGCCGTTTCCAGGCTCCTATATCAACGCAGCAAGCTGAGTCAAAGAACCGCATACCTATCAGAGAGGATAGGTTGTGCGGTTTCTTTTTGGAGGAAAGAAATGTATACAATTACTTTAGAAGTAAATCAGATATGTAATTTACGATGTGATTATTGTTATCTGGGTGAGAAAACAAATCAGAAAATGACAGAAGAGACAGCTCATAAAGGTCTGGAGATTGCTTTTTTGAATGTAGAAAAACATAGGGATAGAAGATTATGGGTTGATTTTGTAGGCGGGGAGGCTTTCCTTAGTTTTCAATTGTTACAGAACTTAGTGGAATATATAGAGAGAGAAGCAAAGAAAAGAAATGTAACGGTTTCTTATTCTGTCACAACCAATGGTACTATCATAGACAAAAGTATACTAGATTGGTTGGCTAAGTATAGATTTCATTTAAAATTAAGTATAGATGGAAACAAAGAAACACATGACAGAAACCGGAAAATAAGTTCGAATATGGGAAGTTATCAAAGTATAATGGAAAATATGTGTTACTTCAAAGAATATGAAGAAAAAAGCGGGCAATATATTCAGGCAGCCCATGTGATAACTCAAAATAATTATTGGGAAGCAGTTAAATCTGTTAAGCATTTAGTAGAAAATCTTCACTTTAGAATTGTAGATTCCTCTATAGATGTTTCCCATAGCTGGACACATGAGCAGTTAGACAAGTTAATTGAGGAGTGGGAAAGTATTTTAGGTTATTACATGAAGGAGAAGAAGATAGGAAGGGAATTTTTATGGGCACCAGCATTAGATTTGATGAAATATGGGGAAATGGTAAAGAGTTCAGGGTTTTGTGGGGTAGGATTGATACAGATATATGTTAAGACAGATGGTAAAATATATGGTTGTGCAGCTAATTTGAAGCCTAGTGGATGCCTGGGGGATGTAGAAAAAGGGCTTTCTGTAAAAAAGATTAAGGTTTATCGTGAATTAGCTCTAAAAGACGAAATGTGTTCAGGATGTAGCATAAATCAAAGATGCCAGAGTCAAAAGTGTATTATGAATAATCTGTTTTATAGCGAGAACATTAATGAACACAATCCAGATATGTGTTATTTCGAACAGAAGAAAATAAATTTATGGAAAAAATTTTTTAAAATAAGATTGAAGAAAAACTAGAAAAATAAGTAAAAATGTGCTATTTTTATTACAAAATACTTGATTTATAAGTGCTTGCTTTGAAAAGAATAAGATGTGTGTGGTGGTAAAGATGAATGTAATCAAACAAAAACGCAAGGAATTGGGAATTTCTCAAAGAGAACTTAGCGAAAGGCTAGGAACCAGTCAACAGACGATTAGTAGAATCGAAAAGTCAGATGTTGAAAATATTCCAAGCAGTTTGTTGATAAAATTGGCAGATATATTCCAGGTTCCGGTTGATTTCCTTATCCGTGGAGAAAAAAGTGATTTGTTTTCTACGAAAGGAGAGGAGATGTGGGAAATATATAAGCAGTTGGACGAAGAAAATAGAACTACGCTAATTGTGCTTGGAAGAAGATTAAATGAAACGCAAGCAGAAAATATGTTGAAAAGACAGACAGGTGAGAAAAGTGATAAAAATAGCAATATGTGATGATGAAAAATGCTTTATAGATGCAATTGAAAAAATGTTAAAAACCTATGCAGAGAAAAATGGACAGGACTTTTTGATAAAAAAGTATACAAAACCATTGCAATTAATGGAAGCATTAAAGGAAGAATTCCAAATTTTCTTTTTAGATATTGAAATGCCTGCCATGGATGGGTTAGAATTGGTAGATGTTATACGAAGGCATGATGAAAACTCCGTAGTCTTGTTTGTTTCTTCGCATAATGAATTTCTGGGAGTTGGATATACGTATGATGTCCAGAATTTTATTACAAAACCGATTACGCAAGTACAAATAAACTGCGAAATGAATAAGGCACTTAGAAAACTCAATACATACGAGCAGAGGTATATTGCAGTAAAAAGTGAAAAGGGTTATTTTAAGCTGTTTCTATCAGATATAGAATATATTGAAACAGTAAATCGAAAAGTAGTATTTCATTTGCGAAATGGCAATCAGGAAGCTGGATATTTTAAAATGAGAGATCTGGAAGAACGATTAGAACCATTTTTCTTTGTACGTTGTCACAATGGTATTATTGTGAATGTGGATTGTATTAAATCATTACATAATCTTACGCTTACGCTTTATTCTGGGAATAAAATATATATTACCCGTTCGAGAAAACAGAAACTTATGAAAAAGGTGGCAGAACGGGGAGGTTGGGTGTAAAGTGTATGGACAGATTATAATAAAAGATATATTTTCTATATTCAATATTCTTTTGATTGCATATTTATTGATCGATCCTAAGCCAAACCTCGGTAACAAGCAGAAAAATTGGTATTCATACATTTTGTGCATTGGAAGTTTAGCTACAATAAGAATAATGCTAAACAATGTATCATTACACATTGTTTACAACTATATAACAATTATTTTTATTGTCATGATTATAGGCCATTTTTTATTTCAACGTAGCATAAAATACTGCCTGCTAATTGGAAGCGTTTTCTTATCAATTGTTCTATTAGGTCAGTTATTAAGTTGCATTTTTTTCTATAGATATAGTAGTAACGCAATATTGGCAGATCTTCCAGACAGTTATCAAGTATGTATGATTTTAATTGCTGAAATAGTTATTGCTGTTGGAAGTTTAGTTATAAAAAGAATAGTAAGAAAAATTCCCTTACTTTTTTCTGGAATACATATAGCTACAATTATTGTACCACTATTTATTAATATTATAGTGATGGCAATATGCGCAGATCAACTGTATTATGAAAAAGAAATGATAGTGGATAATATGTGGTCAATGGTTACGATTATGGGCGTTTGTATTTTTATGTTCATGGGAACAATATGTAACATTGTAGTCTTAGAAAACTATTTGAATGTTAAAAAGATTGAGAATGAAAAGAAATTGCAGATTAGTGAAATAAGTATGCAGTATGACTACTACGTTAAACAGTCCAATGACATGGAAAATATACGAAAACTTTCTCATGATATTAAGAATCATTTGGAGGCGTTAAGGGGAAATATTGATTATTACCAGAAGATGGATTATATTGATGGTATTGAACGTAAACTGAGTATTTATCAAAGCTATTATAAAACTGGAAATACTTTTATCGATAATGTTGCATGCAAAAAGGTTAGAGGCTCTGGATAAAAAAATTGAATTCAAGGTATTTGCAGATTTTTCAGTTTTTAGAAGAATAAAGAATGAAGATTTGTGTGTAATTGTTTCCAATACAGTGGATAATGCTTTACGAGAATGTCAACTTATGAAAGAGGAAGATTCAGAGGTAGAATGTTTAATACAACTAAAAGCAAGGCAATTAAAGGGATTTTTATCAATTATATGTGAAAATACTTTAAGAGAATCTCAAGCGGAACTTCTAAAAGATAATGTAACATTAGAAACATCAAAAGAAGATAAAAAGAATCATGGATTGGAGTAAAGAACATTAAAAGTGTCGTGAAAGATTATGGTGGAGAGGTATCATTTCATGTAGTAGATGGCATGTTTTCTGTATCTGTGATTATTCCTATCGAAGTGTAGAAATAAAAGTGGTATTTACGGAAGGTAAATATCACTTTTTTGCATCTAGATAGGAAGGAAAAGGGACAATTTAAGTAATTTTTATTTCTTCTTTTCTATTAAGAGATAAGATATAGAAAAGAAAAAGAAGAGGAGGCATGGGTATGCGAAAAAATCAAACTTTTATTACTATGGTATCAGTAGGAGTTTTAATGGTAACGATGCCAGTTATGGCAGCAGAACAACCAGAACTTCCAACAAAAGTGCAAGATATCGCAAATGGTTCTGATGACATCTACGGGGAAGGTGTTCCCATTGAACATGGAACAAATCCAGATGAAAGGTTTTCATCCGGTGGAGCAGACCATACACACAAGTATATTGTAGCAAATGCTCTTATAATTCTTAGCAATGATAGGGGCAATAGCACATTTAATGGTGAATTAAATTCATCTATTCTTATGGAAGCAACTGATTGGCCGGATAAGTTGGGGAATGAAACAGACACAGGAACTTTTGCAGGGCATTTTTATGATCCTGACTCAGGGAAAAATTGGCTTGGACAAACTTCGCCAACTGCAAGAACAAGAGTGGAATCTTATTTTAAGTCTGCAGTAGATGCATATCGCTCAGGAGATGTACAGTTGGCGATGTCAAATTTAGGAAAGGGTATACATTATGTATCAGACTTAAATGAACCTCACCATGCATCAAACTTGACGGCAGTCAATAGCAATCATTCCGCTTTTGAAAAATATGTTGATAAAAACCGAAAATCTTATACAATAGCAGGAAATTTATTTAGCGAGTCCGTATACACAACTGCGCTAAATACTTCTACAGGCGATCTGATGTATTCAGCAGCAAAACAGGCAAAGAGTCTTGTAGGAAGTGCCCAGAATGAAAGTATGTATGAGAGTGTAGCAAGCAGTCCATTCAGCATGCAATACAAACGGTAACACAATATATGTATAAGTTTGGAAAAGAAGTCGGTATTTATTGGTGGTATTTAAGGAGACTTGATATTAAGAAGTTAATATCAAGTCTCCTTTTAACATTAGACATTAAAAGCGATAAAATAAACAAGATATATAGAAAATTATAGAAAATAGTTTTAAATTATTTGTATTAAACAAAAAGGAGAAATAGATATGTATAGTTTTACATTGTATATGACAACCGATTGCAACTTCAAATGCCAGTATTGTTATGAAGACTATCATAACCATTATCAATTAAATGAGAAAAAGTTGGTAGACTCTTTGGAGTTTATGATGAATTATGGAAATAAAGGTAAAGTTTTAATTGATTTTTTAGGTGGGGAGCTTTGCTGAAAAAGAATTTGATTCATCAGGCGGTAGAGTATATTAAGAATTTTTATCCGGAGAGAGAAGTGAAATATTATATTACGACCAACTGTTCTTTGATGGATGATGTATTTATTGATTTTATGAAAGAAAATCAATTTACGATACGGTTTAGCTTTGATGGAAATAAGGAAACCCATGATTTGAATAGAGTGGCAAAAGACGGTATATCTTACTACGATAAAATTTTTGAAAATATTATGAAAGTAAAAGACAGTGGATTGAATTTTTCTGTGAGAATGACTGTGACAGAAAATACAATTCCTCACATGTTTGAAAATGTCTGTTATTTACATGAACATGGTCTGGACAACATTTGTATGATTATGGACGTGTATTTAAAAATGTCAGATAAATTGAAAATGGAGTTTGAAAAACAGGTAGCAGTAATATCGGAGTATTATTTGGCGGAGGCAGCAGTAGATAGAAGCTTTACTATAGACCAATTCGATGGAAAACTGTTTAATATGCTGTGCAATTTTGGAAACTGCTTTGGTATGTGTGATGCAGGAATTGGGAATTTCAAGATATTTCCGAATGGTCAGATATACCCATGCGGATTTCTTACAAGCAATGAAAAATATTGTATAGGAAATATCAAAGAAGGCGTTGATATAAGGAAGGCAAAATTAATAGCAATGTCTAACTTTGATAAAAGCGATCCGAAATGTAAGGGATGCACAATTCGAGATTTTTGTCATGGTATGAAATGTGGATATATGAATTTTATCAATACAGGGAAGATTAATGTACCATCGGATGCAGAGTGTATTTTTGAACATATTTTTTATAAGGCAATGGTGCAGATTCTTGAGTATTATTTACAGCAGCCGATTGAAATAGTTAGAGAAAAATTAGGAATGTATGTGGACTATATCCAGGAGGAACATTTAAAATTCAGTGAGTTCGGAGATAAGATTGCCAAGAGGTTAAGGATGAAAAGTAAAGAAGGACGTCCGTATCTTGGATTTTTAAAAGAGTATGCGTTTAAGAAAAAGTTACTTCCTTCCTACATTTTAACAATAGCAATGATTGTGCTAACAGCGGGGGTTTCTTTGGTACGCCCGGAGCTACAGGGAAAAGTGATAGATGATTTGGGAAATCCGCAGGGTACCAGTTTATCTGCGTTTATGCTCTTACTGGCGGTGTTTCTGGGAATGTTGCTGCTGAACTACCTTATGAATTATGCACAGCGTTATGTCGTAGCTATTATATCGGAAGAGATAGCAGCAGATATGCGACAAAAGGTAGAAGATAAATTATCAACAGTAAGCGTGAATTTTTTTGAGAAGATAAAGCTAAGTGATATTTTACTGAAAGTGGACAAAGATGTTTCAGCAGTGAAACAATGTGGAATCACAAGTATTATCACACTGGTTTCCAATATTGTTATCCTGGTAGTGGTTCCTCCATATATGTTTTCTATCCATAAGGGAATTGCCGTATCCAATATTATCTTACTTGTCAGCGTTCCTTTTATCAGCAGAATCCTTGGGAAATTGATACAGGAAACCAGTGGTCAAGTTCTGGAAGGATATAACAGTATCACCAATGTTCTGACAAACACCTATGATAATTGGTTTATTACGAGACTCTTTCAATGTGGGCAATATTTGCATGATAGGTACTTTGAGAAAAATCAGAAATATAAAAAAGAGACGAATCGCCAGAATTTGTTGTACATATTGAATACATCTACGATACTTGTGATTCAGTTTATAGGAACAGTCATAATTTGGGTAGTCGGTGCACAAGAAGTATTTAAAGGGAATATGACCATAGGTACTATTATGGCTTTGATGAATTACCAGACGATTATCATGAATCCTATTATAGGAATTGCACAATTTGCCAATGAGTACCATACAGCCGTAGTTTCTTTAAAAGATATCAATGGCCTGCTTCAGTATCCGGATCAGAAACAAGGAAACGGAAAGAAAGTAACAACAATTAACAGTATTTCCTTAGAAGCGCTGAGTTTTTCTTATCCAGAGTCAAATAAGAAGGTATTTGACCGACTCAATTTGAACTTTGAAAAAGGCATTCTTTACGGAGTTCATGGGAAAAGTGGACAAGGTAAAAGCACTCTGTTTAAAATTATAACAGGTGTGTATCAACCGACAGAAGGAAAAGTGATCGTGAACGACACAGATTTGCAGGAATTAGACATTAACAGTTATTGGGAAAATACAGGATATGTTATGCAGCGTACACAGTTCTTCAATGATACGGTAAGACGGAATATGGGATTAGTACATATTGTTTCCGAGGAGGAAATGGATACAGTGGCAAAGTGCTTGGATTTGTATGATGAAATCCATACTTTAGAAATGGTATGGGATACTGAGATAGAGATAGATCCATGCAATTTTTCAGAGGGACAAATGCGACGTTTGGATATTATGAGGAATATTTTGAAAAATTCGCAAATTCTGATTTTTGATGAAGCCACAGCAAATATCGATGAACGAGAGGAGCGTTTTTTATCAATTATTACATGAGCTATCAAGAGATAAAATTATTATTTTTTCTACGCACAATCTGGAAGAATTGCGAGAAGCAGATATTATTGTGGATTTGGAAAAGCTACATATAGGGCAGGTGAGTGAAAAGTGAGGATAGGTGTGTTGGATTCTAATGGATCTTTTGATAACCCTTTTTTTCGGGATAAGAAAATTGTAAAAGTAGACTGCAAGTGGAAAGACCAGGAATACAGTAAAGATGCTTTTGGATTTACCCATGCGGAATATGTCTGTTCTTTTATTTTAAAGGAAAACCCAGAAGCTGAAATTGTTCTGGTACCCATTGTAAGGAAGAACAAAAAGAGTACGGTTATCGATATGATAGAAGGTATTGAATTACTGATAAAGGAACAAGTAGATATAATCAATATGAGCATGGGAGATGAGTACAAATATCACAAAGAAATCGAGGAAGTGTGTAGGGCAGCTACAGAAAAAGGGATTTTGATTGTGGCTGCATATTCCAATCAAAAAGCAGAAGCAACCTATCCAGCTTCCTTCCCTTTTGTAATGGGGGTAAGATGCCTGGATATGGAGGACCCTGTACAAGTGCTTCAATATGATGAAAAGAAAAATAATGTAATTTTTTCTTGTAGGCTTTTCTTTTTATACCATTTAGGAATTCCGGTACTTCATCCAGGAAATAGCCTTGCCTGTGCTGTAGTAACAGGCTATTTGAGTAACTATGAGAAACAGTATCAACAGGCAATTTTACAGTTTACTCTTAACACTTTGAATAACTATTATCCATATCGGACATTGAAGCAAAAACAGTGTTATTTTCTAACGAACCGTATAGAAGAACCTTTAGAGCAGCGTTTCATACGGGAAGTTACGAGAACAGAGAGATGCGATACTTTTAAAAGTGGAATGGAAAAATTGAGAAATACAAAAACAGCGGAGCAGTATCCGGTACTCTTCATTGATCATAATAACTATCAGGAAATATGTGAGTATAAAGAACGAATCAGGGTATATGCCATGGAACATCCGGAGACCGAAATTGTTTTACGATATCCCTTATTTAATATGGTGGAAAGATTGAATTTCCAGAAGAAAACAAGTAGAAATCTGAACCAATTTACAGTTTAGGAGGCGGGAAAATGTACACATTGTCATTAGAAATAATAAATAAGTGCAATTTGAATTGTACTTACTGTTATCTGGGAGAGAAGAAAAATACATACATGAGTTTAGAAACAGCTCAAAAGGCAATCGATATTGCTGTGCATGAAGCAAATAAGCAGCGAGATCGGACACTTATGGTTTACTTTATTGGAGGGGAACCTCTTATGGCATTTAATCTGATGAAAGATGCGGTAGATTATGCGAAGAAAAAGTGCCAGGAAACAAACCTAATATGCAAGTTCAGTACTACAATAAATGGAACGTTGGTTACAGATGAGATAATTGACTTTTTTGTGGAAAATACATTTGAGGTGAAAGTGAGTTTAGATGGTTCTGAGTATGTCCAGAATTTGAATAGGAGAGATTATGCAGGAAATGGAAGTTTTGAAAAAATTATGAAAAACCTTCCGTTATTGAGAAAATATGAACAGGCTACAGGAAATCAGATTTCTGTAGCCAGTGTCGTAACAAGTAATAACTATCAATATTATGCAGAGAGTTTCCAGTTTTGCTTGATTTAGGAATTAAAAAATTAGAGTCAGGAATTGATTATTATTGCTCCTGGAGTGATGAGCAGATACAGGGATTACGAGAGCAGATAGAGAAGTATTTGGATTATATAAAGCATATATACAAAAAAATCAAGAAGTAATATTCTGGAATCTCTGGGAACAATATCTGAAATCCTTCCTGATTCCATGTCCATTTTATGCATGTAAGGCGGGTTTGACAACTTGCTATGTAACAACGGATGGTGGGATTTATACTTGTGCGGAACTTCCAGAATTTAAAATCGGTTCTGTAGAAGCTGGTTTGGATGTTCCGAGGATTCGAGAGATTATTTACCTAGAGGATCAAGAGGATACAATGTGTAAAGAATGTCAATACATCAGACATTGTAAAACGAGAGGCTGTCAGGTGGCAAATTATGAAATTCACCAAAACGTATATCAACCTATAAAAGTGAATTGTGAAGTGACGAAGTGGATGTATCATCTGATTCAAACAAACTTAACCGAAAAACAGCTTGAAAAGCTGAAACAAGAATATGAAAGGAGATATTTACGCCATGGAAAGTAAAATGAATGAGTTTATTAAAATTACAGAGGGAGAAAAAGTGGCTTTAATTGATCCGATAGGAAAAGTCTGCCTGGGAGTAAGTAAAAGATTTGCAGATAATTTAGATAAACCAGAGTTTCAGGAAAAGTTATTCTCTGTATGGAAGCAGCAAACTGAATTTATAAAGGAAATAGAAAATAATCATGAGAAAATCAATACGGTATATTTGATGGTAACTAGGAAATGTAATATGAATTGCGATTTTTGTGCGATTAGTGCAAACGACAAATTGCGTCCAGAAAAAGAATTTAAGCTGGAGGATATACAGAATAAGGTGATTCCGTTCTTTCAAAAAAATAAACCACATAAAATGATTCTTACAGGTGGAGAGCCACTGATTAAAGATCAAATTGTGGAAATTGCAAAAGCTTTGGGAAATGGTTTGACCTGCCCAATTACACTGCAGAGCAATGGCCTTGCTATTACCAAGGACTTAACAGAACAACTCAAAGGGTATATAAATGAAATAGACTTCAGTACTATGCACATGTTTGGAACACCTGAAAAGGAGCAGCAGCTAATTAATCATATAGAGATGTGTCAGCAAGCAGGAATAAAGGTGGTTCTTAGTTTCATTTATGAGAAAACAAATGAAGTGGATTTGTATAGAGTGATTGATATAGCAGCTAAATATGACATTGATGTTCTTTTTAATATTGTTTCATCTGTGGGTAGGGCGAAAGAAAACTCTGAAATTTTAACAGATATGGAACATCTTGATATGAACCTGAAGATAGCAAAATATATATTGAAGCAGGGGTACGAGGATAAAAAAATAGGAGGAGCCTTTTATCAAAGGATTCAGGTAAGAAATTCTTGTGGGGGTTATGGAAAAGTTATGGCAATTTTCCCAGAAGGCGATATTTATATGTGTCAGTGTATGGAACAGAACCAGGTTCGAATGGGAGATATACTTATAGATAATCCTGAAAAGATTTTAAAAACTCAAGAGTGTTTATTAAAGCAATCTGAAATAAAGCAGTTATTCTGTGTTGACTATAAAGAAATATGTAAAGAATGTGATTATCGTTATATATGTGGGGGGAAATGTATGGCTTCGGAAGACGAATATGACTATAAATGTACTTTTGCAAAAGCAATGTTTAAATATGTGCTGTTTTATTACCAATCCCAAGAGAAAAATAGAGAAAAACTTGAAAGTTATGTTCAATATCTTGAAAAAATAAAGAAATGCATATGAGAAAGATAGAGAATCCATATAGGAAGAAAAAAATGCAAAATAAACATAAGTTGTGGCTGATACATCAGAAAAGGGATATATTTAAAATAGTTTTACATACGGAAAATTAAGGAGGTAATAGCATGAATGAAAAGTTGGAGCTGACAGAGGAAGAAGTTAATGTGTACAGTGATGATTGCGGTAAAATACAGGTAGATTGTTTAAATGATTGTATTGATGGAAGCGCATGGCTAAGTATCGAATCCTAAAGAATTTACGATGACATGATGATTAAGGAGATGTAATTGAGGTAACAAGTATCTTTAAAGTAAAAAAATATTATAATTTTATGTAGGCAATAGGAGGAAGTGTACATGAAATTTTCAAAGTTTAATTTGATAATCAAAGAAGGGGATAAAAGAATTTTATTTAATACGCTTTCAGGAGAGTGCTTTAAAATATCTATAGATGTTGCAGAAATGATTGAGAATAATTTACTGGATCAACTCAATAAAGAATTATATGATGATTTTGTGGAAAAAGGAATTATTGTGGATGATCAGGTTGAAGAAAATAGGTATTTCAGTTATATTCAAAACCAAACAAGGTTCAATAATAATGCATTATCATCGACAGTACTGCTAACCTGGGCATGTAATTTAGCATGTATATATTGCTATGAAGGAGCAGGATGTAGAACGATAAGAATGAATAAAGCAACAGCAGATAGATTTATAGGATTTATGATAAACCAAGCAAAGACAAGAAATTCAAAAAGTATGTATATTAATCTGTTTGGTGGAGAGCCATTACTTAACATAGATTGTGGATTTTATATTTTAGATGAGTTAAAGAAATTCTGTGGGGAAAAAAATATAGAGTTTGCATCAGGGATAATAACAAATGGAACTTTATTAACAGCTAAAATAGTAAATCAATTAATAAACTATAATTGCCAACAGATACAAATAACTCTTGATGGTATGCCTGATACGCATAATGCAAGAAGAAAATATAAGGATGGAAAAGGTTCATTTGAACAGATTATTTCGGCGTTAGAATTGCTGAACAATAAAAGTGCTGATATACATACTGTTATAAGAATCAATGTGGATAAGAATAATTTGGATGAAGTGAGTTTGCTTTTGGAGTATCTTGGGAGTAATGGAAAAGGTTTAACAAATTGCAATGTTGACTTTGGAATCGTTAGAGGTTCTACACAAGCATGTTCTGCATATTCGGGGAATTGTTTAAGTGAAAGTATTGTAGGAGAAGTATTGAGTAAACTATGGAGTAAGGCTGAAATGGAAGGGTTTACTTTATATACAAAACCATTTCATAGATGGATTTATTGTGGACTATATGCTGATAGTCAGTTTACAGTTACTCCCAATGGTGAATTATATAAATGTTGGGAACATGCAGGGGATGAGCAACATTTGATGGGGAATATTAATGAGAACGGTAATATTGATAACATAAAGTATTCATATTATGATTGGATGTCTCATAACCCATTAGAGAATGAAGAATGTAAAGAATGTGTATATTTGCCAGCTTGTGGTGGTGGATGCGGGGTCGTTAGCTATAACGAGACTAATAGCTACCATTCGAAAGGGTGCTTTAAAGTAAAAGGCGTACTTGAAAAGCAAGTGTTACGGTATTTTAAGGGGAAAATATAAAATTGGAGGTAATATGTATGGAGCTTGCACCAAAGGAACAGTAATTTCAACTAATAGATTATGGTGGTTGAAAATTAATAAAAAACCTATTAGAACACATTTATTAGATGGAGCTGATTTTCCTACGGTTATTACTGTGCAATATAGTGTTTCCGGTGTTAATTATAAAAAAGAAAATTTATTGGCGTAGGTACTAATTGCCCCAAAAAGGGGAAGAATTGTCAGTATTCTATTTTATGGATAATCCCAAAAAGGCCAGAATAAAATTGTGATTAGTAATCTGAGGGAGAAGTTATGGTAAGCATTTTTAAAATGTGTAGAAAGTATCTGATTAAAAATAAGTATTGCGTGATTTGGTATGGATTTCTGTGTCTAACAAGTAGTATATTTTCTATGATTTCTCCCTACATAAGTGGCAATTTTATTGATTATTTGATAGTGGCTGATGATATCAGTAAAATTTATCAATATTGCTTTGTTTTTTTCGGGCTTTTTGTTATTAATCAGTTGATAGGGTATATTGTTAATAGAGTATACATAAAGATGCAGACTCAAATGGGCTATGAATTGAATAGTGATGTGATACGTCACATACAACGTTTGCCAGTTTCATTCTTAAAAAAGCAGAACATGGCTTATTTAAACCAAAGAGTCAATAATGATTCTAATCAGCTCATCACATTTTGTATCAATATTGTACAGGGGATATTAATAAATAGTTTAAAACTTTTATTTTCCATTTCTCTATTGGTGCAATTTAGTAGCAATATTACATTGTTATTCGTAGCTATAATAGGTGCGTATGCATTGTCGTATAAAATATTAAAGAAAATCCTTTCGAAGCACAATTTATTTTGACAGAAGCACAAACAAATTATTTTTCGAAATTATTCGAACAATTTGATAATATCCTTTTTGTAAAAATGCAGGCTATATATGAATCTTTTTTAAGTCGGTTAAAGAGAGAGTTTCAAAATATTTTAAAAGTAAGTCTCCAATATCAAAAAATTTCGTATTTATTTTCAAGTTTGGATTCTTTAGTGATGTCCTTAGCTCAAATAGGAATTTTTATAATGGGAGGGGCATTAGTTATTAGAGGTAAACTTAGTGTAGGTCAATTAACAATTATGTTGAGTTACTTTGGGATAATGATGGAAGCTTCGAGATATTTCTTTTCGTTAACAAAGACAATACAGGACAATAAAGTAGCATATACAAGATTAAAGCAGATATTAGATTTAGAGAGTGATGAGAATGCTGGGGTAGAGTTAAAGGATATTGGTCAAATCAGACTGAAGAATATAATGTTTTATTATGGTAAGAAATGTATTTTCCGTGATATTAGTTTAGAATTTAAAAAAGGGAAAATATATTCCATCATCGGAAAAAATGGAATAGGGAAAAGCACATTGGTAGATTTGATTATAGGGTTCTATAATAGAGAATATGAAGGTGAGATATATTATGATGATTTATCATTAGATCAGATTGATGTTTATAAAACGAGAAAAATGTGTTTTGGAATATGCGAGCAAGAGCCAGTGTTATTAGCGGATACAGTAAAATATAATGTATCAATGGATGGTGAGGGTGGCATAGATTTAAAGCGATTATTTTATATAGCAAAAAAGATAAATTTGTATTCATTCATAGAAAGTCTGCCACAGAAATTGGAAAGCACCATTGAAGAAAAAAATTCAAATTTGTCTGGAGGAGAAAAACAAAAGCTTTCTATAATGAGGACATTTTACAAAAATTCACCGGTAATTATTTTAGATGAACCGACATCTGCATTAGATGAAGAGAGTATAAGATGTTTACAAGCCTATTTAAATGAAATAAAAAAAGATAAAATAATTATTTTAATATCGCATAATTCCGATTTTATATCTATATCAGATGAAATAGTAGATTTAGATAAATTAGATATGGACGTATAGTATAAGTTATGAAAGCTAAAACGGTATACTGAAGAGCTGGCATGGTTATTACATGTTATGGCTAATATATTATTTATATAACGAATCGCATACTTATTCAGGAAAGGAGAAATGTTATGGGTAGTGAATACATAGGAAATGGATATGGTCAGTCTAAAGCTGGTGGATGTGTCGGAGGAGTTGGATGTTTAGCCGATGTAGGATGTGGTGGAAATGCCTGCGGAGCGGCAGCATGTGGAGCTAATGTTTGTGGGGTAGATGGTTGCGGAGCAGCAGCATGTGGAATTAATGCTTGCCCACTTAATGGGTGTGTGGGAGATGCATGTGCAGCAAACTTTACGCCATTGCCGGGACCGTTTTCAAATAGTGATAATAAATAAACAGAAAATAAGGATATATTAGCAAAAAGTATGCGACTCGTACTGAGCCTTGAAAGGGTGCAATTATAGCAACCTTTCAAGGCTTATTTTTAGTACAACAAAAAAGATTTTTAAATCCATTTGAAATGGAAGCAGAAAAAACACAGCATTACTTGGAGGTCTCAAAATCCTATACGATAATGATATCGGTTTTGTATGTTTTAGTTATAATTCTATTTCGTAAGCGCAAAAATATTGCTACGTTACTCGTAAATTACGCTTGCACCAAAATGATAGATGCAAGCGTTTTCCTCTATTTTAGTTTTGACAGTTAGCTTTCGCAGGCTCGCTCCATGGGGTGAATATTCTTGCGGCTCGAAATCACGAATTCGGAAATTTGGAAATCAGAGTTCTGGTACTCGGAAATCGCCTTTTTTGTGCTTGATTACGGTTCCATTTCTATGGGAATATTTGTCAAGGCCTTGCCGCATCTGCGGTGCGTAGCAGCCTTTACGAATATTCTTGTAGAATTATGATTCAGTATGTACAAAAGTGAATCTAAAAAGTGATTTCCATATCGCCGGACAGCTGATGGAAACTTATCGGAATAATCATGGGGCCAGCTGTTCCAGCTGTTCATCTGACATTTTATCGTTTGGTCGTTGTGATAAGATATGTCAGATATTTATAGGTATTTAGATTATTCGCTTTTGCCATTTCAACCATAGTGTACACAATAGCACTGGCAGTGGCTCCTTTTGGACTGGCACTGAACAGCCAGCCTTCCGGACAACAGTAAATGGTCTGATTGCATTCTCGCTGAGATTGTTAGATAAACTACAATGACCGTCTTCCAGATAGGTCATCAGAGTGTCTTTCCGATTTTGGGCATAGTTCACCGCTTTCGCCAAACGAGCCCCCTTGTTTGGGCGCTGTTGTTCCAGCCAATTCCAGAACGCATCCAATATCGGCTTTTCTTTTTCAAGACGAAACTGTTTCTTCTGCTCCGCAGTATGATTATGATCTGTCAATCCACTTTGACGGCATTCCATGATGAGACGGTATTGTTCTTCTGTAGGTATTCTTTTGCTTCTCATGAGCAGTCCTCCATAAATCGAATCGAGTAAAATGCTCTCACCTATCATTTCTAGCAACAGAAGATGAAGTAAAGTGCTTGGATTTTCTAATGATTATTATGGACTGAATTTTAGGGCAAAGCAATCCGTCGAATTATTTTGCGTTTACTCTATTTCTGAAAAAGATTGAAAATCCGTTAACAATTACTGAATCATAGTAATACCATGGTATACCACGATATATAGTAGTAAAACAATAAATGATAGTAAAACAAGGTGTATTTATGTGTACAATGAATATATGGAGGTGTATACTTGTGAATCGGATTGCTGAATTAAGGAAAAAATTAGGTTTGACGCAGACAAGACTTGGAGAAGAAATAGGAGTTAGCCAGCAGACAATTAGTAAATATGAAAATGGGGATGAGAATATTTCAGGAGATATGCTACTTGCATTATCTAAATTTTTTAGGGTTCCAATTGACTATATATTGAGGAAAGAGGAAGAACAGCAACAGCAGGAGCAAAATGACAGAAAAGAAATTATGGAATTGTACAGGGATATGGATCAATATAACAGAGATACTTGGATTATTATTGGGAAAAGATTATTGGGTGGTCAATTACATAAGTATAATGAAAATTGTATTTTGAGGAAATAGTTTGGGCAGGTAATGAACATATTGTTTATACAATGGAGCGGTGGTCTTAGAGCCACTGCTTTTTTCAATGAAATAATTATGCCAGTTAGGAAATTTCCAACGAGGCAAATAAAATGTTGATTTAAACAGAAGTCTACACATTTGTTGGCAAATGAAATATGATATTTTTGTTATTATAGTATAAAGAAATTTTTATAAAGTGATAGAATAATCCTAAAATTAATGGAGGTCTAAGAGAAATTATTAAAAATACTATAAAAATATATAATGTAAGGAGAAAATTACTATGGAGAAAAGATTATTTACCTCAGAATCAGTAACAGAAGGACATCCGGACAAAATGTGTGATGCTATATCAGATGCCATATTGGATGCTCTTATGGAGAAAGATCCGATGAGCAGAGTGGCCTGTGAGACTGCAATTACAACTGGTATGGTATTAGTAATGGGAGAAATTACGACTAATGCATATATAGATATGCAGCAGGTGGTAAGAGAAACAATCAAAGAAATTGGTTATGATAATGGAGACTATGGATTTGATGCACATACCTGTGCCGTCTTAACAGCAATTGATGAGCAGTCAGCAGATATTGCTTTGGGTGTAGATAAGGCATTGGAAGCAAAAGAACACAAAATGTCAGAAGAAGAACTTGATGCAATTGGTGCTGGGGATCAGGGTATGATGTTTGGTTATGCATGTGATGAAACGAACGAATTTATGCCATATCCAATCTCACTGGCACATAAATTGACTCGTCAGCTTACTCAAGTCCGTAAAGATGGTATATTGAAATATTTAAGACCGGACGGTAAGAGCCAGGTTACCGTAGAATATGACGAAGCAGGTATTCCGCACCGGCTGGATGCAGTGGTTCTGTCAACACAGCACGATCCAGATGTGACACAGGAGCAGATCCACGAAGATATAAAAAAATATGTATTGAAACCGATTATTCCAACAGAGCTGGTAGATAAGAATACAAAATTTTTCATCAATCCAACAGGACGTTTTGTCATCGGCGGACCTCACGGAGATAGTGGAGTAACAGGACGTAAGATTATTGTAGATACCTATGGTGGTATGGCATGCCATGGCGGCGGCGCTTTTTCCGGTAAGGATTGTACAAAAGTAGACCGTTCTGCAGCTTATGCAGCTCGTTATGTGGCAAAAAATATTGTGGCAGCAGGTCTTGCAAAAAATGTGAAATTCAGCTGTCTTACGCAATTGGCGTGGCTCATCCGACCTCTATTATGGTAGACACCTTTGGAACTGGGAAAATTTCAGATGAGAGTCTGGTGGAGATGATAAGAAAAGAATTCGATTTGCGACCAGCAGGAATCATTCAGATGTTGGATCTTCGCCGACCAATCTATAAGCAGACAGCAGCCTATGGACACTTTGGAAGAAATGATCTCAACCTTCCATGGGAGCGCTTAGACAAGGTAGAAGAACTGAAAAAATATTTGAAATAATTTACGTAGGGGGAAGCGTATGAGAAGATACAAAAAGCAAATCTCAAGAATTGTAACGATTGCGATGCTGTTTGCATTTCTGGTAGGAAATTCTAATATGGTACATGCTATGGAAACAACACAAATAAGATATGCGAGTAAATATATCACAGTGAAAGGGAATAAGATGCATCTTGCTTTGTATGGAAAATTGGATGCAAGTGGAGAAAAGTTTGCAGATGAAGGAAAAACTACATTGGTGATGCTGCCGGCTCTGGGCGTTCCATCACCCCATATCTACTTTAAACCTCTGGCAGAATCTTTGGATGAGAGTTTTAATGTAGTGATTGTGGAGCCATTTGGATATGGACTTAGTGATGGTGCATTGACAGATCGAACGGTAGATAATATCAACAGCGAAGTGAATGTTGCACTGGACACCATGGGAATTGAGCAGTGTGTATTGCTGGTACATTCGATTTCTGGAGTATATGGACTCAATTTTGTACAGAATTATCCGGAAAAAGTAAAAGGTTTCATTGCTGTTGATAATACGGTATATGATGAAGAGCTGGCAGAGGCTATGGAAATGGAAAAGAAATATATGCTGCAGGGAATTGATGAATTTCAGAAAATTAAGAATTCTTTTTCTTCTTTGGAAGAATTCCAGACTGCATTGAAAACAGATCCGGATAAATATGGGGCAGTATTACCACAGGTTTCCGGGTACACTTATACGGAAAGTGATAGGGAGGAATACATTCAGGCATATTCTTTGAGCAACAATGATACGATTAGAAGTGAAGTAAATGGGATGGACAAATCATTACTTTCTATAAAGAATAAAAAATTTCCATCGGCACTTCCTGTATTAACCATGATTTCTTCAGAGAATGTACAAAATGTTCCAGCCTGGGAGACTGCTCATAGAAATCAACTGGATTTAGAATCTGGTAATCACCAGCTATATATTGTAAATGGGGGGCATTATATCTGGTATACCAATTTAACGCAGGTTGTGCAGCTTATCAATGAATGGAGAATGGAAAATGATTTTTAAAAGGAATCTGTGTGAAAAGATTTCCACATAAAAGAAACAGAAGGGAAGTGTAGCTTGGGGAAAGTAACTATTTCAACTGTACTGGGATACAAAGAATATGTAGCGGAAAATATAAAAAGCATCTTGGGAGAGCATGAAGAAAACTCCGATTTTAGGATTTATCCGGATTATCATAATTTTTAGAGGACAGACGGAGATTGTCTTAACGAAAATAGAGTATGAATTGTTTATGCTTTTGGCAGGAAGGCCGGGTGTGATTTTTACCAAAGAAAAAATTTTTGAAATTCTTTATAACGAAGAATTGCCGGAAAGCATTGATAATATTGTGTATTGTCTGGTATCCAGTATGAGAAAGAAAATTGAACCGGAGCTAAAGCAATGCCGCTATATTAAAACGGTGAGAGGTGTAGGATATAAGTTTGAAGGAAAAAAGATAGACATCTTTCCGGAATAGTTGATATGAAGACAGAGGAAATTTTATTAAGCCTCTGTCTTTTTTGTTGCTTTTTTATGGCATCTTGCGTACAGAAGTAGTAAAAGCCATCTCTCAAAAGTATGCTTTTTGAGAGTAGATGCTGGAGGCTATTTTTTACTCCCAGAAAGTATATGAATGGAGTTTTGGGATATGTCAAAAGATTTGTAGACTTTTTGGGAATGTATAGGAGGAAGAGATATGGCATATTACGGGTATCACAGGACCAGTACCAAAGAACAGCATTTGGATAGGGGCATTATAGAAATTCAGAGATTTTGTGAGAGTCAGAATATAAAGCTGACAGGAATTTTTACAGATAAGTTAACGGGGAAAAACTTTGACAGACCACGATACACGGTTCTGGTTGAAGATGTTTTGCGAGAAGGAGATACGCTGATTATCACAGAGCTTGACAGATTGGGGAGAAATAAGCAGGAAATTTTAAAGCAGCTACAGAGTTTAAAAGACAAAGGAGTGCGGGTAATGGTATTGGAACTTCCGACTACTCTGATCGATTTGTCACAGATGGATAATGCTTTAGCAAGGCTGATGATTGAGACAATTAATAATGTATTGATTGAGATTTATGCATCTTTGGCACAGGCGGAGATGGAGAAAAAAGAGAAGCGTCAAAGAGAAGGGATGGAGGCAAAGAAACTTCGAGGTGAATGGGATGAAGTGGGAAGACCACGAGCCATAGAACAGGAAAAGTTTAACCAGGAATTTATCCGAGTGGTACAAAAAGAGGTAACACCGACACAGCTGCAGCGGGAGTTGGGATTAACGTCTTCTACCTACTATCGGTATCGGAAAAATTTTTATGATAATTTTCCGGAATTTCTTCAATCTGTATCGGAATAAGGTAATTACTAAGTAAAAGAAAATTTAAGGAGGCAGATGTTATGAGTGAACACAGAGAAGGCACATTGTTTTATGATACTGAAACAGGGCGGTATGATATACGTTTTGATTTGGAATCTTTTTATGGAGGGCTACATTGTGGGGAATGCTTCGATGTAAAGGTGAAAGATGTTTGGGTTCCGGTCAGGATTGAAATGGGAGACGACTGGTATCTGGTTGGATTGAATGTGTCGAGATTAGATGGACTGAGAGTACGTATGTAAATAGGAGGATAAGCCTGATGAGGGGAAGCACAATGAGAGAAAGTGTTACGGATGTTCGCATTATACTGGAATGCTTACAGGAAGCATATCAAATGGAAGGAGATATGGTACGATCCGGGAAAAATATTCATGCAACCATGATATATCCATTTGTCCGTATGCTGCAAGAAAAGTGCAGGGATTTAACAGAGGAACAGATACATAAGACACTTTGGAAAGAATATGAGATTTCAGGGGCAGACAGGATGTTTGTGGAGAGGGCTTCAAAGATTTTAGAGCCATACGAAGGAGAAGCTGAAGATGAGAAACAGTACAATGGAATATAAAGTGAATCAAGCCTATGAAGAACTAAAGCGTTTAATACAGTGGCATCCGGATAGCGAAGAAAAATTTTTACAGAAAATGGTATGTTTTTTATTACCTGGACAAAGAAAATGTTGGCCAGAGGCTATCCGTGCTTTGAGGCAATCTTTTAAAGCTGAGCAGAGAATGATATTTGTAGAAAAATATAGAGAAAAACTGGAATGGCTGGATAGTATTTCTTTGGCAGAACTACAAAGAAAGATAAGAGAAATTTATTTTGTTGAATATTATAAGATGATAGCAGATCAATTCCTATACAAAAAGGATTTTGAAACTTCCTTATTTTTGAGAATTGCAATGGAAACAGGGATAAGAAGTGTAGATATTCCATGTATAGAATGGTCCTGTATGCATGGAAAAACCATTATTTTGGAAGAAACTAAAAGAGGAGATTGTACCAAAAAGTTAATGGTGCGTTCCCTAAGATCTCAGCTCAGTCGTTACGGATTATGAAGTTATTATATAGGAAGCAAGGAAAAATATTTACAAAATCAAAAGAGTATTATGTTCGCAAAATTTCTTATGCTTGGGGAATTCCTGGGTTTCATATCCATAGCCTTCGGAATTATAGGAGAAATATAGAGAGGGGAATTTCAGCAGGTGTACAAGTTTCAAGGATAATCCCATTATAAAGAACGTGTTAGATAAGAAAAATTTATAGGAGGTTATTGGATCTGATTATGTAGATGGTAAATAGAGGTAACATTTCGGCAGTAAATTGCAATTACTGCGAATGTTATGATATGATGGTGAAAAATATGGGGGTGAATAAATTGTTGGATGAAGGAAGAATTGCTCGTGTAGGAAGAAACGCATACGGTAGCTTTCAGTAGTGTTGCATCTCGTGGAAAGGTAGGTGCGAAGGAATATCCGCTTTATGTAAAAGGGATTCGTGATCTATGGGGGCACATTTATGCAGAAAATTACAGCACAGAAATTGCTGCTGTGAGAGCCGTAAGAGTCATGGTTGCCAGAATGTAAAGGGCGTTATATGGACATGAAAAGAGCCGTCCAAACTGGGCGGCTCGAAGTATTTATAGTTGTTTATGAGTTCTTAGGCATAGGGATGTCAACAGTACTTAGTGTTTCAATTAAGGATAGGATTGTATCTGAGTTTCTCTGAAATTGTGTTTGAAAATCTTCTGTAATATCATAGTTCAGATACAGAGTTATCAAAGTAGCATTCCATATTGAAATCATGGTCTTTCTGATAGGTGCTCCTCCAGAAAATGCAGATGTTTACAGAGTGTTGCCTGCGTTTTGCTCCAGGTAAAGAAATAGACATCTTTTAGCGGAATGTTAAAATCACGAAACCATTCCCGAACGGTATGTGTTTCGGTTTCATCTCCACATTCAGGATTGTTAAAGATGTATCCCACAGATAATTCTTCCGGATTTTCCGGAAATTCACGATCAGTAGGAAGTGAAACATACCGACCAATCGGAAACATAGCACAGACTGTCGGTTTTACATCATGTACGGAACATTTCCGGTCTTTTAATAACGGGCATCGCTGCACACTTCCTTGTGGTTTCAGGTGTACTACGGGAAAACGAGAATTCCTTCCAATATAGGTTTCACAATATTGTGTCAAAGCTTCCTCCGGTGTAATCTGGAACTTTTTCGCAATATGAAACAGATCCTTTGGGGATAAGAGAATATCATCACGGTGGATGCAGCATTTTCCGCATTGGGTACAGTGAAATTTAAAAGTTTCATCGAGACCGATTTCTGTATATCCTAATTGTTCTTTTAGTTCTTTTATTGAATTCATAATCATTCTCCTTTGAAAAATATTTTTATAGTATTTTTATTTTGTAATGCATACATTTCTTTTTCATATTCCAGGATTTGTTCCCATGTCAACCACTCCGGTTTTCCCTCATCTGGAAGTTCATTCCATAGTTTTTTCATAGCAGCAATCTGTTTCTTTTCATCCAGATGGTACAGCCGTCCTATACAACGGTTTCCATAATTCAAGTAATATTCGCAGTCGCTTTGTAAACGCCCAAGCATCATGTATTGAAACTCATAAGGATTCTTTGGTTTAGCGGTTAGAATTTTAAAAGGTTTCGGGATTGGTGTATCCGGTTCTCCATCAAATTCATTTTCGACTGCAGAGTAGAGGTGAGGAATTTCATAGTCACCGAGTTCTACATCTTTCCATAACTTCCCATATTGATCCTGATATACCGGACGTGCCCATTCATCTGTACCGATATAGTGCAGAAGATAAACAGATTTTTTTGGTATAATAGCCAGTTCATCCGGTGACATGATAATTTCATCCAATCCAAGCTCCTCCAGTTTTTTGGGCATATTGTAGAGGGAAGAGAATCGTTCCTCCAGCTTCTGAACTTGTATTTCAGACTCAGGATAATCAAAACAGCAGTGAATATCAGGTGTCAGATTGTCGGTTTCTTTATCTTCACCAGTATGAATTTCCAAAATAACACCTTCCAATCCTGCATAATCGCTGTCATTGGTTGTCCGTACACATTGTCCGGGTTTGAGGATGACATCTCTCCATTGTAATTCAGTCGTTGTATTTTTCATGTAATTCTTCCTTTCTTGACGGGAATTGGCATTTACAAAAGTGGTAATAGAATAAATCCATACCCTTATCCGTAACATTACATTTGTGCCAATTCTCATAAATTCATAATTTTTCAGTAATTTAGTTCTATGTTTTTCGTGATCCTTCTGAATAAAAAAGAGACCACTCGCAAGTAGTCTCTTCGTAAACATAAATTTAATTAAATTTGTATTGTTCCAGTAAATAAATAGGCAGTGTTTCTGTTTTCCCATCTATCCCACCTTTGGTTGCCCCTTTTAAATAAAGAAGCTTATCTGCTTTTCCCTGAGCCAAAGCTTTCTGGGCAGTGGAAGCAGTCCCTTTTCCAGCTTTCACTTCTATCAAATATCGGGTGGAAGAAGATAGGCTTTGTGCCACAAAATCAATTTCTCCGCCTCGGTAAGTAGCAAAAGCAGGGGTTTCAAAGGAAATTTCCGGTGGAAAATCCTGGCGTTTCTTCAGGTTGATATAGACATAATTCTCATTTAATGTGCCTGCAAGTACACGGGAATCGGTACCGGTACGTGTCAGATAATAGTTTGCCAGCCCCATATCCATGAAGTAGCAGCGGCTTGCAGACTTAAAATCCAGAATATCCATTTCTGTTATTTTTGCACAGAATCCAATGATTCCGGAAAAGTACAGCCAGCTGATGGCACGGTTGCAGGTAGCCTTTGAAACATTGCTGGAGTAGTCTTTGGTTACCAGCTTTTGTAATTCTTCGCTAATACTGTCTTCTGAAAAGCCTTTCTTTTCACGGTTTAAAATACGGCAGATGGAAAAGAAAATATGGGTAAACACTTTGGTATCCAGAATATCTGTAAAATAGCGAATGGATTCATTGGTAAAGGTATCAATGATTTTTACGAGTTCGCCCTGTGCCTTTACGATGTTCCGATTCTCCAGATAGTTTTCTACCACTTTGGGATAGCCACCAATTTGACAGTACAGATTATAGGCTTCCTTTAAGCGATTATAGACTTCTGCTTCAGAGGAAACGAGAGATATTTTTTTGTAATCGTCATACAGATTCTGATCATAGGCCATCAAAAACTCCTCAAAAGAAAGCGTATAGATGGTGAGTTTGGTGACATCACCGCTGGAATAGCGAAACTCCGGATCATAAATTCTTCCAAGATAACTACCTGTAACGATGAAATGGGCTTTAAACTGTCGGGTGAACTCCCGGATGCGGTTATAAATTTCAGATGATTCCTGAATTTCATCAATAATGATGACGGTATCATCGGAATCAATAAAGTCCGGTTCATACAACTGGAAGGCATCATGGAGAGGATGCTCCCGTCGTTTTGTTCCAGGTGTCCAATCTGTTGCCTGTTTATAACATTCCATAAACTGTTTACCACTTAATTCAAACAGGTTAATATAAATTTTGTGTTTGTAGTTTTCGTCAGCGAATTTCTGTATCAGGTAGGTTTTTCCAACCTGACGGGCTCCACCGACTTCCAGGGTACTATGACCTCCTTCATTTTTCCAATCCAGAAGACGGTCATAGACAACGCTTCAGATACATAAGCACAAATCCTTTCTTTAAAATCTATCTTTCATTATAGCAAATTCTTGAGGGTTCATACAGTAGAAAATATATAATTTATGAATATCTGTTTTTATGCTTCATATTTCAGCTTTGCACGTATGTCCATGAGAATCTCACCTAAATGATTTTCGCCATGACCATTTACACAACCCCAAAAGTAATCTCCCCAGTTATTTCCTTCAACAAGGTGAGAACTCCCGGTAGCAAGTAATGCTTTGCATAGGGATGGGTTCTGCATGAATTTGCACATACAAATTTCATACATGTACATAAGCTTTACACTTTCCCAGTCTGAACGAAGCTGGACTTCCAATCCCAGTTTTTTTGCCTCTTTTGGATTTTTTAATCTGGTAAATCGCAGCTTTTCTTTTGGTAAGCAGGTCTTTTGTGCCTGGAATGCAGCCTCATTATTTGCATACCAGTAACCCCGGTAATATATCCGGGAAGGATAGAAGTTACTAAGAAAAGCGTATGCTCCACGAAAGTGGTCAATTGTTTGCTGGTAATGATTCAAATAGTTATTAATAAACATGTAATCCCTTCTTTCTTACATAAAAAAGGAACCGCTTATTTTGGTAAGCAGTTCCTTCTTAAACATAGTTTTATTATTTTTGAGCGTCTTCTTGTTCTTCGTAATAGCGGTCTGCAATATAGCCGGCAGATTCCGCCCAAAGAGTATTTTCTGTATTTTGTAGGGCTTTATAAGTTTTTGAGTGATAAAACTTGCCCATGGCATCCGGAAAGGAAAGGTTACTCTTTTCCATAATAATATCGATAACATCCCGGATTTGAATATACAGATTCATTGAAATATCTTTTCCGTTAAAAAAATATTTACCTTCCATTTTTTACACATCCTTTCGAGATTCAAATACCAGATGTTCAAGAGCAAGTGGAGTGTGAAAAGAAACCTGATTATTTACCTTATTATACCGAAGCCTTGCAACCGCTTCGTCCACTCTCAAGATGCCGGACAAATAAAGCTGTACCGTTTCCATGGTATTATCATCCGCAACAGGTCCGATTACAACATCATAGTGATGTTGGATATCGCCGGCGGTACGGTTGAGCTTGACAAATTCCAACCATTCCTTGTCCAAGGTAGCAAAATGTTTGATTTTTAATTCTTCAGATTGTCGGAAGATATACCGATACACATATTTTCCACCAGTATGAGTACGCAAGTACAGGCGGTTGGCCCATTCCTTTGCCTGCTGTTCAAGCACTGTGCAATAAAACCCACGACCAAAATCACGACGGTTATGCGATTTGTTCAAATCGATCTTATCAAATGCAATATTGGAGCCATGGAAAAGAACAAGCGTGGGTGTATCTTCTTCTATAATATCTTCTACGTATTGAAAAGTGTCATGAATATCTAATTGGTGCAACGTTTCGTGTTGAACCAGTATTTTTTCAAATACTTGATGTTTGCAGAAAATATTAAAGGCATCGTCTTCTGATATTTGGTGCTTTTTAGCATAATATTCCAATGCTTCGATTGATAGCATTTCTATATCTGATTGAATACTCATAATACGTTATCCCTCCATTTGCCTTCATTATATCAAAAAAGAAGGTGCTTTCCAACGGTAAAATAATTAAAACAGAAAGTTCCGCCAGGTGTTTGAAATGGGGCATTCACCCCATTTCACTAGCCCCAGACTTCGCCCATGATTTCCACAAGAAAATCATCTAATGGAAAATTGGGAGGAAGTAATTGACCAAACGTTTCTTGAATTTCTTGGATAACTTCCGTATAAGAAGAATACGCCTGTGAAAATAACTGGGAAGGATTTCTAAGTTCAATGATATAAAATTCTTCTCCTGGATTTAAGTCCAGTTCTTCATGATTCTTGATTCGCCATACGGTCATATAATCAGCGTTGCCATAGCGATAACCGTTATACGTTTCGCAAAGATATTCCTGAAACGAAGAAAGAGCTTCTGAATCCGAGAACTCTTTGTATAAATCAGGAAAAGATTTTTTGGCATACTGCAGGATAAAATCGGCAGCGCTTTCTGTAATAAGAAATCCGTAGATATGAAAAACAGATGTCATGATACTCATAGATTTCTCCTTACGCAATCATCTCAAGAAACTCATCTTCAGATAAAATTTTAATGCCAAGAGACTGAGCTTTTGTTAATTTACTTCCGGCTTTTGCTCCACAAATCAGATAATCCGTCTTTTTCGTAACAGAACTTCCGGCTTTTGCTCCAAGCTCTAAAATCTTGGAATTGATTTCATCCCTTGTAAAATGAGTAAGTTTTCCTGTTGCAACGATAGTACATCCTGTAAATACATTTTCTTTCATCATAGTGTTTATTTCCTTTCTTTCTTCAAATATAAGTTCTTTTTGGAGGGCATTCCAGAGGGTTAAATTATTTTCATCAGAAAACCAATCATGGATATTTTGATTTAAAGTATCCCCGAAATCTTCTAATTGAGTAAAATCATAGTCCCCAATAGAGGCATCGTAAAATTCCTGTAGATTTCCATGAAATACCGTATCCAGAATCCGGCTTTTGGTCCTTCCGACCATAGGAATATCCATGGAAACCAGGAATCGGACAAAGGTAGTATTCCGGCTGGAAGTAATGGAATTCCATAATCTTTCAAAGGATTTTTTACCGAAACCTTCCAACTGTAAGATATCTTCCTGATAATCATCTAAATGGTAGATATCCGGAAATGTGTGGATATACCCCAAAGAGAGAAATTTATCCAGTGTGGCTTCCGAAAGTCCTTCAATATTCATTGCCTTTTTTCCAACAAAATGGGTAAAACGCTTTCGGATCTGGCTATCACAGTTGGGATTGTCACAATGCACTGTTTCAATGAGACGCCCATCATTTCCTTTTCTTTGATAGATACGAGTCTGAGAACACAGCATGGACATACTGGGGGAACTGCATCTACGTAATGACCACGTTCCAGATTTTCTTCAATATGAGGAATGATCATATTACGTTTTGATACAGAAATTCTACAACCTGGCACCAATTCTAATTCTTTGATAAAGGTCAGATTGTGAAGGGTTGCTCTGGAAACAGAGCATCCGTCAATTTCCACAGGATCAAAAACTCCCACAGGTGCAATTTCTCCGAAACGGGTGGGTGTCCATTCTATATTGCGAAGAGTGGTTTCGTAAGTTTCGTCTTCAAACTTAAAAGCCAATCCATCTTTATAATGATGTCCGGTACGCCCGCATTTTTGGGAATAGTCCAGACTGTCGAAAATCATTACGATTCCGTCAATAGGCAGATGCTTTTTGCCTGCCAGATCAGTCAGTTTTTCAATATACTGGTTTACAAGTTCCGAGGTTAAGGGCTTGTTTGCAGCAATATAAGGACAAGGCTGAAAACCATAGTCAAACAGGCTGGAAATTTTCATAGCTCTGCTGTCTGGAAAGAGAAATGGAGAGTCCAGACCTTCCAGAACATTAAAAGGCATAAAGTGCAGACAGCGTCCTGCACAATTTGCCGGATCAAGACTTCGCACAGAGCCAGAAGCCAGATTTCGCCCATTTTTGTAAGGTTCTCCTTTTCCATCTCGGAGGGTTTCTTTTAAACGCTCAAAGTCATTGGTTGGGATGAAGGATTCTCCAACAATCACCAGCCGGCCTTTATATGGAATTGAGAGAGGGACATCAACGTATGCAGGGATGTTATGGGTGATAAGTTCCCCAATTTCTCCGTCGCCACGCGTGGAAGCCTCTACAAGTGTTCCATTTTCGTAGACCAATTTAGTCGTTAATCCGTCCAACTTCAGCATAAACAGAACCGGTTGCTTCCCAGCAAAGCTTATCAAGTCCTGTACCTGCTTTGTCTTATCTAAAGAAAGCAAAGGCACCGGGTGCTTTATTTTGGGAAGTTCACTGATGGGAGTATAGCCTACGGTTTGTGTCGGTGAATTGGATAAGACAAAGCCTGTCTGCTTTTCTAATTCCATTAATTCATCGAAGATCCGGTCATATTCCGCATCACTGATATTCGGACTGTTCTCATTATAATAAGCGTTACGCTGCAAATTCAGATAGTCCACCAGTTGTTTGATTTTTTCCACGTTTGATAATTCTTTGAGTTGGTTCATGTTATTCTTGGCTCCTTTTCTATGGTATAGTTGTAATTCTTATTTGTTCCGGTTTTTCTTCCTCCTTTCTTTGCGTTTAGGCATAAAAAAAGAGAATGACACGGATGTTCATTCTCTAATGCGTGCAGTTTCCTGCAAAATAAAAAAAGCCAGAAGTCCCTGCTGGTAGCGTGGTATACTTCTGACACTTTTACAAACCTAAACTGCGTGTGTATATCCTTTCCGGATGGCACAAATAATAATTACATAGTAAGTGTAACACTATATGTAGTATGTGTCAATGTTAAAATACTATATATTGTTTGCGCTGGAAGCGGAATTACTATATATAGAGGAAACATGGATATGGCAAATATTATCACTTGATTTCAGAACGTATGTTCTATATAATGGGGTATAAAGGAGGAGAACGTGAGTTTGGGAAAAGTGATTTTTCATATAGATGTAAATTCTGCCTTTTTGTCCTGGGAAGCGGTATATCGGATGCATCATTTGGGATGGAAAGGAGATTTAAGAGAACAGGTATCTGCAGTAGGTGGGGATATGGCGATGCGTCATGGAATCATTTTGGCAAAATCCATTCCAGCAAAGAAATATCGGATACAGACAGGTGAATCAATCATGGAAGCAAAACAGAAATGTCCAGATCTTATCTTAGTGCCTCCGAATTATGGATTGTATGAGCGGTGTTCCAAAGCTTTTATGGGAATTTTGCATGAGTATTCTCCTGTAGTGGAACAATACTCGATAGATGAGGCGTTTGTAGATATGACTGGAACAGAATCGCTTTGGGGTACACCAGTGGAAGCTGCGGAGAAGATGCGGAAACAGATTAAGAAACAGCTTGGATTTACAGTGAATATCGGCATTTCTGAGAATAAACTGTTAGCTAAGATGGCAAGTGATTTTCAGAAACCAGACAGAGTGCACACATTATGGAAGTCTGAGATACAGAATAAGATGTGGCCATTACCGGTAAGCGACTTATTTTTTGTAGGACGGGCAACAACAAAGACACTTTTCAAGTTGGGAATCCGAACAATAGGAGATTTGGCAAAGAGCGATCCTGGCTACTTAAAACAACATTTAAAGAAACATGGGGAAGTAGTCTGGGGATTTGCAAATGGGAATGATGTGTCTGTCGTTCAGTCTGCTCCACCTGCCAATAAGGGATATGGTAATTCCACAACGATTCCTTTTGATGTGACAGATGCATCTACAGCATTGGTGCTGTTGGCTTTGGCAGAGACAGTAGGAAGCAGACTTCGTGGAGCAGGCGTCAGGCAGAAGTGATTGCAGTAGGAATCAAGAATTATGATCTCAGTTATGCCAGTCACCAGATGACGCTTCAGAATGCAACCAATATTACGATAGAGATTCATCAGTGTGCTTGCCAGTTATTTGACCAGCTCTGGGATGGGACACCCATCCGGCATCTGGGAATCCATACCAGCCGCATCAAGGATCAGGTGAATATGAGACAACTGAATCTGTTTGATACGAATGATTATGAGAAACTGGAAAAAATGGATGAAACGATAGATCAGATCAGAAAACGGTATGGGAATGACTCGGTAATACGTGCGGCTTTTTTAGGTGGGTGTATTGATCACATGAGTGGTGGCATTTCACGGGAAAAACGTTCTGTGGACTATGAGAAATTAAAGACAGAATAGCGGGAAGGAGGAAGGAACGGTGGCATTTGGAATCGGAATAAATACAGAGCATACAGAGCAGGAGCCTTTATCCGGAACCTATCATGAGGTGGCAGTCCAGTGCTGGTTCACAGCTACCGGAAAATCTTTGCCATTGATGCTGAAGGTAAAAGGGGAGGATGAAGAGATTATTCAAATCAATCATATCCAAGTTCTGACTGTAGAAAAGCAGTGGTATGCGGGAATTTTGAACTGGAAGTATAGATGTCAGGCGGTACTTTTGGGAAAACAAATCAATTTTGTGCTTCTCTTTTGTCCGGAGGATTGTGCATGGAAACTGGTTGTATAAGATACCGGGGATGAAGTAAAATAGGAAAAAGGAGGACAGAAAATGTGTGGAAGATATTATGTGGATGATGAAACCTCACGGGAAATTGAAAAGATTGTAAGGAAACTGGACCAGCGTTTAAAGATAGAGCATGGACAGGACATCCACCCGTCTGAATCTGCAGTCGTTCTTACAAAGGAGTGTAGAGAAGTGGCTGCGAGGCAGATGCAGTGGGGCTTTCCGGGGTTCCAGGGAAAGGGACTGCTTATCAATGCAAGGGCAGAGGCGATACTAGACAAGAAGACCTTTCGAGAAAGTGTGCTACATCGAAGATGTGTGATTCCCGCCCGTCACTTTTACGAATGGAATAAAAACAAAGAAAAATATACTTTTCAAAGCCAAAAGCAGGATACCATATTATTTATGGCAGGGTGTTATCAAATCTATAATGGTCAAAATCGGTTTGTAATTCTGACTACGCAGGCAAATGCTTCCGTAGCACCGGTGCATGAACGGATGCCATTGCTTTTGGAACGACAGGAACTGGAAGATTGGATTATGGAGGATGCGGCGGTAGAATTTATTCTTGCTAAGAAGCCCATACTGTTACATCGGACAGCAGAATATGAACAACTGAAATTGTTTTCATAAAAAGAGCCGCATAGTGCGGCTTAGATAATTCTGTAACATTTCATTTTGTGATTGTAAACATAGAAAAGAGTTATATATGATAATCGACACAGGCTAATACGGTATCTTCTGATAAAGCATCAATATATTCGTCAATTTCTTCGGACCAATCAGAACTTTCTTTCCCAATCGAAATATCATCACGGGATCTCCACATGGATGCATCAATGATGTCATGAAGTGGGAGTGGATATTTCACTTTTGGGGAAATAGTATGCTTCTTCAGATAGGAAGAAAGAGACTGCCCTTTTTGATAAACATACTCACCATATACGGAAATACCAGTATCGTCCAATATTCCATAGAAATCTTCTTCACAGATTCCTGTTTCAAAGATATGTTTTAGTTTTTGATAGTGTTCTTTTGCTGTATGTATTTCCCAGTCATGCATGCGTTTCCAGGCAATGTCTTTTTTTCGTGCCGCTGAAACCCACATATAACCATCTGGTGCCGGAGGTATCTTATCTGCTATAGTCCAGCTTGCTTCACCAAGCACATAATCTTTGCAGGTGTTTTTCACTAAGAGCATATCTGCCCAGCGACCTCCGATTGAGTACCAGTCCCACATAGCATTTGGATTGCAAAAATAGCCATATTTTTGTACTTCTTCATTAAATGGAACCCATCCATCATCAGCAAATGCCTGGAAATCGGGATACAGTTTTTTGTTAGGATAACAGAGCATTGCCCGCATCTTTTTTGCACGCTTGGTACGTTTTATATGATGTAATGGTCCTGCATCACGTTGAAAAACTTTACCTTGGTGCAGAACATACTTTTTAAAGAAGGAAGGGTGGTTTTCTGTTACCAGAGTACCGTTTGGTAATCGGATACAATCTGTTGTTCCCTTTTCGTAATCGTACTCAAGTTCTTCGGTATGGTCGATAAATTCCAGATAGTGCTGATTCGTTGGAGTTTCGCTATATGGGTCCATAATATCATTGATATATGATGTGACCTCTCTTGAAAAAGTACTTTTTAAGCTGCGTAATTTCCCTAACATAAGTTCACGCAAAATATGGTTTTGCACTTCTTTGCTTTTTTCAATTTGCACTTCAATTTCTTTGTTTGTGTTTTCATTCTCGATAATCTCTGGAATTTCCATTGTTACTAATGATAAAAAATGCATAAGATTGTCCTTTCTATCAAAAAAAGGGAAACCTATAAAAGCTTCCCTTCTTGACATAAATTTTTTTGAATTTAGAATCCATTGTTTCTTTGTTCTGTTGCAGCAGATATAGGAGGACTGGATTTTGCATAGATTAATAGTTTCCCATGCAGATCCAAATCCTGTTTAGTCCATTGCGCATTTTCATAAACCTTTTGGGTAATTGTATTGTAGATAATTGGCGTATCCTCTATACGTTCCATATCAACGACAAGGCAGTCCTGAAGGGCAATATATGGATATAGAGCATCCTCAATATATGTCCTTAATTTTAATGCCTGCCTGTGCAGTAGTTCCACATCATACAGTTTTGATAAGGTATAGCTCATTTCTTTGAGCATTCCGGATGCTGTAATGGCCTGTTGGATAACAGAAATCTGTTCTTCCAAAGATACATCCGGATTTATCATAAGCTTTGATAAGGTAATTTCTTTTACAAAAGCTGTCGCTGTATCACCAATCTGTTTTTTTAGGGTTTCATAAGGAACCCGATACTGTGTTTGTAAAATTTCAAGTGGAACGTATTCCCGGTTTTTCTTTAAAGTTGAAAGCAATTCACAAAGGCTGCTTCCCAATTCATATATGTTATTCAAGCACACATCACTTCCGATACGGTTACTGGTGTAAGAACCAAATGGTAAATAGTATTTTCCGTTTCAAAAACGATACTGTCCTTAGATACTTCCAGGATCGATAAGATAAGAGAAGTCAGGATAGAGGAACCATTGATTCCGGAAATGATACCACGTTCTCCAACCCGAAGCGGAGAATAAAACCGTCCGCAGAGTGTTGTTACTTTTTTATCTTTTATATAGTGCTTTTGATTTGTCATAATGGTCACACTCCTTTTGTCTTGCCATAGAAAAGCTGTTTTTCTTATGGCTCATTTTTATGTAACAGGGTAACTCAAACGAAAATATCCTTTCGATACAGGTATATATTCGTCTGGGTGTTCATATAAGGTAGCCCGGATACGTTCCTGGTAATGTGGGTTCTTTTTTGCTTTTGGATGTTCCTCTAATAAATCATACAGGTCTTTTAAAGCACCTATTCCTCCTATACTCTCCAATGTCATTCGGATCAGATGATGCCAGGTCAGTGCGAGAATATCTGTATTTTGTACAGAAAACACACCTTCTTGGCGGATGCTGAAGGGAATAATGAAAGAATCTGTTTTTTTCAGCAACAAAGCATATTCCGTTACAATGGGAATGAAAGGCTTTTTATACGTCCGATTGTCGGAAACACAGTTAAACTGTCCCTTTACCAGAAAGGATTCAAAATCACCCATCCGCATTAAATCATTCTGCATACTATAGAACTTACCATGGAGTCGGATATCACCTACCAGTATGGCAAGCCTGCCACCTTTTCGAAGTGCCAGGAAAAACTTTCGGATACAGTGATTTAGTTTTTCCAAAAAGTCCGAATAGTTTTCACAACGGGATAGGTCGTCCGGGTGAGGTTTTCCCCAGATATTTCCGGAATACTGGATCATATTATGGTAAGGTGGATGGAAGAAGATGAGATCAGCGGAATCCTCCACTTCATCTTTTAGAGCATTCCAGTTACCTTTTCCATAAGCAGGTGCCGGGTTTAGATCATAGAGAAGGGAGCGTACCTGATAACGGTCAGCAGCAGCCTTTGAAGTCCCGGATCCACTCATAGGATCTAAGAGGGTAAAGGTGCTGGTATCTTTTCCGTAATATCGTTTATCATCCAGACAATAGCGTAGAAGTGCTGCAACCACTTCTGGGGAGCAGTTACCACGCCATCGGTTGTTACCGCCTTCTCCTCGTTCTGGGTATGCCATGAAAGAAGTCAGTTCCTTTCCTACACGTTTTCGCAATCCTTCCGTTCCAAGCATGTCAGCGACAGTACGCCATTGGGGACCAAATTCAGCTTCTAATAATTGTGCTGCTCGATGTAGCAGTAAGTCATTCATTTTATATCACCGTCCTTTCATAATTCTGTTGAAGGTAGCGGGAAATCGCCGCTGCAGTCATTTTTGCACAGCCTAAATCCATTTCGCTGAAAGGCTGTTGATTTTTGAACATAGTAAAAGTCCAAAAGGTTCTCCTGATTCCTCTTTTTTTGAAATAGGAAAAAAGGCTGATATGGGATAGTTTCCTGTCATAGTAGGGTATATGCGTTCCTTATCAGAGAATAATTTCATTTTTCCCTGTTGCAGAAGCCTTTGAATACTTTCTGTTACAGGCATATTAAGTGCTGTATGATAATTCTTGGAAGCAAGGATTTTGGAAGTATTACATAAAAGTATCCGGCAAGGGACATTGCTATGTAAAATATCCAGAAAACTGTCTAACCGGATATCCATAGGGATATGGGGATCGCATTTACGAAGACAGATGTTGCGTGTATCAGCTTCCAGCATCAATACATCACCTGTATGAAGATGTAGGGCTTTTCTAACTTTGGCAGGAATAATGATCCGCCCTTGTTGGTCAATATTTAGCGTTGTGGCATAATCCATAGAAATCTCCTTTCCTTTATAAAAAGAAGCAGTCTTTTCGGCTGCTTCTTTGATGAAATTCTTTAAGCGACATACATACCATTCAGATATTGCTCTTGTGGCTGTCCCTGCATATAGGAAGCCATTTCATCTGGCCGTGGCTGTATATTTTGTGCCATTCTTGCTTCCTGTTGCTTTTTAAGCTGCTCTTTGCCGTTTTGAATCAGGAAGGATGCAACATAGGCTTCCCAATTCACGATATAGGAATCAGCACGTTTTAACAGCATATAAAAATCCATATCTGTCAATTGGATAAAAGCACTTTTTTCAGTTACGAAACTTTGAGCCTGCATATAAGTGCCGCCGTTACGATTTTCTTTTTTAATACCTTTTCCGTTATTGATTTGAATTCGCCATGGACTGGTCAGTATTTCCTGCTGGTTGTTATATACGTGGCGGGAAATAAAAAACTGTTGTGCAGTAGAATAGCCATTGCCATCCGGTGCACCAAATATTTTACTTTGTGACCACTCAAATTCGGGAAAGCCAGCGGTGACTCTGGACAGCAGAAATTGAATTTGTTCGGGTGCCAGATGAAAGCGGGTGATAATATTTTTATCACCAGTACCACTAGAGTAATCCTGTATGGAGATTCCAATAAGGGAGTGAACTTTATGACCATTTTCTTCAAATTCTCCTTTTGCATGAAGCTGTGCATAGCTGTTATAACTTGTGTAGCGGAGACGGTCATACAGTGCAATTAATTTTTTACTGGTCTGTACTTTGCATATCTGATCTGTAATTGAGTTTTGATATTTTTCACTCATGTATGTTTTCCTTCCTTCTATTTTAAATATTGCTTTACAAGCTGTGTCATATTTTTTGGTAAATCTTCTAGTTTGGTAATATCTAAAAAACCATCCTGATAGATTCTACGGATGTTTTCTTTGTCATCACCAATTGCTGCAGCAAAGATCACAATGCCACGTTTACGATATTCATTCTTGATACCACGAAGATCTGCTTCTGCTTCCGTACCACTGTACCCACAGTCTGCGGGCTGTCCATCAGAGATTATGATGAGGAGTTTTTGGGATTCCGGACGTTTTGCCAGGTGTTCCGCCACATAACGAAGTGCAGCTCCATCCCGGTTGCCATTACGGGCAGACATATCCATCAGCCGGTAACGGTCAGAGGCATCCAGAGAATCAAATTCAGCATAGGAATATAAAGCAACACCCTTGGAATCTGTAGAATGCCCATAAATAGTAATGGGAATTCCAAGACTCGTACAGAAATCATACAGCACGATTGCGGTCTTTCGAGCATGGGTAATACGATCTCCCCAGCCCATAGAACCACTTTCATCAACCAAAAGTCCCACGGAAAGTTTTTGTTCTTCATCCGGAAGCCTGGTTCTGGTAAAGATACCGCCGTCCTTTCGGTGTAAAGCCCGCATATCCAGCCTTTTACCAAATAACAGATTTTTTTGTTTCCCGCCTTCTGCCTCTTCTTTTAATAAAGGAAGAATGGAACTTTGCAGCCGTTTGGAGGTTCGCAAAAGAGGGGAAGCAACTGTTTGATAAGATTTGATAAAAAAGTCGGAAACTGGATTGATGCGGTGGATTGTTACATGGATGCCTGCATGGGCATTTCCGTAATGTATTTCATCCGCCGATTTTTGCAAGTCTTCTGTCAATTCCTGTTCATAATCATTTTGGGCTTTTTCCGTAGCAACATCATTTAGGATGCGTGCAAGATCATTCGCTGCATTTTCATAACCGGAACCGGCATACTGTGATGCGTATGTGATTCCTGGATTATTTCCATCTAATATTGCTGTAGTTTTAGCAAGCTCAATTCTGCCCCCCTCTTCCTGCAGTACTTTTTCTGCCTGGTTAATCGCATCTTGCCTGTAATTTGGATCAAGACCAGATAAGTCACAAGCCATAGGGGTTTTTGATTTTCCTGTAGGACCTGGAATGTTTTTGGGGATTCCTCCGTTTTTTCCGATTGGAAGAGGAGCTCCGCTACTTGATTCTTTCCGTAGCAGCTCTTCCAGTGCATCCCCAACCTGGGTACTATCCTGTTTTTTTAAAGACTCTCTGGTTTGTTCTACCATAGGTTGAATGTGATTCCAGCAGATTATTAGAAGATAGTTGGAAGCACGGAAGCGTTCTTTCCCCTGCGAGGCAATTAAAGCATCGTCAATATAATCCATGCAGTCTGAAAGGGTGTCTGTGTATTCTCCAGAATAATTCGTGCGGTTATTTATATTACCAGTCCGGCAATAGGACAAAATTAAATTACTCATGATGGAAAACGGCTGATAGCACGATCAATCTGTTCCTGTACGGAAGGGATCAATTCAGACATCCGCAGATTGTTGAGCTGTATTCCCTGTTTAAAAGTTCCGGGATATTCTTCGCACATCCGGGCTTCAATGTAGATGTCCTCCAATATATTATTAAACTGTGCGGCACAGCGGGATAAGGTCAGACACGTTGCTTTGTCTTTTCCTTCCATAGCATCTAAGATGTCCTGCAGATTTGCATCATATCCAGAAGGCAGATGGTCTGGTGTTTCTGGATAGAAGGAACCATTTTCCATATTGGTCAGATAAAGCTGAAGCGATGCAAAATCAGAGTAACGCAGATGTCCGATTTCATGTCCGGTTAGACCAGTCAGGCTTTGTGACCGTAGAAATCGGGAAGGAAAGCTTTGGGTTATCGAATTTGCAGCGTTACAGTGAATTTTATAATTATCTGTATAAGCGATATCTGCATTTTCAGAACTGTCCCATTCCATAAGTACTTGAAGTCCATAGCGAGAACGGCCAGTAGCCGCTTTCGCCAGGGATGTTTGATATTTCTGGAAAGCTGATGAGAGAAAGAGTTCTTCATCAGTGATTTTTGATTCGGTATCCCGGATCATTCTTTTTAAAGCTTTTAGAGTGTTATTCAATTTCTTCACCTTTCTTTCTTTTTCATATTTTTGGTTAGAAGGTCTTCCACTGTACAGCCGTAATACTGGGCTAACCGGAAAACAGCGTAGGCAGATGGAACCGTATACCCATTTTCGTAGTTCATAATTGTTTTTTCCGGTAGATGCAGAAGTCTTGCTACGGCTTTCTGAGAGAGCTTCGTCTGCTTGGATTTTCTTAAATAAACGAGATTCTCTGCCAGAGTTTTGCGTAGTTCGGCTTCCGTATAGAAGGTGTTCTTTGACAGTTTCTTATGATGCAAGGACGGTATCCAAGCAGGAGCTTTCAATTTCCATACGGCTTTCAGAATCCGCAGTTACGGAAGATAAAATGGTATAATGAGCAGCTTCCTGTATATCGCCGCATACCATAAAAGACTGAACCCAGGCAATCAATTCCCGGACTCCACAGCAGCCATCTGTTATCAGGTTATCCTGGCAGTACTGTGCGATGGAGCGTACAATCTGTGTCATGGTACGTACTGATTTTTTATCGGAACATCCGGTAATAGCAAGAACACGCTCTGCCAAAGTCTCTTCATCCGGTTCATCCATATCTATGACCATATTCATTCTTGAAATGACGGACTGATTCATGGGACGACAGCCGGCATAGTCATGATTGGTTGTGACTACAATGGTAGTATCCGGATGCCGATGAATGACTTCTCCGTTTGGCAGAAACACACTGTTACAACGGTCCAACAGGGAATTAAGTCCTACCAGTACACCAGGATTGGCAATCACCGTGGGCTCCTGTATTTCTACCAGATAGCCGTTGCGGATGGCTTCAACCAGTGGTGTATCCACATAGCGGAACTGTTGGCTGTTGGAGGCAGCAGCTTGTTTCTGTTTCATTTCCTCAGAAATATGATGGATCAATTCTTCATAAACGGTATTTTCTGATACTTTTTCATCATAAGTACCCGTTAATTTTTCATAGGCAGTAGCCGGATCAAGGGTGATGTCTTGAAAAGAAGGCAGTTCCCCTACCAAAGAAAGCTGTTTTTCATCTACATCAGGTAAAATCTGTCCAAGAAGGTCAAAGATTTCGGTATTTGCCGAGCAGGTGATGCATCGGTAAGGCAGGTGAAGTCCTGCAGCAATGGCTTTGGCACCTTCGGTCTTTCCCGTTCCAGCAGGACCACGGAGCATAAAATTCCGCATAGGCTGCTTGCTATCGGTTGTTAATTTGGCATGTTCGCATATTCTTTGGATTTCTTTTGGGATGACATACCAATCTTCGAGAACAGGAACGGTTGATTCTTCTTGGGGAGTCAATGTCCGAGAATTGGACAGGATGTATTTATCGACAAAATCTTCTTTGGGAATTGAAACGGCGGAAGATGTATAGTGAAGTCCACCTTTTAATACCTGAAAGGTACCCTGGATAATTTCCGTTGGTGCATAAACACCTTTTTGGATATTCAGTGGTGTAAGTCTTTGGATCACGCCATTTGCAGGAGTGTCAACTTTGACATTCCCGATAGGAAGGGAATCACCGTAACGGATCCTGCGGTAAACATTATCACAAAGAAGTGCAGCCGTTTCTGCCGCTTTGGGCAGGTCAGGAAAACCGTCATCTCGGTGTTGCTTTAATTCCTGATATTTTTCATTGAATTCATCATCGGAAAGAAGTGCAGGCATTAAAGCAAAATAAAGAGCACTTCCAGAATCCTCATCTTTTTTAAACTGATATGGCTCTGGTTTACTGTCCAGATCCAAAGGTTTTTCATACTTTCCGGCTATAAATTTCCCAGTCATACGGTTGTAGACTACTACATGCAGCAACCCGGTACGGCTTGGATATTCTGCGATTGTAAAATTGTTTGCCTGGCTTCCAATGGCTCCGAGTTCTTCCTCTGCTTTTCCAGCAGGTGGATTTTCCAAATCCATATAAGTAAAAACTGCCTGCAAAGTAGCAGAATGCAGAGTGGCTTGCTTTCTTGGCTGAATACAGTATTTGGAAGAGACGCTCTTAAAAACAGCATCACGTCCGGAAAAGCAATCAAAAGGTTTTGGCAGTGGCCGTTCAAAAGCCCATTTTGGAAAAAAATTCACATTTGGCATAAGATTTCCTCCTATTCTTTCACCCAGGATAATTCGAGGGCTTGGTCTTTTTCTTTTGCGGTCAATTCATCTTTTTGGAAGATGGAAATGAGAACATCCCAATAGTTTCGTGGCGGGAAATAATCAAAACAATCCTTGATTTCCGCTGTATCCCCATTTTGGATGTAAATTTGTCCGTTTTCATTAATATAGAGTCTATGGTGTCCTTTCGCATGGAGCTGCCCGATAAGGTTCTCCAGCTTTTTCTTGCCGATTAAAGCATACCAGGATTCCGGATCAGCAAAAGGAACCACTTCCTCATCGGTAACTGCGACAGTCTTTTTAAGACTGGCAATGGTCAGCATTTGAAGTTCCAGATATCCGTATTGGTTCATACGTGCTTCCGCAAAGTTGTAGTTCTCTGTATGAAAGGTTCTAAGGCGTATGGGATTTCCGCAAAGGAGCTGCTTCATGGAGGGCGGCTTCTGGAATTCCCATGTTGCATTTGGAAATGCAGCTTGTAGTTTGTCGGTAATCTGATAGCTGATTTGTCTCCAAAGCAATTCTTCTGTTTCGGAAACTGGCTCAGATGATTTCAAAGAAGCCCAAGGGCTTGTTTTGCCCTGGCCTTTGAGTAGGTTTAGAGTCAGTTTATAGAGTTTTGGAAGCAGCGTGGAAAGGAATAGCAGCAGGATACCAAGGATTCCGATACTTGTGACTACATTACGATTACCATTTCCTGGTATGAATATAGTTGCAATTAATAAAATTATTGTAAGCATACTTAGAGCTTTAAGAAATTTCTTGTGTGCATTCACTTCATTTCCTCCATGTTTGTTTCAATAGAAAAGGAATTGCAGCAGACCAGTAGATACTGGAAAGTCGCAATTCCTTTCATTTAGGACTCTTTGATAATTTACAGGAATGGAAGCTGCTGTGGTGGTGTGTTTTCCGGAATATTGGTAAATCCATCACCGGACATATTGCCAGCCGTAAATCCCTGTGGTGCATAAGCCGATCCCCCTGCCGGAGCATAAGACATCTGTTGTGCGGCTTGTGGCATCATATTGTTATTGGCTGGCATTGTGCCAGCAGGCATGGCACCAGAAGGATTCATTCCCATTGCTGGGTTCCCATTATAAGTAGCACCGTTTGCTGGTACTGGTGGAACATTCGGATTTCCGACCATTGGATTACCCGGTACAGGTGTTGCTGCATTGGTATCATTACGATTCGCAGGTAAGAACTGCCAGTCCTTTACCATGATTTGCGGCGTGATAGCTGCTTGACCTGCATTATTGCCTTTCTGGTGAATATACGGATGAAGTTCCAAATCTCCGTAGACCATAAGACACGTTGATTTTTTGACACCGGCTTTTATCAGTCGATCTGCAAGAAACTTGTTGCAGTAACACTGATAGAAGATGGGTTCATCCTTTCCGTTTTGACCTCTCTGGTTGGTAGCAAGCCCCAGACTGATGTATTCAGTTCCAGAGTTCTTTGCTTGTTGCAGAACCGGATCGGCAGTTACCCTTCCTGTTACAATGATAATAGATGACATAAAAATTCTCCTTTCTGCCCTTTGGGCGATAAAATAGTGATAAATAAAAAAAAGTGCCATTATAGCACCGTATAAAACGGCATTATAATGACACGATTTTCCAACTTAAACTGCATGTGTTCTGGAAATGGTATCCAGATGCCCTATAAAGGGATAACACAAAACTTAAATACAATATCATAGTAACACAAGATGTAGAGTAGGTCAATAATAAAAATACAGTATATTGGGTTACGCTGAAAGAAAATACATGAGGGGAGACTCCACGAAAATTTGTGTATCTCCCCTGCTTCTTTTATGCGTCTTTTTTATTAGGACAGTTTTTGGTGTCTGTTTTCGGCTTCATAGACCAAAATAGGACGTTCATAAGAATTACAATTAGTAATACAGCAGCTAAAGCCACCCAGAATCCTATGTTCAGACCAAGCCATTCTGTAGTTCCAAAAAGCGTCATCCAAAGTTCTTTCCAGTTCATTGTTGCACCTCCTTAAAGCAATTCGCCAAAATGACGGACATAAGCCTTTTTCAAGCTTGTTGCTAAAACCATATACAATAGGATACACGGAAGCAGATATGCAAAGTATGCTGCTGGCAGTGCCACAAACCCAAGAAGTTTTCCAAATATCGTAAATGGTATGACGGTTAGAATCGTAATCCCTGTCATTGTAAGGAATGTCACAGGAGCAGATGCCCGGCTCTGGATAAATGGGAGCTTCGGTGTACGGATCATGTGGATCACTAATGTCTGGCTCCACATAGATTCTACAAACCAGCCAGCCTGGAACATTCCGATATACTGTGTCTGCATCGCCGTCAGCTCTGTTCCGCTAAAATGAGCCGGCAGGTCATTGAACAGGATACCCTTGGATACAAAGAATGGGCAGAATACAAAGTACATGAAAATGTATGTGGTAAAATCAAAGATGGAGCTGGTTGGTCCAATCCAGATCATAAAACTGCCTACACTGGAGCATCCCATTTTCGTGGTTTGGCAATAAACTCTTCATCTACATTGTCCCATGGGATTGCCGTACAGGACAGGTCGTAGATCAGGTTCAGGAAAATCAAATGTACACTTTCCATTGGCAGGAAGGGCAGAAGGGCAGAAGCAGCCAGCACAGAAAACATATTCCAAAATTGGAGGAAGCCGTCATTTTGATGTATTTAATCATGTTGGCATAGGTTTTCCGACCTTCAATGATGCCCTGCTCCAAAACCATCAG
>ENA-OQAS01000096-OQAS01000096.1-human-gut-metagenome-genome-assembly--contig:-NODE-96-length-43736-cov-3.620445_pt1 | contig 43736 bp, 63 predicted proteins | sample MGYA00242733_ERZ504523 | MGnify/ENA primary metagenome ERZ504523 (study PRJEB26092, sample SAMD00036239) | human gut metagenome | host: Homo sapiens | study: EMG produced TPA metagenomics assembly of...
GCATCTGAATACCACAGAGATCATTGAAATTCAGTGATCCGTTTTAGATAAGAAAAAACAAACAGGGAACCTCGCTGCAGAGGTTCCCTGGAATTACCGATATATCAGGAAAAGGGAGTTCATTGAGAACAGAAGGATTCTGAAAGCATGAAAAAAAGAGGAACTGTATCCGATACAGTTCCTCTCAAATATACAGGATAGATTAGTCGATTGTATATTTGGAAATAATCTGCATTACGTTATCCAGAGCAGCACCATCTGCATGGATGTTGAGGTCGATCGGCTTGGAAAGATCCAGGCTGAAGATACCCATGATGGATTTTGCATCGATCACATATCTTCCGGATACTAAATCAAAATCGCAGTCGAATTTGCTGATCTCGTTTACGAATGCTTTCACCTTATCGATGGAATTCAGTGAGATTTTAGCTGTTTTCATTATAATAACCTCCCTTGATAAATTTTTGTTGTTTTACAGCTTTCATCTTACCTGTCAGTACCCAAAAAGTCAAGGTGAAAAGAGATAAAAATTGTTTTAATAATTAGTTAAAGTGTAAAAAAAGTGAGGAAAATGGGAAATAAAGTTGCATTACACAACCTGGGCTGCAAAGTAAATGCCTATGAGATCGAGGCCATGCAGCAGCTTCTGGAGGAGGCGGGATATGAGATCGTGCCTTTTGAGCCGGGAGCGGATATTTATGTGATCAATACCTGCACAGTAACCAATATTGCAGACAGAAAATCAAGACAGATGCTCCACAAAGCAAAAAAAATGAATCCGGAAGCGATCGTGGTGGCAACGGGCTGTTATGTACAGACCGGTGGCGAGAAACTGGAAAAAGACGAAGCCATTGATCTTGTTCTGGGAAATAACCAGAAGATCAATATTGTGGAGGCACTGGCCGAATATGCGGAAAACAAACCGGGCCATGGTTCCCATGTGATCAAGATCAATCAGACAAAAGAGTATGAGGAACTTTCCATTGATCATACAGCAGAACATGTAAGGGCATATATCAAGGTTCAGGACGGATGCAATCAGTTCTGTACGTACTGTATCATTCCCTATGCAAGAGGCCGTGTCAGAAGCCGGAATATTGAAAGTGTGCTGAAGGAGGTCCGTGCACTTGCGGAAAAAGGGTATAAGGAAGTGGTCCTTACAGGAATCCATTTAAGCTCCTATGGAGTGGATTTCCCGGAGGAGAAAAAAGAGACACTGCTTTCTCTGATCCGTGCTGTGCATGAGATCGAAGGGATCAGGCGTATCCGTCTGGGATCGCTGGAACCGGGAATCGTTACAAGAGAATTTGCGGAAGGGATCGCGCGCTGCCGAAGGTATGCCCGCATTTCCATCTTTCCCTGCAGAGTGGCTGTGATGAGACCCTGGAGAGGATGAACCGCAGATACAGAAGCGGGGAATACAGAGAACGCTGTGAGCTTTTAAGAGAAGTGTATGGAAATCCGGCACTGACAACGGATGTGATCGTAGGCTTTCCGCAGGATCGGAGGAAGAATTCCGGAAATCCTATGATTTTGTGGACAGCATCCGTTTTTACGAGACTCATATCTTCAAATATTCCAGAAGACAGGGAACAAAGGCGGCTGCCATGGACGGACAGCTGACAGAGGCGGAGAAATCCTTCCGCAGTGAGAAGATGATCGAGCTGCATCATCGTCATGCAGGGGATTATGAGAAATCCATGCTTGGCAAAAACCTGGAGGTACTGATCGAGGAAGAGTATACAAAGGATGGACGGACCTGGTATCTGGGACACAGCCGGGAGTATATAAAAACTGCTGTACCGAAATCGGAAGCTTATGGCGTAAATGATATCGTAATCGTAAAGGCAGAAGGCTTTCTTGAAGAGCATATCATGACAGGTGAAGCCGTGGAGTGAAGAACGGGATCGTATGTTGAAAGGTTGTTTGTTCACTGGTAATATTTTGCGAAGCGTGTTACTGAGAACGGAGTGAACAGTAACGTTGACAGTTTGTATTCGCAATCCTCGTTAAATTTAAGATTGTAATTTATGTAAATTTATATTAAAATAAAAAAGAATATATTTTAAGGACGTGAGAGACAATGGCAGAGAATAATCTGGGAAATACACAGTATTTCAGAACAAAACCGGATCAGGAGCTTCAGGTAAAAGAAGTCCTGGATCTGGTGTACAATGCAATGGATGAGAAGGGCTACAATCCGGTGAATCAGATCGTAGGATATATTATGTCCGGAGACCCGACCTACATCACAAGCCACAAGGGTGCGAGAAGCATGATCATGAAGGTGGAGCGTGATGAGCTGGTAGAGGAGCTTCTCACCGAGTATATCAAGAATAAGTCCTGGGAACGGTAATATGAGAGTACTGGGACTGGACTATGGCTCGAAGACCGTTGGGGTTGCAGTGAGCGATCCCCTTGGTCTAACAGCCCAAGGTGTGGAAACCGTATGGCGCAAGCAGGAAAACAAGCTTCGTCGTACTCTGGCACGTATTGAAGAGATTATTTCGGAGTATCAGGTTACGGAGATCGTTCTGGGATACCCGAAAAACATGAACAATACAGTAGGAGAGCGGGCCGAGAAATCTCTGGAGTTTAAGGAAATGCTGGAGAAACGTACGGGTCTGCCTGTTGTTATGTGGGATGAGAGACTGACTACCATGGCGGCAGACCGTACTCTGGAGGAGACCGGTGTGCATAAGGAAGACCGTAAACAGTATCTGGATCAGGTAGCAGCAGTCTTTATCCTGCAGGGATATCTGGATGCTGACGCACACAGAAGAGAGCAGCAGGAAGGCGTGGAAGAATGATCGGAAACGCAAATAGATATTTTGAGCGGATCAGGTAGCAAATGCGGATTGTGAATATCCGCTTGACAAGAACGGATAAGGAAGAATTAAATATGGAAAAAATAATATTTCAGTCAGACGACGGCACAGCTGCTGAGTTTTACGTAGAGGAGCAGACCAATATTGCGGGTGTGACTTATCTTTTGGTGTCCGATTCACAGGATGAGGAAGCAGACGCATATATTCTGAAGGATATTTCAGCTCCGGGAAGCACAGAAGCCTGTTATGAGATGGTCGAGGATGATGACGAACTTCAGGCTGTATATGCAGTTTTTCAGCAGATGCTGGATGACGTGAATTTTGAATGGAGGAGCGATTTTTGAAAAGCGAGAACAACGATGACAACAAAAATGCGGAGAGCAGAGTACAAGTTTCCGCAGGCGGTGCCAGAAGAACCGCAGCAAGACAAAAGAATGCCGGATCAAGAACAAGACAGTATCGTGGTGGCAGCAAAAACCGTCAGGATAAGCCTTTCCGGCCAACAGCAAAGAAAACAGCAGCCGGTGGCGCTGTAAAAAACAGCAGAAACACACAGAAACCGGCAAAGACCGGCGGCAGGCCATCCGGTCGGAAAACCGGCCGCAGAACAACATCCAAGCTTAAGATCATACCACTTGGCGGTCTGGAGCAGATCGGAATGAACATTACCGCTTTTGAGTATGGCGACAGTATTGTAGTTGTAGACTGTGGTCTTTCTTTCCCTGAGGACGATATGTTGGGAATCGATCTGGTCATTCCGGATGTAACATACCTTAAGGAAAATATTTCCAAGGTGAAGGGATTTGTGATCACTCATGGACATGAGGATCATATCGGAGCTCTTCCGTATGTGTTGAAAGAGATCAATGTTCCGATCTATGCTACCAAGCTGACACTGGGACTGATCCGCAACAAACTGAAAGAGCATAACCTTATGCGTTCTACTAAATTGAAAGAGGTAAACACGGGCAGGTGATCAATCTTGGGGATTTCGCTGTGGAATTTATCAAAACGAATCACAGTATCCAGATGCATCCGCACTTGCTATTTATTCACCGGTGGGAATCGTGATACACACAGGAGACTTTAAAGTTGATTATACACCGGTATTTGGAGATGCCATCGATCTGCAGCGTTTTGCAGAGATCGGCAAGAAGGGTGTGCTTGCACTGATGTGTGAGAGTACCAATGCAGAGAGACCGGGATTTACAATGTCCGAGCGTACAGTGGACATGTATTTGATAATCTTTTTAATGAGTACCGTACATCCAGGATCATCATTGCAACCTTTGCATCCAACGTGGATCGTGTGCAGCAGATCATTAACACTGCATACCGGTTCGGAAGAAAGGTTGCTGTGGAAGGCCGCAGTATGGTCAATGTTATTTCCGTAGCGTCAGAGCTTGGCTATCTGCAGATCCCGGAGAACACACTGATCGAGATCGATCAGGTGAAGAATTATCCGGACGACAAGGTGGTTCTGATCACAACCGGAAGCCAGGGTGAGTCCATGGCGGCACTTTCCCGTATGGCAGCCAATATCCATAAGAAGATCACGATCAAGCCTAACGATACCATCATCTTCAGCTCCAATCCGATCCCCGGAAATGAAAAGGCAGTTTCCAAGGTCATCAACGAACTGTCTATGAAGGGAGCCAAGGTTATTTTCCAGGATGTCCATGTTTCCGGACATGCCTGCCAGGAGGAGATCAAGCTGATCTACTCCCTTGTAAAACCGAAATATGCCATTCCGATCCATGGTGAGTACCGTCATCTGACTGCACAGAAACACATTGTGGAAGATCTGGGAATCCCGAAGGAGAATATTTTTATCCTTCTTCCGGAAATGTTCTGGAGTTGGACGGACAGGATGCCAAGGTGACAGGAAGCGTTCATACAGGTGCGATCTTCGTAGACGGACTTGGCGTTGGCGATGTGGGAAATATCGTACTCCGTGACCGTCAGCACCTGTCTGAAGATGGAATCATGATCGTAGTTATGACACTGGAGCGCCACAGTAATGTAGTTCTCGCAGGTCCGGATATCGTTTCCAGAGGTTTTGTGTATGTAAGAGAATCTGAGGATCTTATGGAGCATGCCAGACAGGTTGTGGAAACTGCACTGGATTCCTGCCTGGAGAACAATATCACGGACTGGGGCAAGATCAAAACCGAGGTCAAGGATGCCCTTGGAGAGTATCTGTGGAAACGGACCAAGAGAAATCCTATGATCCTCCTATCATTATGGAGGCGTAGGTTCATGGATGAGATCAGCATGGAGATCGAGAAGCTTCTCGATGCTGTGCACAGAAGCGATGAATATCAGGAATATCAGAAACAGGCAGCCCAGCTTGAAGCGGATCCTGAGCTGAAAGCCAGAGTGATGAGATTCCGTGGAGATAATTTCAGACTGCAGAATCATTCAGACAAGGATGAGCTGTTCCATATTGCGGAACAGCTCAATCAGGAGTCTGCAAGTCTGAGACAGAACCTGAAAGTAAATGCCTATCTCGACGCAGAGCTTGCGCTGTGCAGACTGATGCAGCGGATATGCAGGACGCTGGTGGACGGGATCGACATACAGATTCCTGACTTATAGGAGGAAAGACTATGGCAGACACAAGAGACAAGGTTGCAGGGCCGGCGTTTTTCTGGCTGGAGGGGTATTTAAAACCGCTGTATATATCTTTATTATCGTATTTCTGATCTGGGTTGGAAAATCAGCATATCAGTTTGGCTACGATGTGTTTAACCAGCAGGCTATGAGCCGGGAGAGGGACAGCAGGTCACGGTAGTCATAAAAGAAGGTGCTTCTGCATATAAAGTAGGCAAGACACTGGAGCAGAAGGGTCTTATCAAGGATGCGCTTGCATTTACCATACAGGAAAGAATGTCCGCATATCACGGACAGATCAAAGCAGGTACATACCTTCTCAGTACAGCTTATACACCGACCAGGATCATTGCAGTGCTGTCAGGAGAAGAGAGCAAGGAAGGATCGGACAGCCAGTGATCGTAGAAGAACGCATGCAGACCTATATCAATTCACTGGATATGGGGAATACTCCATTTCTGCAGAAGTTGGAGACAAAGGCACTTGCAGACCGGGTGCCGATCATCCGGAGAGATATGCAGAGCTTTATGAGGATGCTTCTGGCACTGAAACAACCGAAGCGCATTTTGGAGGTGGGGACTGCCGTAGCTTCTCCACACTTCTTATGTGTGAGTATGGGCCGGAAGATATGGAAATTGTTACCATAGAGAATTATGAAAAAAGAATTCCTGTCGCAAAGGATAATTTCAGGCGCGCAGGAAGAGAGTCACAGATCACGCTTCTGGAGGGAGATGCCGGAGAGATCCTGAAGAATCTTACCGGAACCTTTGATATGATCTTCATGGACGCAGCCAAGGGCCAGTATATCCACTGGCTTCCTGACGTGCTGAGACTGATGAAAGAGGGAAGCGTGCTGGTATCTGACAACGTGCTGCAGGAAGGGGATATTATTGAATCTCATTATCTTGTGGAACGGCGTAACCGTACAATCTATAAAAGAATGAGAGAATATCTCTGGCAGCTGACTCACAGTCCGGTGCTTCGTACATCGGTGCTTCCTCTTGGAGACGGAGCGGCTGTAAGTGTAAAAACAGGAGAACAGGTTTATGAAACGACCAGAACTATTGGTTCCGGCGAGCAGCTTGAGGTTTTAAAGGTTGCCGTCATATATGGTGCAGATGCTGTTTACATCGGCGGAGAAGCTTTTGGACTTCGTGCAAAGGCTAAGAATTTTTCAAAAGAAGATATGTGTGAGGGAATCGCATTTGCCCATTCCCATGGTGTAAAGGTTTATGTGACAGTAAACATCCTGGCGCATAACCGTGATCTTGAGGGTGTAAGGGAATATCTTCAGGAACTGAAGGAGATCGGACCGGACGCACTGATCATCGCAGATCCGGGAATCTTTATGTATGCAAAGGAAATCTGCCCGGAGATCGAGCGTCACATCAGTACACAGGCAAATAATACCAATTATGAGACTTACCGTTTCTGGTATAACCTTGGTGCCAAACGTGTGGTAAGTGCAAGAGAGCTTTCTCTGGAAGAGATCCGGGAGATCCGGGCACATATTCCGGAGGATATGGAGATTGAAACGTTTATCCACGGCGCCATGTGCATTTCCTATTCCGGAAGATGTCTTCTCAGTAACTTTATGGCAGGAAGAGATGCCAATCAGGGAGCCTGTACCCATCCCTGCAGATGGAAATATTCTGTTGTGGAGGAGAAGCGTCCGGGAGAATACATGCCGGTATTTGAAAATGAGAGAGGAACTTTTATTTTTAATTCCAAGGATCTCTGTATGGTAGAACATATGGAAGATATCCTTACAAGCGGTATTGACAGCCTGAAGATCGAAGGACGTATGAAAACAGCTCTTTATGTGGCAACAGTGGCAAGAACCTACCGCAAAGCCATTGACGACTGTATGGAAAGTCGGAAAAATATCATGCAAATATGCCGTGGTATCAGGAGCAGATCTCAAACTGTACCTACCGTCAGTTTACCACCGGATTTTTCTACGGAAAGCCGGATGAGAATACCCAGATCTATGACAGCAACACATATGTAAGAGAATACACATATCTTGGATTTGCAGAAGAGATCGATGAGAGAGGTCTGGCAAGACTGACACAGAGAAACAAGTTTTCTGTAGGAGAGACCATCGAAATCATGAAACCGGACGGAAGGAATATTCCGGTCACAGTGGAAGCCATTTATAATGAAGAGGGCGAAGCTATGGAGAGTGCACCACATGCTCAGCAGAGGATCTATGTGAAACTGACTGAGATGCCGGAGGTATTTGATATTCTCCGAAGAGGTGAATGATCCGAAAGGGTGGATAAGAGAGTAAAGGGGAGAACGAAAAGAACGTTCTCCCCTTTACTGATTTTCAGGAAAAAGAGTACGGAGTTTTCGAAGAGCGTTCTTTTCGATACGGGATACATAGGAGCGGCTGATGGAGAGATTTTCAGCAATCTCTCGCTGGGTCAGTGGCTCCTGGCCATTCAAACCGTAGCGGCAGCAGATCACCTGGTATTCCTTTGGGGAGAGTACTGTCCGGATATAACGGAGAAGATAGGAAATGCTGTCCCTTTTGAAACAATCATCCACAACATCAACGGGTGGACTTTCAATGATATCGAGAAGGCTGATCTCGTTGCCTTCCCGGTCTGTGCCGATGGGTTCATAGAGAGAAACTTCTCTGGAACGTTTCCTGCGGGCACGGAACATCATGAGAAGCTCATTGTCAATGCACCGTGCAGCATAAGTGGAAAGCTTGGAAGTCCGGCTGGGATCAAAGGTGGAAATGGCTTTGATCAGACCTATGGTGCCTATGGAGATCAGATCATCCTGATCCTCGTCACATCCCTGATATTTTTTTGCAACATGTGCTACGAGGCGGAGATTGTGTTCGATAAGGATATTTTTTGCTTCCGGATCGCCCTTTGGAGCTGTAGAAGATAGAACTGCTCTTCCGCAAAAGAAAGCGGTTTCAGAAAGGTTTTCAAGGGTTCACCTCAAAGGGGATTTCCTTATAGCTTATGAGCCGGACGTGCTTTTCGTGCTTTTCCAACAGAAACTTTATAAAAAGGACAGAGGCGAACACCTGTTGCGCCACATTCTGATCTGGTGTATAATCATAAAATACGAGTGACAACAATCAGTGTATATTGATGAGGAGTATATATTTTGAAAAAGAGGATAGAACAGCTTCTTAACGGAAAATTTATTTATGAACAGCCTGAGCTTCTGTTTTCACAGGACCGTATTTTCGCTACGCTGAAGGCAGGAGAGACTACAAAGGATGAGATTTATTTCGGTACCGATGACAACCGCAGGATCAGTGGCTTTGTGACTTCATCTGACCGGAGACTGGTGCCGGGATTTGACCGCTTTTCCGGAACCACAGTGCGCATGCCTTATGGGTAGATGCAGAGGGAATGAGGCCGGGAGAGAGCTTTGAAGGCTGGCTGTGTTTTACTACCAGTATCGGAGAATATAAGCTGCCGTTCACTGTACAGGTACAGACGGAAGAGGTGAAGAGTGCAGGCAGAAAGGTAGCTTCTCTGGAAGAATTTCTGCATATTGCAAAGGAAGATTTCCATGAGGCTTACCGGATCTTTACAGAACGCCATTTTTCCCTGATCCTGAGTGATCAGAGCGAGAAGATCCGTTCTCTTTATGCAGGAATGTCACAGCAGCCGGTGACCTATCAGCATCTGGAGGAATTTCTGATCGCAGCTGGTGCCAAGGAAAAGGTGACATTGAGTCTGAACAGAGAAGAGGCCGGTTTTTATGATGTCAGTGAATCTGTTCAGGAATCCCTTTATATCCACAGGAGCGGATGGGGACACTTGCGGGCAGATATTGAGGTAAACGGGGATTTTCTGGAGGCAGGCAAGCATGTGGTCACAGAAGAGGATTTTATCGGAAGTACCTGTGAAATAAACTATGTGATCCGCCAGGAAAAACTGGGAAAAGGAAATCAGTACGGCGAGATCATTGTAAAAACCCCATACCAGAAACTGGTATATCACGTTCTTGCATCCAGAGGAACTGAGAGTGCCGTGAACCTGGATCTTCTGGAAAACAGTATCGGATATCTCTGATGAAGGAATACCTGGGATATCTCTGTAAAAGAACAGATTTTCAGCCTGGACAGCCTCTACTCATGAGAAGCTTGACCGTATGGGCGAAAACGGACTGAAATATCCGGAATATCAGCTTCTGGAAGCCTATCTTCTTCATCTGGAAGGAGAAGATGACCAGGCTTCAGAAATCCTTGAGCGTTATCAGAATAAATCCTTTCATCACAATGAACTGGAACTGGCAGGGATTTATCTGTATCTGTGTACACAGACCGGGCTGTACCGGGATAAGGAACAGGCCCTCCGCAAGGTACAGAATTTCCAGATGCAGAAGGAAGACAGCTTTATCCTTCTGAAACTGGTATTTGAAATGGATCATACGCTTTCTCCGTCAAAAAAGATCTTTCTGATGGAGGAACTTTTTGAGCGGGGATGTACAAGTCCTTTTCTATATCTGGAAGCATGGAACAGTATTTGTGCAGATATGTCTCTGCTGCATCGAATCAATGGGTTCTGGGCCCAGGTATTCCTTTTTGCAGGAAAAGAACAGATGCTGACGGAAGAGCTGGTCATGCGCCTGGCATATCTTTCCGGTTATGAGAAAGCTTTTAACGAAAGTCTGTACCGTGCTATGGCCATGGGATGTGAAGCCTTTCCGTCGGATGATACCGTGGAAGCTATCTGTAAATATATTATGAAGGGAAATCCAAGAAAACCGGAATATTTTCAGTGGTTTTCCGCTGCCGTGGACCGCGGGATCCGGATCACACGGCTGTATGAATATTATGTGGAAACACTGGATACTTCTTATCGGAGAGTCCTGCCGAAACCGCTTTTGATGTATTTTACCTATAACAACAATACTCTCGGTGATTCCAAGCGTGCCTATCTGTATGCATGCATCATTGCAGGGAAGGAACGTGATCCACAGACATACGAAGTTATCGTGAAAGCATGGAGGAATTTGCTTTCCGTAAGTTACGGGAAGGCCGGATGAATGAAAATTATGCCGCTGTTTATCAGGAATTCATGCGGGAACCATCGGACAGCGAAAAAGCGCAGGTGATCGCCTCCAGAATGTTTACCTGCCGGCTATATACGGATGATCCGAAGGTTCGCAGTGTGATCGTCCGTCACAGACAGATGAAACAGGAAGAAATCTATCCGTGTATCCATGGGATCGCTTACCCAAGGATCTGCAGCGAAGATGCGGCCGTTGTATTTCAGGATGAAAAACAGAGACGTTATGCTGCTACGGTAGATTATAATCTGACACCACTTTTTGATGATCGTGAGATGGTTCCGGCAGTGTTGGAAAAAGGGGCGGATGAACCGGCTGTGCTTTTGTATTACTGTCAGGGTCAGGAGATCAGTCGTAAGAATCTGGGAATTTTTCAGAAACTGGTCCTTTCACCGGCGTTTACCGATGAATATAAGAGGCTGATCCGCAAAAAGATCCTGGATTATTATCGGGATCACGTGCAGGGAGAAGATCTGGATGCCTGTCTGGAGATGATGGATTATCGGGAATATGCCATGGTCGACCGGAAAACCCTTCTGGAGATCCTGATCCAGCGGGGACTGTTTCCGCAGGCTATGAGCGTGGTGGAAGCATTTGGATTTGAAGGAGTAGAGGAGCGTGCTCTTCTGAAGCTGGTAAGCCGTATGATCATCCGCTGTGACTGTGCGGAAGACGAAGAGCTGATCGCACTTTCCTCTCATGTATACCGACAGGGAATCTATGATGAAGTGATTCTCATGTATCTGATGAAATTCCGGTTTGGACCTGTGGATGAACTTCTGGATATCTGGAAAAGTGCCTGTGGGTTTGAGATGGATACCTATATCTGGAGGAGAGGATCCTTTCTCTTCTGATGTTTAACTGGGATTACCGGCCAGAGGGTGCGGATATCCTGAAAGCATATATCCGTCATTCCGGAAAAGAGAGTGTGATCGGTGCGTATCTGACTCTGATGTCTTACGGAATGTTTGTAAAAGAAATGCCGGAGATGCCTGGACTTAAGGAGTATCTGAAAAATCGCAGAGAAAAGGAGTGGCCCGGAGACCGGATCTGTGACCTGACCCTTTTGAAATTGCTTTCCGAAGAAAAAACTGCTGATGAAGAAAATCTGGAAATGGCGGAAAAAATACTCTCCTCCTGTGTAAAGGAAGGAATGCTATTTGAGTTTTTCCGGAATCTGGATCAGAGTATCCTGCGACCGTATCAGCTGGATGATAAGACTTTTGTAGAGTATCATACTTCACCGGAGGCTTCGGTCACACTGTATTATTCCCTGGATACAGGTCTTGGAACTGTACCGGACTATAAAAGTGAACCGCTCAAAAATATCTATGAGGGAATTTTTGCCAGAGCATTTACATTGTTTTATGGAGAGACCCTGCGATATTATTTCCAGACAGAAGATGAAACCGGTGTACACAAAACGGAAGAAAAAATACTGACCATGAGCCAGAGTAATGACCAGGCATCCAGCAAATATCAGCTGATCAATCAAATACTCTGTGCAAGGAAACTGGAGAAAGATACGGAAGTGAAGGAGAAGCTGGCACAGTATCTCCGGCAGGAACAGTACGTTAATGAAATGTTTGTCATAGAGAAGGAACCGGAAAGATGAATGAAATTCGTGACTTGATCATAGGAATTGATATTGGAAAAGAATACACACAGATCTGTTATTATGACAGAAAAGCAGAAGAAGCCCGTTCTCTTTCCATGAAGGTAGGAGCCAGTCAGTATGAAGCTCCGGCTGTATCTGCTATCGTACCGATCACGGTGATTACTGCGTAGGCCTGGAAGCAGAGTATTTTGCCAGGGAAAAGGGCGGGATCATGATCGGAAATATCTATGATATCTGTCAGAAGGAAGAAAAGATCCAGGTGGCAGGAGAGGAAAAAGAGCCGGCAGAGCTTCTGGCACATTTTCTAAGGGGAATCCTGAAATTTCTGGGAATCCAGGATATCGTAAAGAATACCCGGTGCCTTTGTATCACATCGCCGGAGCTTAGTACACTTCAGGTACGGAATTATCAGAAGGCCTGCAGCCTTGCAGGTTTTTCCCGTGAGAAATATATGCTTATGGACTATGGCGAGAGCTTTTATTATTATGCACTGGGACAGAAACGGGAAACCTGGAATCGAAGTGTAGGATGGTATGCCTTTGCAGGCGATACGGTAACTTTCCGGAAGCTGACCATCAACGGCTCTTCCAGACCGGTGCTTGTAAAACTGGAGGATCCGGTCAGTACAAAGCTTGAACCGGAAGAAGAGATCCGTGATGTGGAATTTTATCGTTTTATCAGTAAGACTCTCGGCAAAGAGCTCTTCTCCAGTGTGCAGATCACGGGAGAAGGATTTGACCAGCAGTGGGCACAGCAGTCTGTAAAGCTCCTGTGTCATCAGGGACGGAAGGTTTTTTACGGAAACAATCTTTTTGCAAAGGGAGCCTGCATAGCCGGTAAGGACAGGCTGGAGGATAAAAACTCAAAGGTTACCGCTATTTAAGTGATTCGCTGGTGACTGCGGACGTAGGAATGGATATGCGGGTGATGGGCTCTCCGGCTTACTATCCGCTGATCGAAAGCGGCAGCAACTGGTATGAATGCAGTGCATCCTGCGAGCTGATCCTGGATGATACCAGTGAACTGGTATTTGTAGTAAGTATTCCGGAAGAAACCGAGAAGAAACGTGTGGCCATGGCACTTGAGGGTCTGCCAAAACGGCTAATCGGACTTCAAGGCTTTCCCTCACGCTGAAATACGTATCGCCGAGAGACTGTGAGATCACAGTAGAGGATCTGGGCTTTGGCGAAATGTATCCTTCCAGTGGGAAGATCTGGAGGGACTGGTACGATGGGATGAGCAGGAAGAAAGGAAGCAGGCATGAGCGGATATATTTTATGTCAGGTAAAAAAGGCAGAGAAGCCGTTTTATATCGAAAATATCAGTACCAATATCTATTCTATAGAAGAACTCTGCTATTATCTTTATAACAATCTTTATCTTGTGGACAGCTCATTGATCAGCAGTAAGCTCTGTACCTGGCTGGAGGAAGAACTGGAGCTTCCGAAGCTTGCGGCCAAGCTGAAACCTTATATTGGAAGAGAGGCCGGACTTGAAGAAGTACTGTATCCGATATTTAAAGAGATCAATTATCTGGCTTATGAAGAGCTTAAGACCTTAAACGGGCGCATTGAAGCCAGAAAACGTGAACCTGAAGAAATACGGGAGAAACGCAAAGGTGATGCGCTGATGGAGAATCGGATGTATGTGAATGCACTCCGTGTTTATCAGAAGCTTCTGGAGCATGGCGGGAAAGAAATCACCGGAGAGATGCGTGAAAGGATCCTGCATAATCAGGGATGCGCATACAGTTACCTGTTCCAGATGGATAAAGCGCTGGATTGCTTTTGGAAAGCATGGAAGGAGAAGCATTCAGAGAAAGCGCTGAAGGTTTATCTTCTGGCCTACCGCAGTGTTCACAGTGAAGAAGAATACAGGAAACGACAGGAAGATCTGAAGACAGATGAAATGGTAAGGCAGGAAACTGACCAGGCTCTGAAAAGCTTTGCCGGTCTCCCGGAGCAGCATATCGCATCCGGAGAAACCGACAGGATCCTGGAGGATCTCACAAGAGAATATCACAGAAGTACCGGCTCTTAAAGCTGTTCAAGAAGTCCCAGCAGGATCTGCCGGGCTTCTTTTTTTGTATATACGGATTCTTCCTCAGACAGGGAACAGAGGTAATCATTCAGGGCCTGTCCGATACTGGTCTCTTTCAGATAGATACAGAGAAAAGTATCCTTTTCGGAAAGAAAGCAGAGAAAAACGGAATAGTCAGACAGAACTTCCAGATGGATCCCGGTTTCAGGAAGTACGGAAGGCTTCAGGATCCTGCATTTTTCATGTCCCATATCTGTGTCAAGAAGATGCTTGAGGGCTTTTTTTCGTTCTTCTTTCGGAAGAGGGGTCTGATGGTAGGAATAAGGTCCGTCAAGGAGTCCGGTACGGGCAAATTTCCGGATCCCGCTCAGTGTAAAATAATTGCAGGAAAAGGCAGCTTCTGTAAAAGAAAAGGAAGTCTGGTTCAGAACCGCTGCCAGCTGGGTATAGACCGGATCGGAAAGATCGATATCCCTGTTATCAAACAATGACTGAATAAAGCCCGGACCATAGGACATCAGTGCAAGGCAGGGATGAGATTCCAGTGCAAAATTTGTTGAGATCTTTGTCTGCATGATAGAACCAAAGATATTAAGGATCCTGTTCGGAGAATCCGACTGCAGGAAGAATTGACTGGAATTCTCAAGAACCCGCCGGAATTCCTGTTGATATGCGTGAATCGCTTCCGGATTTTCAGTAAAAATACAGGTCATCATATCCGAGGATAACAGCAGCAGTTTTTTTCAGTGAGTAAGAAAAAAGGAAACAGTTCATAGCTGGAAAACTCTCGGCCTGTCTGAGTATAGTAATAATATGGCTGGTAGCCCACAAAACCTGACAGGATCGGAAGGAGTGTGCAGAGAAAGGTTTCCAGATTCATGTTGTAATCCGGTGAGGCGGACGGGTTCTGGTGAAGCGGCAGGATCTGGATCACCGGTGGCAGTTTCTCATATTTGGGATAAAGATGGGAAAAGATCTGTACAAGAAGCCGGCAGTTGGCCGGAAGGTTGGTACGGATCGTTTCAGAAGAACCGGAAGACAGGATGTCCTCAAAAAGGCTCAGGACCTTCTTTTCCACATCAAGAGAAAAAGTTCCACGGTAAAAGGGAAAGGATGGAAGCCTGAGAAAACCTCCCGGGAAATGACCTGCTGGGAGCTGATAACACCCAGAAGCTCCTGTATATATTTGCGGTTGTAATATATTTCTTTTCCAATTTTTTCTATTTTATATAATTCCATCAGTTCCCTGCGTTGGGAAGGATTGATCCGGAGGGAATCGCAGAACTGGCGCACAAAATCAATACCGGGAAGACGTTTCCCTGTGATCATACGTTGTAGCGAGGTACGGTCAAGTCCCGAAGAAGCAGATAACTGATAAACGTTTTCTCCTGTATCCTTTAGGTATTCCCGGCATTTGGTGCTGAAATCAGACATAGTAGTACTCCTTTTGGTGCTTATATGACATTATTATACGAAAACAGATCATGAATTGCAATAATTTGTAAAAAAACAAGGCACAATTAGAAGCACATATTGCGCAGGTCTTTCTTTGAAAATAAAATGTTAATATCAGAAAGAGCATGAGGGAGGAAAACACGGCAATGGCAGTGATGACGATCGCGATATGTGATGAAATACGAAAGGATGCACAGAAGCTGTACAGGCAGCTTTCCACACTGGTCCCTGATGCAGAGCTCCTTCTGTATCGGACCAGAGAGAGTCTTCTGAAAGGACTGGCAGAGGGACACAAGATCTGCGATCTGATATTTCTGGGGCTGGATGGTGATCAGGGCAGGAGTCTGGAAACTGTACGGACAATGCGCCTGAAAGGACATTATATCCGGTTGTGCTGGTGGCAGAGAATGAAAAATTCTATAAAGAAGCATTTGAAGTGTTTGCCTATAACTATCTGGTCAAACCGGTTGAAAGTGGAGAACTGGAACATGTTCTGGTACATATCCTGGAGGTATGCAGGCGTGAAGGCGGAAGAGCGCTGTATTTTCGCTACAGGACACAGGTTTATACACTGCAGCACGATCATCTGGCATATATATCCAGTAGTCTTCACAGTGTGACATTTCATCTTACCGATGGAAAAAAGATCAGCTGCAGAGCCAGGCTGGGGGATTTTTCGGGACAGCTGTCAGACAGCAGCTTTCTGAGATGTCATCAGAGCTTTTGTATCAACATGGAGAAGGTAACTTCACTTAAGAAGAACAGTTTTGTGGTCGGACAGACGGAAATCCCAATTTCCAGAACATATCTGAAAACGGCCAGAAAGAAATACAAAGATTATCTGGCAGAGCAGAAGGTTTGCTCTTGACAGCTCCTTTTGGGTATGTTACTATAACCATACGCTTTCACGTGGTAGAGTGACCATGTGATAAAGAGATAACCGAAAAAAGGAGAATGACCATGAAGAAAAGAACAGTTGCGGTAGTAATGGCGGCAGCGATGACAATAGGAATGATGGTAACAGGAGTGAGTGTACAGGCAGGTGTTGAGGATAAGACCCTGATCGTAGGATTTGATGCTGAATATCCTCCGTTCGGATATAAGGATGATAACGGAGAATATGTAGGATTTGACCTTGACCTTGCCCAGGAAGTATGTGATAATCTTGGCTGGGAACTTGTTAAGAAGCCTATCAACTGGGATTCCAAGGATATGGAGCTGAACTCCGGAACGATCGACTGTATATGGAATGGATTTACTATCAACGGACGTGAGGATGACTATACATGGAGTGATCCATACATCAACAATGAGCAGGTGATCGTAGTTGCCAAGGATTCTGAAATTGAGAAGCTTGCGGATCTTAAGGGCAAGAACGTAGTTGTACAGGCTGCATCCGCTGCACTGGACGCATTGAACAACGATGACAATAAGGAACTGAAGGACAGCTTTGCATCTCTTACAGAGAATCCGGACTACAACACTGCATTTATGAATATTGATTCCGGAGCTGCAGACGCTGTTGCTGTTGATATCGGTGTTGCTAACTATCAGCTTTCCCAGAGAGGCAAGGATAAATATGTGATCCTTGACGAGCCAATTCAGAACGAGCAGTATGGCATCGGATTCAAGAAGGGAAATGATGAACTGAAGGATCTCGTATGGGATGAGGTCAAGAAGCTTGACGAGTCCGGTGAGGTTGACAAGCTTGCAGATAAGTATGAACTGGATAAGAGCATGCTCTGCATCAGCGAGGACAAGGATAAGACAGAGAATTCTGATTCAGCAGAAGCTGACACAGAAGAAAGTGCAGACAGCACAGAGAAAGAAACCGATTCTGAATCCAAATGATCCGGTACAGATCCGGCACAGTAAAAGCTGTGAAGATATTTTTTTAAGCTATCCAACAGCAGTAGAAATAAGAAACATAGCAGAAGCTTTTGAAGCTTCCGCATAAAAAGGAAATGAGGGTGCTTCGGCGCAGAAAGAGCTGCCGTACACGCTCATTTCCTGTTGTTTACAGGAATTACAGGTATCAGTCCGATAAATGGGACTGATACTCCGAACTAGGAGGAAAAAAATGAGTTTTAGTGTAATGCTCCAGCAGCTGGCAGGAGGAATGCTGGTCTCTATTGAGATCTTTTTTGTAACCTTGCTGTTTTCTCTGCCGCTGGGACTTCTGATCTGTTTTGGCAGAATGTCCAGAAACAAAGTGATCCGTACCATTGTATCCGGGTACATATCCATCATGAGAGGAACGCCGCTGATGCTGCAGCTGATGGTGGTATATTTCGGCCCTTATTTTATCTTCGGGATCCGTATTTCCATGGGATATAGTCTGATCGCTGTATTTATCGCATTTGCCATCAACTATGCAGCTTACTTTGCAGAAATCTATCGCGGCGGCATTGAATCCATGCCGGTGGGACAGTATGAAGCTGCAAAGATCCTTGGATACAATAAGGTGCAGACATTTTTCCGCATCATCCTTCCACAGGTGATCAAGAGGATTTTGCCGTCTATTACAAATGAGGTCATTACGCTGGTCAAGGATACTTCCCTTGCGTTTGTTGTGGCAGTTGCGGAGATGTTTACCATTGCCAAGCAGATCGCAAGTGCACAGACAACAATGATGCCATTTGTGATCGCTGCGATATTTTATTATGTGTTCAACCTGATCGTGGCTGTTGTGATGCAGAAGGTTGAGAAAAGTATGAATTACTACCGCTAACCGGAATGGAGAGTATAAAATATGAAATTATTTGAAATGAAACATATCAAAAAAAGCTTTGACGGACTGGAAGTTCTCAAAGATATCTCTCTTGACGTGGAAGAGGGAGAAGTTTTAAGTATCATCGGTCCTTCCGGTTCCGGCAAGTCAACCATCCTGCGTTGTGCCACAGGACTTGAGACGCCGGACAGCGGCGAGATCATCAAAAACGGTGATGTGGGACTGGTGTTCCAGCAGTTCAATCTGTTTCCGCATTTCCGTACTGAAAAATATAGTGGATGCACCTCTGAAGGTGCAGAAGAGAAAGAAAGATGAGGTTTACGCCCAGGCAAGAAGCCTTCTTAAGAAAATGGGCCTTGCAGACAAGGAGAAGGCATATCCTTTTCAGCTTTCCGGAGGACAGCAGCAGCGAGTTTCCATTGCCCGTGCGCTCTGTATGAATCCGAAGATCCTGTTTTTTGATGAACCTACATCTGCACTTGACCCGGAGCTGACCGGTGAGATCCTGAAGGTTATCAAGGATCTTGCTCAGGAGCATATCACCATGGTGATCGTTACTCATGAAATGAATTTTGCAAGAGATATTTCCGACCGTATCATCTTTATGGATAAGGGTGTGATCGCAGTGGAGGGAACGCCGCAGGAGGTATTTTCTTCCGAAAATGGCAGAATGAAGGAATTTTTGGGAAAATTCCATCAGGGTATGGAGTAACAAACGGTTGCTTTTAAAGAGGCAATGTTATATAATTTCAAGAGGCGTGAATTAACCAGATTCGGGCAGATAACGGATCATTCGCCATTCCGGCCCGGAGGTATGTAATCAGGAGGATAATAATGAATACAGACAGATATGTAAGCCCGCTGTCAGAGCGGTACGCAAGCAAAGAGATGCAGTACATTTTTTCCCCGGACATGAAATTCCGCACATGGAGAAAGCTGTGGATTGCACTTGCTGAGACGGAACGTGAGCTTGGCCTTAACATCACCCAGGAGCAGATTGACGAGATGAAAGCTCATGCGGATGATATCAACTATGATGTGGCTAAGGAGCGTGAGCGTCAGGTTCGCCATGATGTAATGTCTCACGTGTATGCGTTTGGTGTACAGTGCCCGAAGGCAAAAGGTATCATCCATCTGGGAGCGACTCCTGTTATGTAGGAGATAATACGGATATCATCGTTATGACAGAGGCACTGAAACTTGTCCGCAAGAAACTTGTGAACGTGATCGCTGAGCTTTCCAAGTTTGCTGCACAGTATAAGGATCAGCCGACTCTGGCATTTACTCATTTCCAGCCGGCACAGCGACAACCGTAGGTAAGAGAGCAACTCTCTGGACTCAGGAATTCCTGATGGATCTTGAGGACCTTGAGTATGTATTAAGCACTATGAAGCTTCTTGGCTCCAAGGGAACAACCGGTACACAGGCTAGCTTCCTGGAACTTTTTGACGGGGATCAGGAGACCATCGACAAGATCGATCCGATGATCGCAGAGAAGATGGGATTCAGATCCTGCTATCCGGTTTCCGGACAGACCTATTCCAGAAAGGTTGATACCCGTGTGCTGAATATCCTTGCGGGAATCGCTGCAAGTGCACATAAGATGTCCAACGATATCCGTCTTCTTCAGCATCTGAAAGAAGTAGAGGAGCCATTTGAGAAATCCCAGATCGGATCTTCCGCTATGGCATATAAGAGAAATCCGATGAGAAGTGAGAGAATCGCTTCCCTGTCCAGATATGTGATGATCGATGCACTGAACCCGGCGATCACATCTGCAACACAGTGGTTTGAGAGAACTCTGGACGACTCTGCAAACAAGCGTCTCAGCGTTCCGGAAGATTCCTTGCGATCGACGGAATCCTGGATCTCTGCCTCAATGTTGTAGACGGACTGGTTGTTTATCCGAAGGTTATCGAGAAGAGACTGATGTCTGAGCTTCCATTTATGGCAACTGAGAATATCATGATGGATGCAGTTAAGGCAGGCGGAGACCGTCAGGAGCTTCATGAGCGTATCCGTGAGCTTCCATGGAAGCAGGCAAGAACGTGAAGGTAGAGGGTAAAGATAACAATCTTCTTGAGCTGATCGCTGCGGATCCGGCATTTAACCTGACTCTTGAGGATCTTCAGAAATCCATGGATCCGTCCAGATATACAGGACGTGCCAAAGAGCAGACAGAAGCTTTCATTGCAAATGTGGTACAGCCGGTGCTGGATGCGCATAAAGATCTGCTTGGCGTTAAGGTTGAGATCAACGTATAATTCCAAGATGTTATAAACATTAAGAAATGAACACAGACAGGAATGACGTGTCTCTGTGTATTACAGGCAGAGAACATGTCGTTCCGAATAATGGAGAAAGACACAAGGAGGAACTGTGTTATGGTAACTGCAGTAGTAGGAGCAAATTGGGAGATGAAGGTAAAGGCAAGATCACAGATATGCTTGCTGAGAAAGCCGATATCATCGTAAGATTTCAGGGTGGAGCCAATGCGGGCCACACCATCGTAAATGATTACGGTAAATTCGCACTTCATACACTTCCGTCAGGTGTGTTTTACGGACATACGACAAGTGTCATCGGAAACGGTGTTGCACTGAACATTCCGGTATTCTTCAAGGAGTACAACGAAGTAGTAGGCCGTGGAGTACCGGCACCGAAGATCCTGATCTCCAACAGAGCACAGATGGTAATGTCTTACCACATTCTGTTCGATCAGTATGAAGAGGAGCGTCTTGGCGGCAAGGCTTTCGGTTCCACAAAATCCGGAATCGCTCCGTTCTATTCTGACAAATATGCAAAGATCGGCTTCCAGGTAAGTGAGCTTTTTGATGAGGAAGCACTGAAAGAGAAGGTTGTACGTATCTGCGAGACCAAGAACGTAACACTTGAGCATCTCTATCATAAGCCTCTTCTGAAACCGGAAGACATCATGAATGAGCTGATGGAATACAAGAAGATGGTTGAGCCATACGTATGCGACGTATCGCTCTATCTCTGGAATGCACTGAAAGAGGGAAAACAGATTCTTCTTGAGGGACAGCTCGGAACTCTGAAAGACCCGGATCACGGAATCTATCCGATGGTTACATCCTCTTCCACACTGGCTGCTTATGGTGCCATCGGTGCAGGCCTGCCTCCATATGAGATCAAGAAGGTCGTAACCGTATGCAAAGCTTACTCCAGTGCAGTTGGAGCAGGTGCATTCGTTTCTGAAATCTTCGGCGAGGAAGCAGATGAGCTGAGAAAACGTGGCGGTGACGGTGGTGAGTTCGGTGCTACTACAGGCCGTCCGAGACGTATGGGATGGTTCGACTGTGTTGCATCCAAATACGGATGCCGTCTCCAGGGAGCTACAGACGTTGCTTTTACAGTACTGGATGTTCTGGGATATCTGGATGAGATCCCGGTTTGCACCGGCTATGAGATCGACGGAGAGGTGACAACAGAATTCCCGACAACTGTGCAGCTTGAGAAAGCAAAACCGGTTATTGAGAAGCTTCCGGGATGGAAATGCGATATCCGTGGAATCAAAAAATATGAGGATCTTCCGGAGAACTGCAGAAAATATGTAGAGTTCGTAGAAAACATATTGGATTCCCGATCACAATGATCTCTAACGGACCAGGAAGAAACGACATCATTTACAGATAATTATTTTTACAGTATCAGGATTATGACAACAGGAAGCGCCGGGGAAGAATTTCTCCGGCGCCCTTTTGGTTCAAAGAGATATTCAGTTAAAATAACAGATAGAATAGCGGATGTATCATGTGAAAGGAAGCTCAATGAAAAATTTTAAAAGAATCGCGGCACTTGCAGGTGTTGTCATATTACTTCTTATATTCTGCCTTCCAATGGCATTTGCCTGGGGAAGCAGTGAAAACGCCAGGCTTTGTTCCGGGGGGCTTTTGCGGCAGCCGTTCTGGTACCGATCGTAGCGTATGTTTTCTGGATGGCGTACCGGATCTGGGGAAATAAGAAGCCGAGAGAGGATGAAAACCGTATGATCGAGAATATTATTTTTGATGTGGGAAATGTGCTGATGGGCTATGACTGGAAGAGTATCTTCGGAGCTATGACTTCCCGGAAGAAAAGTATCAGAAAATCGCAGATGCAGTATTTCGAAACCCGATCTGGGAGGAACAGGACCGTGGACAGCATGAGGAGTCCTGGTATGTAGATAAATTTGTGGAAAGTGCACCGGAATATGAAGCAGATATCCGTGAGGTGGTACGACGTGATCCGGAGTGTATGCATCTGTATGATTATGCGGAAACCTGGGTGAAATATCTCAAAAATCAGGGATATCATCTCTATGTCCTTTCCAACTACGGAACTTATATGCTGGATCGTACAAAGCAGGATATGTCTTTTCTGAAATATATGGATGGAGTGGTATTTTCCTGTGATGTGCAGCAGATCAAGCCTGAGGTGGATATTTATAAAACACTTCTGAAGCGTTACAGCCTGAAACCGGAGAAATCGGTATTTCTGGATGATCGTGCCGTGAACTGTGAGGGAGCCGGAAAAGCCGGTATTCATACCATCCAGTTTGAGAATCTGAAGCAGGCGGCGAAGGCGCTTGAGAAGCTTGGTGTGAAATGACCTTCAGTGTGAAAAGAGAAACGCAGAGGGCCTGCACCATCGCGAAGCCCTCTGCATTCTAAAGGGGAGGATATGATAAGTATCTCCCGGAACGGCATCTGTTATACAGAAAATATATAAGATCTTGTAATCTTTTATTCCCTGTTCTTCTTCCGGTATTCATCGGGAGTCATTCCATATGTTTTTTTAAAAGTACGTATGAAATGCTCCGGACTTCATACCCTACAAGTTCACAGATCGCAAGATTGCTGAGAGAGGTTTCACGCAGAGCATGACATGCCTGGTTCAGCTTGATATCCCGGATGATCTGTAAAAATGTCCGTCCGGTACTTTCCTTGATCAGGGTACTGAAGTGGAAAGTACTATAGCCAAAATGCTTCGCAGCTTCACGTAAGGTAACGCTCTGGTAGTGACGGTTCAGGTAGTTGAGGATTTCCGTTACAGAATTTCCGGTGCTGTCCTTTGTAAGGATGGATTCAATATCATTTTCGTGAAAACGCAGCAGCATGGCCCAGAATATTAAAAGCAACACTGTCATCAAAGATCCCCACACTGTGAGTGGTATACGGTGATGATACAGATATCTCCGGTATGCAAAGTGTGTTCGATCCCCTGTATCGCAGTGTGGGCAGTTCCGTCATACAGACAGAGAATCTCAAAAAATTCATGTTCATGGGGAAAAACAGGGGTATAGCGGTAATGCTTGGAAAGCACGATATTGCCATTTATATCATGAGCAAGTCAGGTATGGATTATTCTGGCGGAAGCAGTCAGCGGCGAAGAAGGAGCAGAAATACTGGATCGTCTGGTGGAACTGAAACCGGAAAAAGGAATGGTTTCTCCATATATGAACCATCATTTTGTGGAAGCACTTCTGATGTGTGATAAAAAAGACCAGGCAATGGAATATATGAAATATTACTGGGGCGGAATGATAAGCCACGGTGCGGATACATTCTGGGAACTTTATAATCCGAAAAATCCTGCAGAATCTCCATATGGAAGCAGCATTGTCAACAGCTACTGCCACGCATGGAGCTGCACTCCGACTTACCTTCTCAGAAAATATTTTAACTGAAGCAAGTAAGTCCTGCGGGGGCGCGAATATCTGCTTGAACTAAATCACAGTGTGATAAAATAACTCGGATATGAAACAGATGTATTTGATTTCTTCGCCAAAAGATGATATAATAAACAGAAATTGCGAAGCGGAATATAAATCTCCGTCTTATTTATCTAAAATTTTGGAAAAGAGGATCAAACAATGAGCGATATGACAATTCTTGAGCAGTGGCGTTCCATTGCTTATAATCAGAATGCAGATAAGAATAAGCTTCAGCGCTTCTGGGCAAATTATTTTAACATTGAGAAGAATATTTATGAGCAGCTTCTTGAGAACCCGGATGAGGTTGTTTCCGGAACTGTAAAAGAGCTTGCTGAGAAATACGGTCAGGACGTTATGACTATGGTTGGTTTCCTTGACGGAATCAATGACAGTCTGAAGGTTCCGAACCCGATCGAGACTATGGATGAGGATACCAAGGTAAACCTTGCATTTGATAAAGAGGCACTCTATAAGAACATGGTAGATGCCAAGGCTGACTGGCTTTACAACCTTCCTCAGTGGGACAAGATCTTCACAGAAGAGAAAAAGAAAACCCTCTACATGGAGCAGAAGAAATCCGGCACAGTTGTGAAACCGCACAAGGTCGGAAGGAACGATCCGTGCCCATGCGGAAGCGGCAAGAAATACAAACACTGCTGCGGAAGATAATGAGCGTAAAGAAGAATCTGGATTACATTATCGTGTTAGGTGCCCATGTGGACGGAACACGGATGACACTTGCCCTTCTGGAACGAGCCAGAAGGGCTCTTCTTTATCTTGAAGAAAATCCGGGTACGAAGGCAGTGCTCTCTGGAGGAAAAGGCGATGGAGAAAACATTTCCGAGGCAGAGGCTATGTATCGTTATCTTACCGGTCACGGAATAGACGGGGACAGATTGATACGGGAAGAGGAATCTACCAGTACGAAAGAGAATTTGGAATTCAGCTGCAGAAAGATCGGAACTACAGACTGTTCCGTAGGCGTGGTGACGAACAATTTTCATGTATGGAGAGGAGCAGCATTGCAAGAAAATGTGGATTCCGGGAAGTGGCCATGGTACCTTCCAGGTATCGAAGCTGGCGTCTTTTTATCTACATTCCCCGTGAGATCCTGGCCATTATCAAAGACAACTCATGGGAAATCTGTAGATCTGTGCGAGAAGAGAAATCTCAAAAATTTTGTCAACATGCGTTGACAAATAAAAATACTGCGCTTATAATGAACCACAGAAAAAGAAATAAAAAACACGTTGACGAGACAAGTAAGCTGTGAAACGTTACAGAGAGAGATGTGAAGTGCTGGAAACATCTTATCGGGAAACAGTCGAAGATACCTCCGAGTGGCCCCAATCCGGTCCGGTGATTCCGTTATCATCATAATTGAGAGGCTTTGTATCCTGGCATGACCGGGCAGCAGAGCAAGCAGGTGGAACCGCGAGAATGAATGAACTCGTCCCTTACAGTATGTGATGTACTGTGAGGGATTTTTTTATTGCAGAATCTCTTGCAAAAGCAGACACATACTGTGTACCATAGAAACTTCAGTTAAAATGAAAGGAGAAAAAACAATGATCATTACATTAAAAGACGGCTCAAAAAAAAGAATATGCAGAAGCAAAAGCTGTGATCGATATCGCATATGACATCAGCGAAGGCCTTGCACGTGCTGCATGTGCAGGAGAAGTAAACGGAGAGGTCGTAGATCTTCGTACAGTTCTTGACAGCGACTGTGAGCTGAATATCCTTACAGCGAAAGACGAGAAGGGCCTTGCAGTTCTCCGTCATACAGCATCTCACGTAATGGCACAGGCTGTACAGAACTTATACCCGGAGGCAAAGGTTGCCATCGGACCATCCATTGATACAGGCTTCTACTATGATTTCGACCACGAGCCATTTTCACGTGAGGATCTTGACGCCATTGAGAAAGAGATGAAAAAGATCATCAAAAAAAGGCGCAAAGATCGAGCGTTTTACAAAATCCCGTGAGGATGCCATCGCATACTTTAAAGAGAAAAATGAGCCATACAAGGTTGAGCTGATCGAGGATCTTCCGGAGGGAGAAGAGATTTCCTTCTATTCACAGGGAGACTGGACAGACCTCTGTGCAGGCCCGCACCTGATGAGTGTAAAAGGCATCAAGGCATTCAAGCTTCTTTCTTCTTCCAGCGCATACTGGAGAGGCAGTGAGAAAAACGCAATGCTCACACGTATCTACGGAACAGCCTATGCTACAAAGGATGAGCTGAAAGCGCATCTGGAGCAGATGGAAGAAGCAAAGAGACGTGACCATAACAAGCTTGGCCGTGAGATGAAGATCTTCACAACTGTAGATGTGATCGGACAGGGACTTCCGCTTATCATGCCAAACGGTGTGATCATAATGCAGGAGCTTCAGCGCTGGATCGAGGATGAGGAGACAAAGCGTGGATATGTAAGAACAAAAACTCCTCTTATGGCAAAGAGCGATCTCTACAAGATCTCCGGACACTGGGATCATTACAAAGATGGTATGTTCGTACTTGGTGATGAGGAGAAGGACAAAGAGGTTTATGCACTTCGTCCGATGACATGTCCGTTCCAGTACTATGTATACAAAGCAGAGCAGCACAGCTACCGTGATCTGCCGATCCGTCTCGGCGAGACTCCACACTGTTCCGTAATGAGGATTCCGGAGAGATGCATGGCCTGACACGAGTTCGTCAGTTTACTATTTCCGAGGGACATCTGATCGTAAGACCGGACCAGATGGTAAAAGAGTTCAAAGACTGTATCGCACTTGCCCAGTACTGTCTGCAGGTACTTGGTGTTGAGGAAGATGTAACCTATCATCTTTCCAAATGGGATCCGACAAACAAAGAGAAATACATCGGTGAGCCGGAGGTATGGGAAGAGACAGAAGGCCATATCCGCCAGATGCTTGAGGAGCTGAACATTCCATTCACAGAGGATGTGGGCGAGGCTGCTTTCTACGGACCGAAGGTTGATATCAACGCAAAGAACGTATACGGAAAAGAAGACACCATGATCACGATCCAGTGGGATGCACTTCTTGCAGAGCAGTTTGATATGTACTATATCGATGAGAATGGCGACAAACAGCGTCCGTACATCATCCACCGTACATCCATGGGATGCTATGAGAGAACACTGGCATGGCTCATTGAGAAATACGCAGGAATGTTCCCGACATGGCTCTGCCCGGAGCAGGTTCGTGTGATCCCGATCTCCGAGAAGTACAACGATTATGCACAGAAGGTTGAAGCCAGATGAGAGAGGCAGGAATCCGCTGCTCTGTAGACGGACGTTCCGAGAAGATGGGATACAAGATCCGTGAGGCACGTCTTGAGAGAGTACCTTACATGCTTATCGTTGGTGCAAAAGAGGAAGAAGAGGGTAAGGTTTCCGTAAGAAGCCGCTACCTTGGCGATGAGGGAATGAAAGAGCTTGGTGAGTTCATTGACTTCATCAAAGAAGAGATCAAGAACAAAACGATCCGTAAGATCGAGGTTCAGGAAGAGAAGAAATAAACAAAACAGATAATTGACGGATAAATAAAAGGCGACCCGTGTGATAGGCGGGCCGCCTTTATTTTGATCCGGCAATATTGAGGCCACGCTGTGATGCGGAGGCGGTCAGTATTGCCGGATATTTTTTATTTAAAATATTTCTCTCTGACGAGTTCAACCGGCATGTCCAGTCCGGTCCAGATGTGGAAAGCCTTTACACCCTGGTGGAGCAGCATGTACATTCCGTTAAAGGTCGGACATCCGGCTTCCCGGGCTTCCCTGAGAAGTCTTGTTTCTCTTGGCTCATATACAACATCGGCTACGGTAAGCTCCGGATGGAACAGAGCCTTGTCCGGGATCACGGTGCCTGTCACATCCGGAACCATTCCCACAGAAGTTGCATTGATGAGGAGATTGCTTTCCTCCAGTGCGTCCTTCAGCGCAGTGTGATCATCCATCTCATGAAGGATCATCTCACATTCTGTCATATGAGACATTTTTTCTGCCATGGCAGCAGCACGTTCCCAGTAACGGCTGGTAGGACGTGCAAAAACATGGATCTTTTTTGCACCCTCCAGGGCGGACTGGCCGCAGATCGCCATTCCGGCACCGCCGACACCCATAACGGTGATAGTGCGCCCCTTTACATCACAGCCGGCATCTCTGGCAGACTGGGTAAATCCATAACCATCAGTATTAAACCCCTTTAATTTTCCATTGTCGTTGCGTACGGTATTTACCGCTCCAATCAGCTGGGCAGTGGGAGAAAGCTCGTCCAGAAGCTCCACGATCTTATTCTTGTTTGGCATGGTCAGGTTAAAGCCCTTGATCCCACAGGCTTTCAGTCCTTCCACAGCTGGGGAAGGGTCTCCTCTGTTACATCAAAACAGAGATACACATAATCAAGTCCAAGATAACGGAATGCCTCATTGTGCATTAAAGGTGATACGCTGTGTGCCACGGGGCTTCCCAGAAGGCCGGTAAGCCCGGTATGTCCGGTAATATTGATCATTGTTCGATTCCCTCCTGTATCTCATATAATAGAATTTCTTTACGAAATATAATAAAAAATATTTTAGCACTATAAAGTGCGAAAATCAACAAATACAAATATTGTACGGAAATTTATACATTTTTGTCGCCGATTCATAGAAAAAATCTATAAATGTCGAGACAGACAGAAACGACCCGATAAGTTAGAAGAATCGACATCCGGATTTGACAAAATATGCAAAGAGCCTGCCCTATAATAAATACACTTACCAAAGTTGAGAATCGATGGCAGACGAAACAGCAGTGGGGGAAGCTTATGTATCAGAGGATATACATAGATATCGTTTTTATGACGAATTTCCTTATGGATTACATGCTTTTAAGACTTGTGGGAAAATTTCTGCATCTTGACGGGAAACGCAGAAGATGTGTGATATCCGCTGCCTTTGGATCTTTTGTATCCTGCCTGCTTGTATGTGTACCTTTTAAGATCATTTTTCCTGCCGCTGTACTGATCCATGGCGGCTGCGCTTTTTTTATGGCGTCGTTTGCTTTTCGACTGAAAAGGCGGCCTTCTTGTAAAAACCATTCTGGCTCTGTATTTCACAGCTTTTGTGGTTGGCGGGATCTATCAGGCACTGGAAACGGAAAGAACCATGACGGTGAAAATATTTCTGCTTTTTCTGGCAGGGATTTATGGCACACTTTATACTCTGGGATGTGTGACCGAGACCTTCCGGTTTGGAAGAAGAAATATTTTTCCGGTCACTTTGAAATATCAGGGGAAGCTGCAGCAGACATACGGCTTTTATGATACCGGAAATCTCCTTATGGATCCTGTGAAAAAACAGCCGGTATCGATCATCAAACAGGAACTTTTGGGAAGCCTGATATCGAAAGAGCAGGTGAAAAAACTGATGGATATTAAAGATAAACCAGAGGCACTGGAAAATACAGGATTTGTCAGTCTGCAGCCGCATTTTCTGAGCTGTCATACCGCAGATGGAAAAAAGGACTGCTGCTGGCAGTGATCCTTGATGAAATTCTGATCCAGACTCCCGAAAGGGTGGTACATGTAGGAAAACCGGTGCTTGCCATAACATCCGAGCCCTCAGCTTGGGAGAAGAGTACGAGATACTTTTGAATTCCAGACTATTAAATTGAGAAGGGGGCTTATGTTATGAACAGAGCAGCTGCAAGATCCTATCCGTTTCAGGTGATCCGGAAATTTATGTTCAATCGTCCGGGAGAGGTTTTTTATATTGGTGGAAATGATATCCTTCCGGCGCGTTGTCAGCGGAACGGGAGGCTGAAGTGATCGAAATGCTGGGAACAGAAAAGGAAAAAGAGGGAAAGTCGGTTCTGATCGAGCATAATCTACGGCTGGTGGTTTATATTGCAAAGAAATTTGACAATACAGGGGTAGGTGTGGAGGATCTGATCTCCATCGGAACCATAGGGCTCATAAAGGCTATCAATACCTTTGATCCGGTAAAAAATATCAAGCTTGCCACCTATGCATCACGATGTATCGAAAATGAGATCCTGATGTATCTGAGGAGAAACAGCAAAACAAAGATGGAGGTTTCCATTGATGAGCCGCTGAATGTGGACTGGGATGGAAATGAGCTGCTGCTTTCGGATATCCTGGGAACGGATGACGATGTGATCTCCAGACGTCTGAAGATGAGGTGGAGATCGCACTTCTTGGAAAAGCCATCAGCAAACTGACAAAGCGGGAACAGATGATCATCCGTCTGCGATTCGGCATCGGAAACCGGGAAGGAAGCGAGAAAACACAGAAGGAGGTAGCGGATCTTTTAGGAATTTCACAATCCTACATTTCCCGCCTGGAAAAGCGGATCATGAAGCGGCTGCGGAAAGAAATCGTAAAGTATGAATAGATGAAACCGGAAAAAACGGTTTACCGGACAGGTTTCCCTTATGGAGGAAGTAAAACCAAAAATATTTTTGAGACACCACAGGGAGATGAGCGTCTTGGATGGACCGGTGATGCAGAAATCTTCTGCCGTACGGCATGCTTCCTTGAAAATACCTATTCCTTCTACCGAAAATGGCTCCGTGATGTGGAGGCAGACCAGACAGAGGAGGGCGGTGTTGCCCATGTTGTTCCGGATATCATTTCCGGAAACAAAGGTATAATTGGCTCCTTGAGCAGGGAAGTCATTCGGCGGCAGAGAGAAGATTTGAAATTCCGGGAAATACAGTAGAATTTGTCAGAGACCTTCGATATAATAAATACAGAGTGTTTACAGAGCTACAGAATGAACAAAAGAAGAAGGGGTGTGGCAGAATGATCGACATTGCACATGCAAAACAGGAATTCGAAAAATATCTGGATGAATACGACCGGGAGGATGAACAGATCTGTCTGAAGATCGTACATACCTATGGTGTGGTGAAATACGCAGGAGAGATTGCCAGAAAAATGGAATGTTCCGGTGAAGATGTGGAACTTGCGGAGCTGATCGGTCTGCTTCATGATATTGGCCGTTTTGAGCAGATCCGTAGATTTCACAGCTTTGAGCCGGGAACCATGGATCATGCCGTGTTCGGTGCAGAACTTCTCTTCGGGGAGGAGAAGCTGATCCGGCGTTTTGTGGAGGATGATAAATTTGATGAGCTGATCGATGCAGCAATTCGGAAGCACAGTGATTTCAAACTGGAAGGAATCCACGATGCAAGAACACTTTTCCATGCAAAACTGATCCGGGATGCCGATAAGCTGGATAACTGCAGAGTAAAGCTGGAGGCGTCTGTTGAAGCCATGCTGGGAGTCTCTGAGAAAGCTGCAGGAGAAGGGCTGATCTCACCGGCAGTGTGGGAGTCCTGTCTCAGAAGAGAATCCGTGTTATCCGCAGACAGACATGTGCCGGTGGATTACTGGGTATCTTATCTTGCACAGTATTATGATATCAATTTTCCTGAGACCTGTGAGATCATCGAAGAAGAGGATTATATCACCAGGATCGCAGGCCGGCTGATGTACCAGGAACAGGATACCAGAACTAAGCTCCATATTCTCACAGAAGATCTGAACAGGTATCTGGAGATGCCGGCTGTGTCTGTGAAGGAATAGGAGCATAGCAGTAACTCATAGCAGAGAGACTTGTTATATTTTTTTGTTTGGGGTTGACTTTGAGGCGGTTTTCGCCTAAAATATATCAAAGATACGGCGATGATGAGAATAGTACACAGGGAATTATCTCAGAGAGGGATCTGCTTTGGTGGAAGGATCCTGTGCGTGAACTGTGGAACCGGCCTCGGAGCTCTGCGTGATTGAAGCGTGGCGTGTGTTTCCGGCGTTAACGGGTGTTGAGAGAACAGCTTTTCAGGCTGTTAACTGGGGTGGTACCGCCGAAGTCATTCGGTCCCTTGTGAGGGATTTGGATGGCTTATTTTTTTGTCTGTAAAACGGGATTGTAAATACAGTGTACGGTTTATGGGACAGAAGAGTGAGCTGGAAGGATTCCGGATTGCTGTGGCTGCCTGACAGTCGGCAATATGTAACAGATCACAAGAAAAAGGAGATTTATCATGGCAAAAGAAAAGAAATTAGTACAGGCCATCACATCTATGGATGAGGATTTTGCTCAGTGGTATACAGACGTTGTTAAGAAGGCTGAGCTCTGTGGCTATACAAGTGTTAAGGGTTGTATGGCGATCAAACCTGCAGGTTATGCGATCTGGGAGAATATCCAGCATGAGCTTGACCGCAGATTTAAAGAAACCGGTGTAGAGAACGTTTACATGCCGATCTTTATCCCGGAGTCTCTTCTTGATAAAGAGAAAGATCATGTAGAAGGTTTTGCTCCGGAGGTTGCATGGGTGACTCATGGCGGCCTTGATCCGCTGCAGGAGAGACTTTGCGTGCGTCCGACTTCTGAGACTCTGTTCTGCGATTTCTACCAGAAAGAGATCCAGTCCCACAGAGATCTTCCAAAGGTATATAATCAGTGGTGTTCCGTTGTCCGTTGGGAAAAGACAACACGTCCCTTCCTTCGTTCCAGAGAGTTCCTGTGGCAGGAGGGACATACTGCTCATGCAACAGCTGAGGAAGCGGAGCAGCGTACCATCCAGATGCTGAACATCTATGCAGACTTCTGCGAGGAAGTTCTTGCGATTCCGGTCATCAAAGGCCAGAAGACAGACAAGGAGAAATTTGCAGGTGCTGAGGCTACTTATACCATCGAATCTCTGATGCACGACGGCAAGGCTCTCCAGTCCGGTACAAGCCATAACTTTGGAGATGGCTTTGCCAAAGCATTCGGAATCCAGTACACAGATAAAGATAACACACTGAAATATGTTCACCAGACATCCTGGGGAATGACAACCCGTATGATCGGTGCGATCATCATGGTTCACGGTGATAACAGCGGACTTGTTCTTCCTCCGAGGATCGCTCCGGTACAGACTGTGATCATCCCGATCCAGCAGCGTAAAGAAGGTGTTATGGAGAAGGCTGACGAGCTTCTTGCAGCACTGAAGGCAGCAGGTATCCGTGCAAAGGTTGACGCGACAGACAAGAGCCCGGGATTCAAGTTTGCTGAGCAGGAGATGCGTGGTATCCCGCTTCGTGTGGAATGTGGACCGAAGGATATCGAGAACGGTCAGGCAGTTCTCTGCAGAAGAGATACCCGTGAGAAATATACAGTATCCTTCGAGGAGCTTGCAGATAAGGTAAAAGAGCTTCTGGATACCATTCAGCATGATATGCTGGAGCGCGCACGTGCACACAGAGAGGCACATACTTACGTAGCAAAGAATTATGAGGAGTTCGGTGAGATCATCAACAGCAAACCGGGATTCATCAAAGCTATGTGGTGCGGTGATCGTGCATGTGAAGACAAGATCAAGGAAGATTTCCAGGCAACATCCAGATGTATGCCGTTTGAGCAGGAGCAGTTAAGCGACGTTTGCGTATGCTGCGGAAAACCGGCTAAGAAAATGGTTTACTGGGGACGTGCATACTAAAAAATACAGCAGGCCACTTCAAAAAAGTGGGATGATCATATTGCGTTACTGTTCACTGGTAATGTCCCGCGAGGTGTTTTGTGTGAGCGAAGGTCACAGAAAACCCGAGACATACCGCGCGATTATGCGATCAGCATAAATTCTGTGCATCGCGAAGCGTGTTACTGAGAACGGAGTGAACAGGAACCATATTGCAGAAACAACGGCGGGGCAAAATATGCTCCGCTGTTTTTATGAATCTATGTTATAATAGCGTTAAGGAAAACATATCAGAATATTATTCGGCTGCTGACATGGAGATAATACAGCGAAATGTAAACGTGTTTTGAACGGACAGCAGCGATCATCAAGAGGAGTTATCATGACGATTAATATACCACAAAAGGCAGCGCAGATACTGAAGACCTTGAATGCTGCCGGCTATGAGGCATATGTTGTTGGCGGCTGTGTCCGGGATTCTATCCTGGACCGGGTGCTGGGGACTGGGATATCACTACCTCTGCACTTCCGGAGCAGGTGAAGGAGCTTTTTCACAGAACTGTAGATACGGGGATCCAGCATGGAACAGTAACTGTAATGATGGGCAAAGAGGCTTTGAGGTGACAACCTACCGTGTGGACGGAGAATATCATGATGGCCGTCACCCGGATGCCGTGACCTTTACCAGGAGTCTTGAGGAAGATCTGAAACGAAGAGATTTTACCATTAACGCCATGGCTTATCATCCGGGGCATGGACTGGTGGATCTGTTTGGCGGAATGGAGGATATCAATAGGAAGATCATCCGTTGTGTCGGGGATCCGGTGGAACGTTTTACAGAGGATGCTCTTCGGATGCTCCGTGCAGTGCGTTTTTCCGCACAGCTTGGTTTTACTGTGGAGGAAAATACGAAAGCGGCACTGGCGCGGATGTCGGGGAATCTGGAGCATGTCAGTGCAGAGCGTATCCAGACAGAGCTTGTAAAGCTTCTGGTATCCGATCATCCGGATTATCTCCGAACCGCCTGGGAGACAGGTCTTACCCGGGAATTTCTTCCGGAATTTGACGCCTGTATGGAAACCGAGCAGAATACCCCTCATCATTGCTATACCGTGGGAGAGCACATTCTGAAAAGTCTTACAGAAATCGAGAATGACCGGCTTCTCCGTATCACCATGCTTCTTCATGACATTGCCAAGCCGGTTGTAAAAAAGACAGATGAGAATGGCAGAGACCACTTCAAGACTCATGGTCCTGCAGGCGAGAAGCTGGCGGGGAAGATCCTGCGCCGTCTGAAATTTGATAATGTAACGATCCGAAATACCTGTCGCTGATCCGGTATCATGATCTTCGTCCCACTCCGGACGCCGAGGATGTGCGGAGAGCTGTGAATCTTATCGGAGAAGGGCTTTTTCCACTGTATCTGAAAGTGCAGAAGGCAGATCTTTTATCCCAGAGTACTTACAGGAGGGAGGAGAAGCTGGCACGGTTAAGCGGTGTGACGGAAGCTTATCAGGGGATCCTTGAAAGAGGTGAATGTACATCTCTGAAAACCCTGGCAGTTTCCGGAAAGGATCTTATAAAGGCAGGACATCCGGCCGGACCAGCACTGGGAGCACTGCTCGAAAGACTTCTTGACTGTGTGCTGAAAGATCCAACCCTTAATACAAAAGAAAAACTTCTTGAAACAGCAGAAAAAGACAGCATAAAAACCGAATAGAATAACAAAAATCCCCCTGCATAAAATAGAACGTAAAATAAGGCAGGGGGGAACTTTTTTGTATGATTATGGGTTGAGCGTGCTGGAGCAGTATGGGCTTACGGCTTCATTCTCCGGCAGGGTGCGGGGGGCACTTCTGTGCCGGACAGAAAAAGGTCCGGTGATACTCCGAGAATTTCATGGCTCGGAAAAAAAGCTTTCCATGCAGCAGCAGCTTCTTGAAAAAATGAAAGAACAGAACTGTCTTGTGGACGCCTATCTCAGAAACAGGGAAGGCGTACTGGTAAGCAGGGACAAAGATTCTGTTCCATATACTGCACAGATCTGGTTTGAGGGACGGGAATGTGATACGAGATCCGAAAACGATATTTTAAAAAGCATCCGGACTCTGGCACAGATTCACAAGATCATGCAGCTTCCTGTGGAAATGGATTATGCGGGAAGAAATCTGCAGGAAGAATATATCCGGCATAATCAGGAAATGAAAAAAATACGCCGTTTTATCCGAAAAAAAGGAGCGGTCAATTCTTTTGAGAAGGATTATCTGAAAAGCGTGGAATGGTTTCTGCAAAAAGGCGAAGAAGCGGCAGCTATGCTGGAAACCACGGATTATAAAAATCTGCGGCAGCAGTCTCTTCAAAGCGGCAGTATCTGTCATGGCGAATATAATCAGCATAATGTGCTGATACTTGGGAAAAACACAGCGGTGACGAATTTCAGTCACTGGAGCTTTGATGTGCAGATGGCAGATCTGTATGCTTTATGCGGAAAATTCTGGAGAAATACAGTTGGGATCTGCACCTCGCGCAGAAGATGCTTTCTGCATATGATTCCGTACGGCCGCTCTCGGAGTCTGAGTGGCAGAACCTGAGAGTCCGGTTCTGTTATCCGGAAAAATACTGGAAACTGGCAAATCATTATTATACACATAACAAGGCTGTGATCTCCGGAAAAAATGTGGAAAAGCTGAGAACCCTGATCCATCAGAAAAAACAGTGGGAGGAATTTTCAAAACAGTGCTTCAGGCAGTAATGATTCTGAATGTGACAAAAACAAAACTTCCCTTTTTCTGAAAATTGTTTATAATAATGTTAAGTATCTTAATATAAAGAAACAGGGAGGTATTTTGGAAACATGGATTATAAAGAAATCTATAATCAGTGGCTTGAAAACCCATACTTCGATGAGGCGACGAAAGAAGAACTGAAAGCGATCAAAGACGACGAAAATGAGATCAAAGAGCGTTTTTATATGGATCTAGAGTTTGGTACGGCAGGCCTGCGTGGTATCATCGGCGCAGGTACCAACCGTATGAATATTTATGTGGTAAGAAGAGCAACCCAGGGGCTTGCCAACTATATTGCCAAGGTTGACAAGAAATCCCAGGGAGTTGCTATCGCATATGATTCCCGTCATATGTCACCGGAGTTTGCCCAGGAAGCAGCACTTTGCCTGGCAGCAAACGGATCAAGGCTTATATCTTTGAGACACTTCGTCCGACACCGGAGCTTTCCTTTGCAGTACGTCATCTGGGCTGTGTGGCAGGTATCAACGTAACAGCCAGCCACAATCCTCCGGAATACAACGGATACAAGGTTTACTGGGAGGACGGCGCGCAGATCACACCACCTCATGATTCCGGTATCATGGGCGAGGTAAAGGCAATCTCCGACTGGAATACCGTAAAGACCATGGACAAGGAAGACGCAGTAAAGGCAGGACTTTTCGAAGTGATCGGACAGCTGTCGATGATGCTTACATGGCAGAGCTTAAGAAACAGATCATCCATATGGATGCGATCCAGGCAGAGGGCAGGAACCTGAAGATCGTTTACACACCTCTTCACGGAACCGGCAATATCCCGGCCAGAAGGATCCTTAAAGAGCTTGGATTTGAGAATGTATATGTAGTACCGGAGCAGGAGCTTCCGAACGGGGATTTCCCGACAGTCAGCTATCCGAACCCGGAGGCAGCAGAGGCATTTGAGCTTGGCCTGAAGCTTGCGAAGGAAGTGGATGCAGACATCGTACTTGCCACAGACCCGGATGCAGACCGTCTTGGCGTCCGCGTAAAGGATAAAAACGGAGAGTATCATGATCTTACCGGTAACATGTCCGGATGCCTTCTTGCAAACTATGAGCTGAGCCAGAGAAAGGCTGTAAACGGAAGCCTTCCGGAGGACGGAGCTCTTGTAAAGACTATCGTTACAACAAACCTGGCAGATGCCATTGCCAAGGGATACAACGTGAATCTTATCGAAGTACTTACCGGATTCAAATACATCGGACAGCAGATCCTCGGATTTGAGAACAGTGGCAAGGGTACATATCTTTTCGGATTTGAGGAGAGCTACGGCTGCCTGATCGGAACCTATGCAAGAGACAAGGATGCCATTGTTGCTACCATGGCACTTTGCGAAGCTGCTGCTTACTATAAGACACAGGGCAAGACTCTCTGGGATGCAATGATCGATATGTATGAGGAGTTCGGTTACTATAAGGATGCCATTCAGGCAGTTACCATGAAGGGTATCGAGGGACTTCAGAAGATCCAGGAGATCATGACAACACTTCGTCAGAATCCGCCTGCTGAGTTTGCCGGACATAAGGTGACTGCTGTACGTGACTACAAGCTGGATGAGATCACAGATCTTGCAACAGGTGAGAAGAAGCCGACAGGACTTCCGAATTCCAATGTTCTCTACTATGAGCTTACCGATGATGCATGGGTTTGCGTAAGACCGTCCGGAACAGAGCCTAAGGTTAAATTCTATTATGGCGTTAAGGGAACATCTCTTGCAGATGCAGACGAGAAATCCGATGCAATGGGCAAGGCTGTTCTTGAAATGGTTGATTCCATGAAATGATAAAATGGTCACATTCCGCCTGTAATATGCGAAAAACCTTGACATTATAAGCCAAAAGCGGTATATATATAAAGCAAAGTCAAAAATAAGAGAACATCAATTATAGGAGGAAACACCATGAATAAAACAGAGTTAGTGGCAGCAATGGCGAAAGACACCAATCTTTCCAAGAAAGATGTAGAAGCTGTTCTGAAATCTTTTATCGATGTTGTAACAGATGAACTGAAAAAAGGCGAGAAGATTCAGCTGGTTGGATTTGGAACTTCGAAGTAAGCACAAGAGCTGCAAGAGAGGGAAGAAATCCTCAGACTGGTGAGACCATGACGATCGAGGCTTCCAAGTCTCCGAAGTTCAAAGCAGGAAAAGCTTTAAAGGACGTTGTCAACGGTAAATAATCTGTTGGTTCAGAGTGATAACGGCAGGGGAAACCGGGTTTTGGTTTCCCCTGCTTTTTTAGGAGGAAAAATTATGCGTCTTGATAAATATCTGAAAGTATCCAGACTGATCAAACGCCGTACGGTGGCAAATGAAGCCTGCGATGCAGGAAGAGTTCTGGTCAATGACAAGCCGGCCAAGGCTTCTGTACAGGTAAAGACCGGTGACACTGTGGAGATCCAGTTTGGAAGCCGTAATGTAAAGGTTGAAGTCCTGGAAGTTAAGGAAACGGTAAAAAAGGATGAGGTGGAAAGCATGTTCCGCTATATCTGATGCAGGACAGCTGCCGTTTGGGCGTGATGGTCTATTCCGGATGGATTTTTCATAAAATAAAAGAGAAATCATCCCCAGGGAGGTATGGATTGGACGAGAAGAGAACGGCAGCATTTCACAGTCTGATGCTGGAGCGGCAGAAAGGTGGCACCATAACGGGAATCCGGGAGGTGATCTCTTTCGATGAAAAAGAAATACTGCTGCATACAGAGGAAGGAAAGTTATCCATAAAAGGCGAAGGACTTCATGTAAAACATCTTGATCTGAAAAGCGGGCAGCTTAGCCTGGAGGGAAAAATCGACAGTCTTACCTATCTTGGCAGGAAAAAAGACAAAAAAGAAGGATCCCTTTTAAAAAGACTGTTCCATTAAAGCTAAAAAGACAGCAAACCGGTTGATATTTTTTGAAGAAGTTGTAAAATCTGGATGTATAAGCTCGTAAAAGGTAAAGAGATCAGATCGTGTAAAAAAGGAGCAGCAGATTGAAAAATCCAAAAAAGGGAAAAGAAAAAAAACGGATCGGATATAATTATCTTGGCATGGCGGGGATCATGGTGATCGCACTGGTGTTGCTGGGAAGCCTTATGCTGCAGAGTAAGACTCTGGAACGGCGCAGGGATTATTATGATTCCAAAGCTACAGCACTGGAGAAGTCGATTGAAAGTGAGAAGGAACGTACCAAGGAGATCGAAGCAGAGAAAGAATATATGAAGACCGACGAATATGTGGAAGAGGCGGCTCGTGAGAAGCTGGGACTTGTGAAAGACAACGAGATCGTGTTTCAGGAAGAAAAATAGCTGAAAATCAAAGGTTTCGACGAAATTTTTTTTGACATTTTCGTGCGGCTTTGACAGATATTTCAGGGATCTTCCTTTATAATGTTCAGTCAGTGAAGGTTATAAGGGGAGGGGAAAATATGCAGGAATGGATCATTGCCATGCTCGTAGTCAGTATATTGCTGATACTCCGGGACATGGCAAAAACTGTCTTTTCGGGAAAAACGAAGGAAAAAGAAGAAATGCTGCCGCTTTGTGAAAGCCATCCCCAGAAGGAAAAAGTGGAACGGTATGCAGCATCCTTCCGGAAGCTTGCGGATACATTCTACGGAATGCCTTACCGTAAGGAATTTTTGAGCGGAGGACAGCTGAACCGTATCATATCGGACACCAGTGCGGCTGTATGTTCCAGATGTTATCAGAGAGAGATCTGCTGGGGAGAGCATGCGGGGGAAACCATGCGGGGCAGTGAGAATATGATCCGTACCATGGAGGAAGGCAATGAGGAGAATATCCAGAGAGCCCGCAGTGAATGGATGAGAGCATGTGGCCGTTCCGCCAGTATTTTCAGGTCCTGAATGAGGGATTTCGGGAAGAAAGGCAGAATCTCGTGTGGGACAACCGGATGATCGAAAGCCGGCTTGCAGTTGCACAGCAGCTGACGGAGATCTCGAGGATTATGGATCATATGGCAGAAGAGCTGTATGATATCATGCCGGCAGATCAGCAGTTTCAGGAAGATCTGAAAAAGGCTCTTCGTAAAAAGCATGTACTTGTAAAAAATGTCTGGGTCATGGATAAGATCGAAGGAAGACGGCAGATATTTTTGAATCTGAGAGCCAGGAGCGGACAGTGTGTCTCCACGACGGAAATCGCACAGATCCTGTCCAGAATCTGCGGAAGCTCCATGACGCCGGACACCGGCAGCCGCAGTATTGTAAATGGAGATTTTCGTATGGTTCATTTTGTGGAGGATGTCAGTTATCAGATGCTTTACGGAGTAGCGCGGCTTACAAGAGAAGCGGAAAAAGTTTCCGGAGATAATTATATCTGTCGTCAGGAAGAGGATGGCAGGTTTTTTCTCTGTCTGTCTGATGGGATGGGTTCCGGAATAGAAGCGTTTAAAGAAAGTGAGATCGTGGTAGAACTTCTGGAACAGTTTCTGGAATCCGGCTTTTCTCAGGAGACAGCTGCCAGAATGGTGAATTCCGCACTGCTGTTGAAAGGACGGGAAGGGATGTTTTCTACTGTCGATATCTGTGCGGTGGATCTTTATACCGGGATCTGTGATTTCCTGAAAGCAGGGGCGTCTTCCACATTTATTAAAAGAGATCACTGGGTGGAATCCATTGCTTCGGAAAATCTTGCCGCAGGCCTGGTTCAGCAGTTGGATTTTGATACTGCATCAAGGAAGCTTTATCATGGAGATTATCTGATCATGATGACAGATGGAGTTCTGGATGCACTTCCTGCAGAACGGGAAGAAGAAACTATGAAGGAGATCATTATGGATGTCCGGGAAAAAGAGCCCAGGGAGATGGGACGGGGAATACTGGAAAGGGTCCTGGGATACAGCGATTATCATGCAAGGGATGATATGACAGTAGTTGTGGCAGGATTGTGGAAAAAATAGAGTATTTTTGGTTACAGGAGAAAAAATGATCACACGTGTAAGAAAATATATCAGAGACCATCAGATGCTGAAAGCAGAGGATATGGTTGTGGCAGGGATTTCCGGAGGGGCAGACTCCATAGCAATGCTTCATATTCTGAAAATCTTCAGAAAGAGATCGGTTTTCCATGGAAGTGGTTCATGTCCATCATGGGATCCGGGGCCAGGAGGCGGACCGGGATGAGCAGTTTGTGGAAAAAATCTGCCGGGATTGGGGAGTCCCTTTCCGGTCCAGGCATTATCCGGTTCCGGAGCTTTCCGGAAAGTGGAAGTTGGGAGAAGAAGAAACCGGAAGGATCGTGCGAAAACAGGCATTTCAGGAGGAAAAAAGAGACTTGGTTTTCCGGGGAACAGTCAGAAAAGAACGGACAGTTCCGGATCGCACTGGCACACAACCGCAACGATCTGGCAGAGACTATGCTGCATCATCTGGCAAGGGGAACCGGTATCCGGGGACTTTCCGGGATACAGGCGGTAAACGGTGAGATCATCCGGCCGGTTTTGTGTTTAGAACGGAAGGAGATCGTCAATTATCTGAAGGAGAGAGGTATTTCCTATATCACAGACAGCAGCAATCTTTCAGATGACTATACAAGAAACCGGATCCGTAACCATATTCTTCCGGCTATGGAACAGAAGATCAATGCAAAAGCGGTGGAGCATATGGCAGAAACTGCACGGGTTCTGGCAGAAGCAGATTCGTATCTTCAGAAAAAGGGAAGGGAGCTTCTGGCAAGCTGCCGGAAAGAAAATGGCTATCTTCTGGATGAAAATTTTTGCACAGGATCCTATCCTTCAGGAATATGCGGTGATGGAGGCGTTTGAGATATTGGCAGGAAAACGTAAGGACTTTACATCTCTTCATGTGGACCAGGTCCTTTCGCTTCAAAAAAAAGAAAACGGTCGTTATATCAACCTTCCGGAATCGCTGCGGGTAATACGACAGTATGGAGGGGTATGTCTGAAAAACAACTCTGCATCAGACAGAGAGAACGCTGCTTCCACTGAAAAAAAGTATTGGCAGGTCTCAGAGAAATGTCTATGGAGCTTCCGGTACCTGGGATTCTGGAAAGTCCTTTCGGAGTTTTTGAGTCGAAAATTCTTATAAGAAACAGAAGATTGAAGAAAAAAAGTATACGAAATGGTTTGATTATGATAAAATAAAAATAGTCCATGCGTTCGGACCAGAAGACAGGGAGATTATCTTACTGTAAACAGTGAAGGCGGAAAAAAGAAGCTGAACCGGATCTTTATTGATGAGAAGATTCCGGCGGAGATGAGAGACAGGCTTCCGGTTGTTGCGGCAGGATCTGAGATACTCTGGATCCCGGGAGGACGGATGAACGAGAAGTATAAGATCACTTCCACTACAGGGAGAGTGTTAGAATTACATTACCAAGGAGGAGCTTTAGCATGAGCGAAAAAATCAGGGTTTTACTCAGTGAAGAAGAGGTAGATGCCCGTATCCAGGAAGTTGCAGACATGATCAACAAGGATTATGAAGGAAAAGATGTACACATGATCTGCGTTCTGAAAGGCGGCGTTTTCTTTATGTGTGAGCTTGCCAAGAGGATCACACGTCCGGTAACACTGGATTTCATGTCTGTGTCCAGTTACGGTGATGATACGAAATCCAGCGGTGTTGTAAAGATCGTCAAGGATCTGGATCAGCACTGGATGGGAAAGATGTTCTGATCGTAGAGGATATCATTGATTCAGGCAGAACCTTAAGCTATCTGCTGCGTATCCTGAAGGGCAGACATCCGGCAAGCATCAAACTCTGTACACTTCTTGACAAACCTGAGAGACGTGTGACAGATGTAGAGGTAGATTACTGCTGCTTCAATATTCCGGACGAGTTTGTAGTAGGATACGGACTTGATTATGCCCAGAAATACAGAAACCTTCCTTACATCGGAGTAGTGGAGCTTCAGGACTGAAAGGAGATTTAACCAAGTGAGCAAGCATTCAGGTAAGATAGGCCTGTACCTTCTGCTTATTGTGGCACTGATCGCAGGATATCTGTATCTCAATGACCAGGTATCTACCCAGGGCAGCTACACAATGGGCCAGCTGGAAAAGGCTCTGGAAGAAGACAAAGTGACGGATGCGGTGATCCATCAGAACAGAGAAGTGCCCACCGGTTATGTAACAGCAAACATTGTTTCAGACGGTCAGAAGACAGTCTACGTAACCGATGTAAAGGAAGCGGAGGAGCTTCTTGAAGAACATGGTATCGATCCGACGATCCGCAATGTACCCAAGGACAGCTCCATGATCGGAACGGTACTTCCGGTAGTGCTTACCGGCGCGATCCTTATCTTTTTCTTTATGATGATGAACCGGCAGATGTCCGGAGGCGGCGGAAGCAATGCGAAGATGATGAACTTCGGAAAAGGCAGAGCAAGGATGTCATCCCCTGATGATAAGAAAGTAACATTCAAAGATGTTGCAGGTCTCAGG
>ENA-OQAS01000097-OQAS01000097.1-human-gut-metagenome-genome-assembly--contig:-NODE-97-length-43474-cov-7.563338_pt1 | contig 43474 bp, 56 predicted proteins | sample MGYA00242733_ERZ504523 | MGnify/ENA primary metagenome ERZ504523 (study PRJEB26092, sample SAMD00036239) | human gut metagenome | host: Homo sapiens | study: EMG produced TPA metagenomics assembly of...
CTACTCAAAACCATACGCCATATCGGATATTTCAACCGAGGATGAGCACAGATATGACACAGGCTGCGGAGAACTCAACCGTGTACTCGGCGGAGGAATTGTAAAGGGCAGTCTTATACTTCTGGGTGGTGATCCTGGCATAGGCAAATCGACCGTTCTTATGCAGGTTTGTCAGTACCTCGGCGATACTCTGAAAATTCTCTACATATCGGGAGAGGAGTCAAAAAGACAGCTCAAACTCCGAGCAATAAGCTGGGTGTAACTTCGCCGAATCTGTATGTAATGACTGAAACCGATGTCGAGGTTATTTGCGAACAAATAAAAAATCTCAAGCCCGACCTTGTTATGATTGACTCAATTCAGACGATGAATCTTTCAGAATTAAACTCGTCCCCCGGCAGCATTACACAGGTACGAGAATCTGCCAATATGCTGATGAGAACTGCAAAAGGACTTGATATTCCTATGTTTATCGTAGGTCATGTCAACAAAGAGGGTTCAATTGCAGGTCCAAAGGTACTTGAACATATCGTTGACACCGTACTGCATTTTGAAGGTGACAAACAGATGAGCTGCCGTATTCTTCGTGCCGTAAAAAACAGGTACGGCTCAACAAATGAAATCGGCGTTTTTGAAATGACTGATAAAGGGCTTAACGAAGTTGCAAATCCGTCTGTTATGTTGCTTTCAGGCGTCCGAAAAATGTTTCGGGAACTTGCGTCACCTGTACAATTGAAGGATCAAGACCAATTCTTGCCGAAACACAGGGACTTGCCACACAAAGTGGATACGGCAACGCTCGCAGAATGGTTACGGGATATGATTATAACAGACTGTCAATGGTACTTGCCGTTCTTGAAAAAAGAGCAGGATACTATTTTTCAAACTGCGACACCTACATAAATATCGTAGGCGGATTGCGAGTTGACGAACCTGCGATTGACCTTTCAATTGCCATGGCTCTTATAAGCAGTCTGAAAGATACTCCGATTGACGAAAACGCTGTTGTATTCGGTGAAATCGGTCTTGCAGGCGAAATTCGTGCTGTATCAAACGCTCAGATGAGAATTAACGAAGCGGTAAGACTCGGCTTTACAAAAATCATTCTGCCGTATCATAATCTAAAAGGTGTATCATGTGATGATGCTGAATTGATCGGAGTAAAAAACATTCGTCAGGCATTTGAAGCGGTAGGTCAATGAGCAGTTTTGTAATATCAAACAAATACCCATGTTTTGCCGATGAGCTTTCAAAAATGGGGCATAATGTTATATTTTCGGACACTGTCAAAGCATTTCCGCAACCTGAACAAGCTCATGCCGATATGCAGATTTTGACGATTAATAATACTGTTTTTGTACTTCAAGAGTGCGAAAAGCTAAAAACTTTGCCATATAAAGAAAATTTGATTATATGTAAAAACAAAGCAGGGAAGAAGTATCCCGAAAATGTATTGCTGAATTTTCTTTTCTTTAACGATAAGCTTTACGGTAAAGTATCTGCAATAGATCCAACTCTTTACAAATATTGCGTAAAAAACGATATTGAAATCGTAAACATAAACCAAGGATACGCAAGATGCTCAACTCTAATACTCAATAATCGCACTGCCGTAACAGCTGATATTTCCATAAAAAATGCCCTTGAAAAAGATGGGGCAGAGGTGTTATTAATATCCTCGGGTGATATAAAACTTGAAGGATATGATTATGGATTTATAGGCGGTGCAAGCGGAAAAATCTCTGATAATACCGTAGTGTTTTTCGGAAACGCTGAAATGCATCCCTGCTATTCTTCTATTAAAGAATTATGCTTAAAAAATAAAATTGAAATTAAAATATTATGCAAAAATATGCCACTCACAGATGTGGGCGGCATAGTAAGAATCCTTTAAACTTTTTTCTTAGGTTTTATTTTTGCAAGCGGATTTGAGTCAGCGGCATTTTTCATTTGTTCGGAACTCAAATGCGTATAAATCTCAGTCGTACCGAGGTTTTCGTGTCCGAGAACCTCTTTAAGCACTCTGACATCAACTCCGCCTTGCTGATACATAAGCGTGGCAGCGGTATGCCTAAGCTTATGACAGGAATATCCCTGAGAATCAAGTCCGATTTTCTCAAGATATTTATATACCATAGCCTGAATTGTTTTCACAGACATTCTGCGGTGATTACGGCTAATAAACAACGCTTTTTTATCCTTAACTTCATCAATCGGACGCACCTTCATATACTCATTATAAGCGTCAATGCAAGCAGAGTTTAGATAAACAATGCGTTCTTTATTGCCTTTACCGACAACACGCATTGTACCGTCACTATGAATATCATTATAGTTAAGACCTGCCATTTCAGACACACGCAGTCCGCAATTAAGGAAGAGAGTCAAAATACAATAATCACGCTGTTTGTTATTTCCGTCAACAGCATTAAGAAGCTCAATGCTTTGTTCAAGAGTAAGATACTTTGGCAAAGCTTTTTTATTTTTGGGTGATTCAAGCTGTTCCACGGGATTTGTATCAAGCAAATGTCTATTATTTGTTATGTACTTAAAAAAGCCTTTCAGACTGGAACATTTTCTTGCACGGGACGCACTCTTATTGTTGCGGTCACGATAAAGAAAATTCATATAATCATATGCAAGTTCAAGATTAACGGTTTTAATTAAATCAAGGTCAACATCGTCAATTTTAATTTCATCAAACTCAGTACCGTCAGGCACAAGACCACGCATTACTTTTAGAAATCTAAAAAAAGTTCTGAGATCAATAAAATATTCGTCAACGGTTTTCTTCGACATGTTTTTGATTGTCTGCTTATAAATTAAATAGTCCTTCAAAATTGCAGGAGCTTCATCACGAAAATCAACTGCCATAAACACACCACCGTAAATTTATTTCTTATAATGGATAACTCAGAAAAGTTGAACTAAAATCTGTATTAGAAGAATTATAATGCTATTATAACACAAAAAAGAGCGGTGTATATTCCAATTACGAAAATTATACAAAATGAATATTTTGTATAATTCGGGGAACAGGTAAAACAAGATAAAACCGAAACATACTACTAATGACAAACTAATGCCAATTTACAGCATTTAAATTACAACAGCCGTACAGACTCGTTTGAGTCTGTACGGCTGTAAATTTTAAAGGAATTTAACTTTTAAATTAGCAAACGCCCTGCTGAATCATTGAATCAGCAACCTTCTCAAAGCCTGCAATATTAGCACCTACTACATAGTCACCTTCATGACCATACTTCTTAGCTGCAGCAGAAATGTTCTTATAGATGTTAACCATAATGTTCTTGAGCTTAGCGTCAACTTCTTCAAATGTCCATGAAAGACGCTGTGAGTTCTGGCTCATCTCAAGAGCTGATGTAGCTACACCGCCTGCATTAGCAGCCTTACCCGGTGCAAAGAGAATGCCAGATTTCTGGAGAAGCTTTGTAGCCTCAAGAGTTGTAGGCATGTTAGCGCCTTCGGCAACAGCATAGCAACCGTTAGCGATAAGTCTTTTAGCGTCTTCTTCGTTAAGCTCATTCTGTGTAGCACACGGAAGTGCAACATCACACTTAACTGACCAATCGAATTTGCCTTCGTGATACTCTGAGTTAGGACGATAGTTCTTATACTCTGTAAGACGCTGTCTTTTAACTTCCTTGATTTCCTTAATAGCATCAAGGTCGATACCTTCAGCATCATAAATCCAACCTGTTGAATCAGCCATTGTAACTACCTTAGCACCAAGCTCTGTAGCCTTTTCTGTTGCGTAGATAGCAACATTACCTGCACCTGATACGCAAACAGTAGCACTTGATGTCCTTGCCGTTATCCTTAAGCATAGCCTCTGTAAGATAAAGAAGGCCATAACCTGTAGCCTCTGTTCTTGCGAGTGAACCGCCCCAGTTGAGACCCTTACCTGTAAGAACGCCTTCATATACATTTCTGATTCTCTTATACTGACCGAACATATAACCGATCTCACGAGCACCTGTACCGATATCACCGGCAGGAACATCTGTGTCAGCACCGATATGCTTACAAAGCTCTGTCATAAAGCTCTGGCAGAATGCCATAACTTCTCTGTCGCTCTTGCCCTTAGGATCAAAGTCAGAGCCGCCCTTACCGCCGCCGATAGGAAGACCTGTAAGTGAGTTCTTGAAAATCTGCTCGAAACCGAGAAACTTAATAACGCCGAGGTTTACTGACGGATGAAGTCTTAAACCACCCTTGTAAGGTCCGATAGCACTGTTGAACTGAACACGGAAGCCACGGTTAACCTGAACCTTGCCGTTGTCATCAACCCAAGGTACTCTAAACATAATAACTCTTTCAGGCTCTGTAATTCTTTCGAGAATACCATTCTCTTCATACTTTGGATTCTGCTCGAAAACGGGCTCAAGTGAAGTAAGAACTTCGGTAGCAGCCTGAATAAACTCAGGCTCATTTGCGTTTTTTGCTTTCAGCTTTTCAAGCTGTTCACTTACATATGACATAAGTAAGTCCTCCTTAATAAAATTCGCATAAATTATACGGAAAAAATTCCGATTATGCTGTAGCACAGTAAAGCACTACAATCAACATATTAATAATACTATACTTTTAACGATTTTGCAATATCTTTTGTGAGTTTCTTGCAAATTTTTTTAAAATTATTGAAAAAACAGCCGATTTCATTCCTTTTCTGCAATTAATTTTACAAATCTCCCAAGTTTAGTTGCATTTTCGTACATTTTACAAGCTGAATTTTATGAAAATGTATTCATGAACCCAAGAATTTCATTTGCATTACAATATTTTGTATAATTCATATTTTATTTAACAATTAAATTTTAGTTGCAAACGGACATATTTCATGATAAAATCCTATTAGCAATACTATTTGTAATATTTTTAAAGGTGATTTATATGGACTACTGCAAAAGATTAAAAGAATTAAGAGTCAAAAACGGATACACACAAGGACAAATTGCATTTATACTTCACACAAGACAGGAACAATACAGCAAATACGAAAATGGAAAACGAGAACTGCCTATCAGGCATCTGATAACACTTTGTTGTCTTTATAAAACTTCAAGTGATTATATTCTCGGAATAGAAAAATTTGTAAAATAAAGCCGTCGTCAATACCAAGTCCGAGTATTGAGAGGCTTTATTGTTATATAAAATTGCCGGATTATTGAATTTTTTCTTTAAACATCATCAGAAAACTTACAAGAAGCAACCCGCATGAAACCCATATTATATGCGTTCCAAACGATAACGAAAGATTTCCTCCCAGACCTGCTCCGACTGCAAAGAAAAATATAACACCAAAATAATACATTGCCTGTCTGAGCTGTTCGGGCTTTCTTTCGTGAATAAAACCTGACAGAGCAGCCGTACCGCTTCTCAAATTACCTATACACATTGTACTGGCATAGGAATATCCTCTGACTTTTCTGAAAGTCTGAACCTGCATTGCACAGGAAAACGATACAATTACCGCCGCAACGGTATCCATACTCTTCGGCATGAATCCAACCGCAAATAATATGATAATTTCAAACAAGAGTATTCCCTGTCTCCAATGTATCTTTTTGAAATACTTGAATTTTTTCTGTATCAAATCAGCTACAAGGACACCTAACGCAAATGCAAGAATAGGAAAAAGATATTTAAGCCCCTCTCCCCACTTTCCTGTCATAAAATTTGTACTCATAAGCACAACGTTACCCGTCTGTGCATTTGCAAACACTCCGTCACGGGTAAAATATGTATATGCATCCTGAAATCCGCCTGATAACGCAAGAAATATACAATTTCTAAATGCCTCAGACATCTGTCGTGTCGGCTCAAGTTCCTTAAAAAAACTTCTTATCCTAAACACAATACTCAACTCCGAATCTATGCGCTAATCTACACAACACAACACCGAACACAATTCAACGGCTCGGTGTTGCACAATAATTATAATTTGATTATCAGATATCGTTCTTCACTATATCCTCGTAGCTTTCACGCTTAACAACAACTCTTGCTTTGCCGTCTTTAACCATTACGATTGCAGGGCGAGGGATTCTGTTGTAATTTGACGCCATAGAATAGTTATAAGCACCTGTTGAAAGAACAGCAAGTGTATCGCCTACTTCAACCTTAGCAACCTTTGTATGCTCCTGAACGAGGTCGCCGCTCTCGCAACACTTACCTGCTACCGTTACGATTTCATCAGGCTCTTTGTCAGCCTTACCTGCATTTACTACGGTATAAGCAGACTGATAAAGTGCATACCTAATATTATCAGTCATACCACCGTCAACGGATACATATGTTCTTACATTAGGAATTTCCTTTTTGCCGCCAACTTTGTAAAGTGTAATACCTGCTTCGCCGACAATTGAACGACCCGGCTCAATAAAGATATACGGAACAGGAAGTCCGTGTTCTTTAGCCTTTGCCTTAACAGCCTCTGAAACCTTTTCCATATAGTTTTCGTAAGGAACAGGTTCATCATCCTTAGTGTACATAATGCCAAAACCGCCGCCGAGGTTAAGCTCTGAAATAACGATTCCAAGCTCATCGTGAATCTTGCCCATAAAGTCAAGCATAATTTCAGCAGCAGTGACAAACGGATCAATATCAAAAATCTGTGAACCGATGTGGCAATGAAGTTCCGTAAGATTTACATTGTCGTACATCTGTGCCTTTTTAACTGCCTCAAAAGCTTCGCCTGTTTCAAGAGCAAAACCAAATTTTGAATCAATCTGACCTGTTCTGATAAAGTTATGAGTATGAGCATCTACGCCGGGCTTAATTCTAAAAGAAATATTAGCCTTCTTACCCATTTCACCGCAAATTTCATTGAGAAGCTCAAGTTCGTAAAGATTATCAACAACGAACTTTCCTACATTAGATTCAAGTGCAAATCTGATTTCATCAGCAGTTTTATTGTTTCCGTGGAAGTGAACTTTTTCCATCGGAAAGCCTGCCTGTACGGCTGTATAAATCTCACCGCCTGATACTACATCAAGACCGAGTCCCTCTTCCTTTGTAATTCTGCAAAGCTCCTTACAAGAAAGAGCCTTACTTGCATACAACGGCATACCATTACCGTGGTAATACTTTTCAAAGGACTTTACATAAGCCTTGCACACATTTCTGATTGTTGTTTCGTCAAGACATATAAGGGTGTACCAAATTCTTTGGCAAGTTCGAGTGTATCGCAACCGCCGATTGTAAGATGTCCCTTATTGTTCACATTAAGACATTCGCTAACGAACATTTTACTCATACCTCCGTATTTTTAAAATTTGCTATTGAAGTTTCAATAAGTTTCCTTATTTCATCATTTCCGAAGCCTGTTTGTGCAGAAAACGGTATCAGCGGAACATGTTCAATTGTACTGAAAATGTCCTTATAATACTCAATCTGCTTTTCAAACGCAGTCTTTTTGAGTTTATCGCTCTTTGTAAGAACTGCGGCAAAGTTAAATCCGCCTCTGTAAAGAAAATCTATCATATGCAAGTCATCATCAGTCGGAGGATGACGCAAGTCAAGAATCTGAATAACGAGCGGACGCTGTCTGTCCTGTGCAAAATAGCCTTCCACAAGCTTTGCCCATCTGTCTTTTTCTGCTTTTGAAACCTTTGCATAACCGTAGCCCGGCAAATCAACCATACGAAACTCTTTGAGCTTATAAAAATTAATGGTAGCCGTTTTGCCCGGTTGAGCACTTACCCTTGCAAGGGCTTTTCTCTGAACAAGTTTATTGATAAGAGAGGATTTTCCTACATTTGAATGACCTGAAAATACAATTTCAGGCATATCCGATTCCGGCAACTGATCAACACGACCAGCCGCAAATTCAAAAGCGACTTCATTAAAATTCATAAAATCCCTCTCTTTCACTGTTTTACTGCGTTTACAGTTTTTGTTGCGGAACGAACTGCTGTCATATCAATTCCGTTCCATTGGTTATCGGTAATTCTTACGGTATTATTCACCGCAAGTGCAACTACCTCCGAAAAATTCCTAACAGGAATAAACTTAACCTTTTCAAGAACCGCCTTATCGACATCTTCAAGATCAGGTTCGTTATCCTTTGGAATAATTACTGTTGTAATTCCGTTTTTAAAAGCAGCCATGCTTTTCTCTTTAAGGCCGCCTATAGGAAGAACATTTCCTCTGAGGGTAATTTCACCTGTCATGGCTATATCGTGTCTTGCAGGCTTTAAAGTCAGCGCTGAGTAAATTGCGGTTGCCATTGTAATACCTGCAGACGGTCCGTCCTTTGGAACAGCACCCTCGGGAGCATGAATATGAATATCCTTGTTTTTGTAAAAATCGGAATCAATTCCAAGAACCGCCGCATGACTTCTAATACAGGTGATTGCTGTTTTAGCAGACTCCTGCATAACATCACCGAGAGAACCTGTAAGTTCAATCTTTCCTGTACCCTCCATAACGGCAACTTCAATAGGTAAGATTTCTCCGCCCACTGAGGTCCATGCAAGTCCGTTTACTATTCCGATTTCATCCATTTTGGCAAGTGAATCAGGAATAAACTTTTTATGGCCTAAAAATCTTTCTATCTCTTTTTCGTCAATCTTGAATACTTCTGTCCCCTCTGTAAGCTTTTCAACGGCACATTTTCTCATCACTGAGGCAATAAGCCTTTCAAGAGTTCTTACGCCGGCTTCCCTCGTATAGAAGTCTATGAGAGCGTATATGGCTTTCTGAGTGAATTTGAGTTCCTTTGAAGTAAAGCCGCACTCATCAAGCTGTTTAGGAATGAGGTGCTTCTTTGCAATATGGAATTTCTCTTCTCTTGTATAACTGCTGATTTCTATAATTTCCATTCTGTCACGGAGCGGTGCCGGAATAGCTGAAATGTCATTTGCAGTTGTAATAAACATCACATTTGACAAGTCAAACGGAAGTTCAATGTAGTGATCAACAAACTTATTATTCTGTTCGATATCAAGAACCTCAAGCAATGCCGATGTTGGATCGCCCTTATAATCAGCGGCAAGCTTGTCTATTTCGTCAAGAATAAGTACAGGATTATTAGTGCCGGCATGTTGCAATGCATTAATAATTCTACCCGGCATCGAACCGATATAAGTCTTTCTGTGACCTCTGATTTCAGCCTCATCACGAACGCCACCAAGAGCGATTCTTTCACTTTTTCTGCCTATTGCCTTTGCAATCGACTGAGCAATTGAGGTTTTACCGACACCCGGAGGTCCTGCAAGACAGATGATCTGTCCCTTTTGCTTTTCACTTAACACACGGACGGCAAGCTGTTCAATGATTCTCTTTTTAACTTTATCAAGTCCATAGTGAGTCTTATCAAGAGCCTTCTGAACTTTAGATATAACGATTTTGTCTTTAGATGACTTATTCCACGGCAAATCAAGAACCGTATCAAGATATGTACGAATCACAGCCGCTTCCTGACTGCCATAAGGCATTTTACTGAGTTTCTTACATTCTTTATAAAGAATGTCGGCAGACTTTTCGTCAAGATTGAGCTTTTCAATTTTATCGACATAGTTTTCAGCATCGTCAATCGGTGAATCATCTTCACCGAGCTCTTCCTCGATTGCTCTTTTCTGTTCACGAAGAAAATAATCACGCTGATTTTCATCAATTCTCATTTTAGCTTTTTGAGATATTTCGTCCTCAAGTTTAAGAACAAAATTTTCATTTACAAGTACATCAAGAACAGATTCAAGTCTTTCGGATTCTGGGAAAGTTTCAAGAATCGACTGTTTAACTCTGTAGTCAAGAATGAGATTAGCTGTGATAAAGTCGGCAAGTTCACCAGGTCTTTTGCAAAGGGCAACCTTAAAAATAATATCAGACGGCATCTTCGGAGAAATCTCAAGATACTTGTCAAATTCATTTTTTACGGTTCGCATAAGAGCGGAATCTCTTGCTGTAAGATACTCGCTTTCTTCCTCATACGGTTTAACTTCTGCAACAAGACACTTTTCGTCAAAAACAGGATTTATAATTGTAGCCCTGCATTGACCTTCAATTACAATTCGTGTAGTATTTTCAGGCTGTTTCAAAACCTGAACGACCTTGGCAATTACGCCCGTGTCATAAACATCAAATATATCCGGTTCGTTTATTGCGGCATCCTTCTGAGAAGTAAGAAAAACAAGTTGATCGGCTTTCATAGCTTTATTTATAGCCGTAATACTCTTTTTCCGTCCAACATCAAAATGAATAAGTGATTTTGGAAAAACCACCAACCCTCGCAACGGAAGAACAGGGAGAGTCAGATTTTTTGCATATCAAAATCCATTTAAATTCCTTTCATAAAAGCAAAAAGCTGTATTGTAATTGCAATACAGCTTTAATTCACAATATCAAGACGCTGTGCTGCGCTTCTGACGCTTCTTTGCATCTTTTTGAGTCAATTTTACGGAATTTGTCTGTAACAATTCCTTTTTGCGAGTAATTTGCGGAGCAGCACCGTTTTTGATAACGTCCTCTGTAATAATAATCTTATCAATAGTAGGATCAGACGGAGCCTCAAACATAAGGTCTGTAAGAATATCTTCCATAATTCCTCGAAGTCCTCTTGCACCTGTATGCTGATCCTGTGCCTGTTGTGCAATAGCTCTGAGTGCCTCTTCTTCAAAAAGAAGTTCAACACCGTCAAGTTCAAAAAGTTTCTTATACTGCTGAACAATAGAGTTTTTCGGAACAGTAAGAATCTTGACAAGCGCATCCGTGTCAAGACCGCTCAAAGCAGTAATAACAGGCAAACGACCGATGAGTTCAGGAATAATTCCGTACTTTACAAGATCATGTGCTGTGACCTCTTTCATCCAATCGGTTGAATCAAGCTCCTGCTTTGACTGAACAAGTGACTCAAAACCGATAACAGAAGAGCCCTTACGCTTTTCAACTATCTTTTCAAGACCGTCAAATGCACCGCCGCAGATAAAAAGAATATTCTTAGTATCAATCTGTAAATATTCCTGCTGCGGATGTTTTCTGCCACCCTGTGGCGGAACATTGGATACAGTTCCCTCAACAATTTTAAGCAAAGCCTGCTGAACTCCCTCACCGCTTACATCTCGTGTAATAGAGGGGTTTTCGGATTTTCTCGCAATTTTATCAATTTCATCAATGTAAATTATGCCGTGCTCTGCCTTTTCAATATCAAAATCGGCTGCCTGAATGAGTTTTAAGAGAATGTTCTCTACATCCTCGCCGACATAACCTGCTTCGGTCAGCGTAGTTGCATCGGCAATTGCAAAAGGAACATCAAGAGCCTTTGCAAGCGTCTGAGCAAGTAATGTCTTACCGACACCTGTCGGGCCGAGAAGCAACACATTACTCTTAGCGAAATCTACGCTCTCATCATTTGAAAAAGCACGCTTATAGTGATTGTAAACGGCAACGCTCAGGGTAACTTTTGCATGATCCTGTCCGATAACATATTCATCAAGAATTGCCTTGATTTCCTTTGGTTTTAAAAGTTCATCAACGGACAGTTCGGGGGTCTGAGGTTCTCCCGATTTTGAAAGTTTATTTTCATTTTCACGTTCAAGCTCGCCTGATTCGCGAAGAATATTCATGCAGAGCTCAACACACCGGTCACAAATATAGACACCGTTGCCGGCAATAAGTCTGCCTGCCATCTCCTGAGGTTTTCCGCAGAAAGAGCAATAAATATCTTCGTTATTTTTGTTAGCCATCAGTTTACCTCACCTTTATCTTTTTTCGATAACCTTATCAATCAAACCATACTCAAGTGCCTGCTGTGCAGTCATGAAGTTATCACGATTGGTATCCTTTGCAATAACATCAATCGGCTGACCTGTGTTGTCAGCAAGAATCTGATTGAGTCGTTTTTTCATATCAAGAATGTGTCTTGTGTGAATTTCCATGTCAGTAGCCTGACCCTGAGCACCGCCTGAAGGCTGGTGAATCATAATGTCACTGTTAGGAAGTGCAAGACGCTTACCCTTAGCGCCTGCGGCAAGAAGGAATGCACCCATGCTTGCAGCCATACCCATACAGATTGTGGAAACATCACACTTGATGTAATTCATTGTATCAAAAATAGCAAAGCCGTCTGTTACGCTGCCGCCGGGGCTGTTGATGTAAAGACTGATATCCTTTGTCGGATCTTTACTTTCAAGGTAAAGCAACTGAGCAACTACAACGCTTGCACTTGCACTGTTTACCTCTTCGTTAAGCATAACAATTCTGTCTTCAAGAAGGCGGGAATAGATATCAAAAGAGCGTTCTCCCCTGCTTGACTGTTCGATAACATATGGTACTAATGCCATTTAATCATAACCTTTCTTAAATAGTGATTAACAGATATAAGAAAAATATTCAAATTACTTAATAACAGCTTTGTCCTTTACGAGATTAAGAGCCTTTTCAACCTTAATATCTTCTGTGAGTGATTCAGCAGGAACAGCCTCCTTAACCTTATCAACATCCATCTTGTAAGCCTCTGCCATCTTGCCGTATTCAGCGTCAAGGTCAGCCTCTGTAACTTCAATATTTTCTTTTCTTGCAACTGCTTCAAGAGCAAGTCTTAACTTAACTCTCTTTTCAGCCTCTTCTTTATACATACCCTTGAGTGCGTTTGCATCCATACCCATGTACTGCATATATGTCTTCATATCAAGACCCTGTGAACGGAGACGCATATCAAATTCTCTTACCATCTCGTTAGCCTGATTATCATACATTGCCTCAGGAATTTCACCCTCAAGGAGTTCCATAAGCTTTTCGGAAATCTGATTGTCAACATCCTTGTCAGCCTCATCCTGAAGGCGTTTAGCAACAGTTTCTTTAAGCTCAGCCTTGTACTCGTCAAGTGTTTCCTTATCGGAAACATCCTTTACAAACTCATCATCGACTTCCGGAAGTTCCTTAGCCTTAATTTCGTGAAGGTTGATCTTGAATTCAGCTTCCTTACCTTTAAGCTCTTCAGCCTGATAATCATCAGGGAACTTAACTGTGATTGTAAACTCTTCACCTGTCTTGTGACCTACAATCTGCTCCTCAAAGCCGGGGATGAAATTGCCTGATCCAAGCTTAAGGTTGTAGTTTTCAGCCTTACCGCCTTCAAACGCTTCACCGTCAACAAAACCCTCAAAGTCAATAACTGCTACATCATCATTCTGAGCAGCTCTATCGTCAACAGTTACCATTCTTGAGTTGCGGTCACGAACCTTCTCAATTTCTTCGTCAACGAGTTCGTCTGTAACCTCTGTTGACTTCTTTGTAACTTCAATGCCGAGGTAGTTATTAATTTCCATTTCAGGCTCAACAACAACATTAGCCTTGAATGAGAAACCTTCTTTGCTTGCCTCAATAGCCTCAAGGGTTTCAACCGAAACTATCTTGATACCTGCTTCTTTAGCAGCCTCATAAAGAGCGTCAGGATAACAATCCTGCATAGCATCTTCATAGAACACTTCCGAACCGTACATTTTCTCAATTACATGACGGGGAGCTTTGCCCTTTCTGAAACCGGGGATATTGATGCTTTTAACCTGCTTTTTATAAACTCTGTTAACAGCGTTACCAAAAGTTTCACCGTCAACATTAACCTCTAATTCATATGAATTAGCCTGTTCTTTTTTTGTACATTCCTTTAATGCCATTTTAATATTCCTCCAAAGTTTAAATTCAAAATCAAGAAATCATCTTATTATATCACAACAAAATAATTTTGCCAATAGAAAATACAGAATTTATCTGACTAAAATTGGCATAAATGACAACCTGTCACAAGAAATCAGCTTAAAATCAATACCTTCGTATTCACCTTCAATCGCAAACCTCATATTCTTTTTTCCGTGAAGGTGTCCGTAATAACATTTTTTGATGTCATATTTCAAAAGAACATTAAATATTTCGTCACATTTTGTTGTTCCGTAAACAGGAGGATAGTGTAAAAACACTATTGGTTCCTTTCCTGTTTTTATAGCTGATTGTATTGACATTTCAAGTCTGCCGACTTCTCTGTTCAGGACTTTTATATCATTTTGAGATTCATTCTCAAGAAACCATCCTCTTGTACCGCAAATTGCATAATCGTCAACAACATATGAATTATTGAAAAGGATAGATATCGAATCAAGTGAATTATTTTTCAGAAACACATCCATTTTTGTCTTGGTGCTCCACCAATAATCGTGATTGCCTTTATTGAAAATTTTCTTACCGGGAAGATTTTCTATGAAAGTAAAATCCGTAAGAGTTTCTTCAAGTTTCATTGCCCAGGAAATATCACCCGACACAACAACCGTGTCATTATCGGTAACAAGCTTTCTCCAGTTATTTTCAAGTCTTGAAGTATAATCGTTCCAGCCTGCGAAAACATCCATAGGCTTATCTTCACCAAGTGAAAGATGTAAATCCGCTATAGCAAATAATGCCATTAATCTATACCGAGTGCTCCGAGAACATAATTCTCCATATCATTAACTTCTGTAACATCAGAGAATCGAGCAGTTTTATTTTTAAGATTTGCAAGAGGTGCAGGCACTTCGGCACCGGAAACCTTATGAAGTTCATCAACCATATCAAATTCTGTTTCAGGAAGTGTTGCGTTTGGTTCAACAGCCTCAAGAACAGCCTTAGAGAATTTATACGGACTTGCAGTTGACGCAATTACAGACGGTGTCTTGTCGCCTGTTTCCTCAACATACTGCTTGTACACATTGATTGCAACAGCTGTGTGAGTATCACAAAGGTACTTATCCTGCTCAAACATCTCGTGAATTGTAGCCTCTGTATTCTTATCATCACAGAATCCGCCGTAGAACTTTTCGTTGATAACAGCCTTTACATCATCACTTACTTCATACTTGCCTTCTGATTTGAGTGCATTCATCCAGCCTCTTGTAACTTCGTCATTATCACCTGAAAGCTTGTAGAGAAGTCTTTCAAGGTTACTTGAAACGAGGATATCCATTGAAGGTGAAATTGTTGTATAGAAGTTTCTGTTCTTATCATAAACGCCTGTTTTGATAAAATCTGTAAGAACATTATTAGAGTTTGACGCACAAATGAACTTGTTGATTGGAAGTCCCATGAGACTTGCATAGTATGATGCAAGGATGTTACCGAAGTTACCTGTCGGAACAACAACATTAATCTTGTCGCCAAGCTCGATTTTACCGTCATTTACAAGATCGCAGTAAGCCGAAATATAGTAAACAATCTGCGGAAGAAGTCTGCCCCAGTTGATTGAGTTTGCTGATGAGAAAAGCATATTATTCTCAGCGAGCTTTTCTGCAACTGAAGGTGTAGTGAATATCTTCTTAACACCTGTCTGAGCGTCATCAAAGTTACCCTTGATTGCACAAACACGAACATTTTCACCTTCCTGAGTATTCATCTGATGCTTCTGCATCGGACTTACACCGTCAACAGGATAGAAAACAACAATCTTTGTGTGGTCAACATCTTTAAAGCCTTCAAGAGCAGCCTTGCCTGTATCACCTGATGTAGCAACGAGAATAACAGCTGTCTTGCCGTCATATTTCTTCTTGAGTGACTTTGTGAGAAGATGCGGGAGAATCTGGAGTGCCATATCCTTAAACGCACATGTAGGACCATGCCAGAGTTCAAGAATATTCAGGGTTGTTCCGTCAAGATTACAGTATGAAATAGGAGCAGGATTTTCACCGCCGAATTTCTGAGCTGTATAAGCCTTTTCTACGCAGTCGCTGATTTCCTCTTCTGTGAAATCAGAAAGAAAATCAGAAAATACTTTCTTTGCTCTTCCTTTGTAATCTGTTTTCAAAAGTGCCTTGAAGGTATTTTCATCATACTTAGGAAATTCCTGCGGTACAAAAAGACCGCCGTCCTTTGAAATACCCTGTGCAATGGCCTGTGCCGCAGAAACTACTTCTTTGGCATTTTGTGTGCTGTTGTATAACATTGAAATCTTCCTTTCAAATTGCTTTAAACATCAAGTATTTTACTACATTATTCGCAGATTGTCAAAGTTTTCAAAGAAATTATACGCATTTTCGTAAAAAATCTTTTTCAAAACGCTTTCGTTGTAGTTATTTCTAAGAAAAAGTTCATAAATTTCGCCGATTGAATCGCTTCCGACAATATCCCTCGGCAAATCGCAGCCGTCAAAATCCGTACCGAAGCAAAGAGAATTTTCGCATCCGAGCGACAGCATATATTCGCAATGCTTTAAAATATCGTTCATACATGCATTATCCGGATTATTATTAAGAAAAGCATTGTGCAAATTTAGACCTATAAGTCCGCCTCTCTGTATTATAATTTTAATCTGCTCATCTGTAAGATTTCTCGGATTTTGAGTAATTGTCCGTGAATCTGAATGAGTTGCAATAAACGGCTTATTCGTCTGATTGACAACATCATAAAACAGTTCATCGCTTGCATGGGATATATCAATTACAATACCGTACTTTTCCATTTCGGCTACTGCAAGTTTTCCGAAGTTCGTTAAACCGCATTTATCTTCCGATAAAACGCCTGAACCGATCTCGTTCATCTCATTCCATGTGAGAGTCATTATTCTGACGCCAAGTTCTGCAAATCGCTTTACATTCTCGATTCTGCCGTTCAATGCTTTTCCGTTTTCTACTGTAAAAAACGCTGAGTTTCTATACTTTGAAAAAGTATTGTCAGTGAATTCACCGATACCTAACAATTCAATTCCAAGTCGGTTACATTCGGATTTCAGGTAATCAGCCGATTCAAAGAACAATTTTTCCGCCGCATTACCGTCAAGCGTGTCGGGTAACCATATAGCATAGCACTGTAACCTGTGGGATTTGGAATTGTTATTTAATTTCACTTCGTATGAGGGATTATCAAGTTCGGACTTTTCGGTTACTGCCTTATAGAGTGTGTCACAATGCAAGTCAAAAAAATTCATGGCAACCTCCCGTCAGAATGCATCTTCAATATAGTTAATGCCGACAAGTTTAAGATTATCACTGTTGACAAAAACTTCGCATACATCAAATCGACATTCTTTATCTATATTGTTTTCATACATATACATATCGGCAGTTTTTAATATTTTCATCTGCTTTTTACGGTTAACCGCATCAACGGGTTGTGTAAGAGAATTCTCTTTTCTTGTTTTAACCTCAACAAAGGCAATTACCTCCTTATTCTCGCTATGATATCTATTTCGCCGTAAGGCTTTTTATAATTTCTGGCAATAATTTTATACTTATGCTTTTTCAGATATTTTGCGGCATAAGTCTCTCCCTTATCACCTGTTTGTTTAGTAGTAAAAATCATTTCTTATTATATATTTTCTTCAAGAAACTCGGTCTGTGATACTTACACGGTCCGTATTTAAGAATCGCCTCAATATGAGCCTTTGTGCCGTAACCCTTATGCTTTGCAAATAGGTACTGAGGAAATTCTTTGTCGTATTCATAAAGAAGTCTGTCCCTTGATACCTTGGCAAGAATTGACGCACAGGCAATTGACATTGACTTTGCGTCGCCTTTTACAATACATTCGCCTTCAATTGACAACGGGGGCATTCTGTTGCCGTCAATCATAGCATAATCAGCCCTTGGTTCAAGTCCTTCAACTGCCCGTTTCATTGCAAGCATAGCTGCATTAAGAATATTCATTTCCTCAATTTCTTCAACGCTTGCAAATGCAATGCTATATGCCAAGGCCTGTTCCTTTATTACATCAAACAAAGCCTCTCTCTTTTTTTCAGAAAGCTTTTTTGAATCATTGACTCCTTCAATAACAGTGTTTTCGGGAAGTATAACTGCGGCGGCGCACACAGGTCCTGCAAGCGGTCCTCTGCCGGCTTCATCAACACCGCAGATATTCAGAAAACCTCTTGCAATATTTTTATTTTCATATTCAAGCCAATCCATTGTTATCTCCCTGCGGCATTTCAACTGTAATTCTGCCAAGCTTTGCACTTCTGAATTCATCAAGCAACATAATTGCGGCTCTCTCGGTATCTATCTCACCGCCTGAAACAAGCATACCTCTCTTTTTGCCAATCATTTTCAAAAGCTCGTATGAATCAATATTTTCGATATCTTCGTTTTCTAATTTGAATCTTGTTATAAAATCAGCAGGCTTGAGTTCCTTGATGAAATCAAGAAGTCTTACCGCCAAAAGTTCGATATCAAGAATTTGGTCTTTAACCGCACCTGTGAACGCAAGATGCTCTCCGACTGTCTTATCGTCAAACTTTGGCCAAAGCACACCCGGAGTGTCAAGCATTTCAAGGTTCTTTGCAATTGTATACCATTGATTACCTCTTGTAACGCCCGGTCTGTCCTCAACCTTTGCACGGTTCTTCTTTACCATTTTATTGATAAAAGAAGATTTGCCTACATTCGGAATACCGACAATCATAATTCTGATTGTGGGATTTACCATTCCTTTTTCTTTTAATCTTGCGATCTTATGGCTCATAACCGTATTTACGGCTGGTGCAAATTTGTCAAGACCTCTGCCGCTTTTACAGTCAACAGGGATAGCAACAAGATTCTGCTTTTTAAAATAGTCAATCCACATTTTCGTGGCAGTTTGATTAGCCATATCGCATTTATTGAGAAGAATAACTCTCGGCTTGTTCTGAACAAGTTTTGCAAGGTCGGGGTTACGACTGCTGACAGGAATTCTTGCATCAATAATTTCTGCGACAGCATCAACAAGTTTAAGACTTGACTGAATCTGTCTTTTTGTTTTGGTCATATGACCGGGGAACCATTGAATAGTCTGCATTTCGCTCATATATGTACATCCTTTAAAAATTTTCTGTTAATATAAATACTTGAATCTGTCAAGCGGGAAAAATATAAATTGTGCTTTTCCGATTACATCATCGACAGACACAAGGCCTATACTCTTATCACGGCTGTCAAGAGAAATAATTCTGTTATCACCCATTACAAAGATATAACCTTCAGGGATAACATACGGAATTTGCAATGGATTTGACGGTTCTCGTGTTAAAGAAGAAACATACGGTTCATCAATTTTTATACCGTCAACATAAACTGCATTTTTACTGTAATCCACAACAAGCGTTTGTCCTTCAACGGCTATAACCCGTTTTATAATTCTCTTTTCAATCTGATTTTCAGCGTTGATAGCTACAATATCGCCGCATTTTGGCTCATACATAAAGTTTGTAATGAAAATTTTATCATCGCTGTGGAGCGTGTCAAGCATCGAATTTCCCACAACATTGGCATCTCTGATGATAAAAGTAAACGCTACGGATATAATTGCAAACACAAAAATTATTGTCCGTGTAAAATCAAACATATAATTCGTGATTTTTTTATCGTTAATTTTAATTCTGATTTTATTATTTTTAGGTTTTTGAGGCATATAACCCTCCGTAAAAAATAAAGCTTATTTCTATTATAAAACAGAAATAAGCTTTTCACAATATCAAAATTTAAATTAACATTAAATTTTTACAATCTCTAGCATCAGTACAGATAGCCGAAGTGGTCAAACGGATAAACTACAAACTGTGCCTTACCGATTACATCATCAACATCTATAAGACCGATTTTTGTACTGCGGCTGTCCATTGAATCCTTTCTGTTATCACCCATAACAAAAATTTTGCCCTCAGGAATAACCTCCGGAATTTCATTGTCGCCTATATTGTTGCCGTAGGTTGAACCCTCTATGTACGGTTCATCAAGAACAACACCGTCAACTATGATTTGGTCGTTGTCATAATCGACCTTAACAGTCTGTCCCGCAACAGCGATAACACGCTTAATAATCGGACTGTTATACTCTGCACCGTGAGAAATAACAACGATATCGTTATTTTGGGGAGTGTAGAACAGATTTGTTACGATAACCTTGTCGTTAGTGGCAAGTGTGTTATTCATTGATCTGCCTTCAACATCAACAAGGCGGAACAAAAAGATAAGGCAAACCACAACAACCGAAATTGCAAACAGGATACATCTTACCCAGTCATAAAAACCGGACATTGCGCCTTCCTCTTTTGCAACAAGAAATTGTTTTTCGGAAATTGACGGTTTCTTATCCACATACATTTCAGGATTGATATCTGAAGAATCGTTCACACCCTCAGGCTGAAGCACAGCCATATTAGCCTCATTGACATTATTTTTGCTTTTCTTCAACTTTGTCACCTGCTATAAAGAAAAATAGTAAAAAAGGGACTTTTAAAAGTCCCTTTTGATTTCGTGAATTACTTACGAATCTGCTCTTTAACCTTAGCAGCCTTACCAACTCTGTCACGGAGATAGTAGAGCTTGCTTCTGCGAACCTTACCGTAACGAACAACCTGTACATCTTTAACATTGGGTGAATGGAGAGGGAATACTCTTTCAACACCAACGCCGTAAGCTACTCTTCTTACAGTAAATGTTTCAGCTACGCCACTGCCTCTTTTAGCAATAACAGTACCCTCAAACATCTGGATTCTTTCTCTTTCGCCTTCACGAATGTTTACTGATACCTTTACAGTATCACCTACGCTGAACTCAGGTGTTGTTTCCTTCACGCTTGCTGCAGCAATAGTCTTTAATGCGTCCATTTTTTATCCTCCTTATTTTTCCGACATTCTTACTCAAACGAGCAGCGGACTGTCACATCAAAATGACGGTTAAACCGTTATTTGAACCTCGTCGAGAGTTACGACGGTTTCAAATGCTTTAATATAATACCACATACGGAATAATAATGCAAGTGTTTTTTCAATTTAGTTTAAAAAATCGGAATATATCCCGTCAAGCTCCGATTAATGTGATGATATATTCTCAAGCTTTTTAAGATATTTTTTGAAATAATCAGGCAATTCGGAAGTGAATTCAATATATTCATTGGTTTTTGGATGAATAAAACCGATTTTTCTTGCATGAAGCATTGTCCTTCAAAATCAACTTTTTCATTCTTTACGCCATACACCTTATCACCCGACACGGGATGACCTATATAAGCCATATGCACCCTGATTTGATGAGTACGACCAGTTTCAAGCTTGCATTTTATATGTGTGTAACCTTTATACCTTGTTATTACCGAATAATGAGTAACCGCATTTTTGCTGTTCTTTTCGATAACACACATTTTCTTTCTGTCTTTAGGATTTCTTCCGATTGGAGCGTCAACTGTTCCCTCATCATTTTTCAGATTACCAAATACAATTGACTCATACTCTCTTGTAAAAGAATGCTCCTTAATTTGTTCTGCAAGAGAACGGTGAGAAAAATCATTTTTTGCAACAATCAAAAGACCGCTTGTATCCTTGTCGATGCGGTGAACAATGCCGGGACGAAGTACGCCGTTAATTCCCGAAAGGCTGTCACCGCAATGATAAAGCAAAGCATTTACAAGAGTACCGTCATAATTTCCTGCGGCAGGATGCACCACCATTCCCTTTGGCTTATTCACAACAAGCAAGCATTCATCTTCATAAACTATATCAAGAGGAATATTTTCCGCTTTAGCCTCATAAGGCGTCGGATCGGGAACATTTACAACAACAATATCACCTTGCGAAAGCTTGTACTTTTTTGAAACAACAGAGTCGTTTACAAGCACAGCTCCGTTCTCAATAAGATTAACAGCAGCAGAGCGTGATAAATCAATATTTGCATCCGAAATAAATTTATCAAGTCTTACACCGCTTGTTTCACAATTAAGTTTAAATTCATTCATTGCTTTTGTTGACCTTTTTTCGGATTTCATAACATTAGAGAAAAACAGAACATAAACGATAAGAAGTATTGTTCCGACTGTAATGCAGTAATCGGCAAAGTTACAAACAGGGGGAAAGAATGAAACGCTGATGTAATCGACTACAAAACCGTAAAAAATCCTGTCAATCAAATTACCTATTCCGCCGCCGATTATAAGTGCCGCAGAAATATAGAACATCTTTCCCGAAGGTTTCTTCTTGAACATAATATATATTATTATTGCAATAAGAACAGCAGTAACCGCTACGAAAAACCAACGCATATCCGAAAACATTCCGAAAGCAACGCCTCTATTCTCAACATAAGTAAAATCAAGTAATCCGTCAATGGCAGTTACCGAACCTACAGGCTGAAGATAGGTAAGCACAAAATATTTTATTATCTGATCAGTGGCAGCTAAAAGCACACCGATTATAAGAGCAATAACAGGCATTTTATCCTCCATAAACATAAATCGTGTGTTTTATCACACCGATTTATTGTAATAGCAGTTATTATTTAAGATTCTGAACACAGCGGAAACAGATTGTAGGATGCTCTGCACACTGACCCACCGTCTTGCTGATAGCCCAGCAACGCTCGCACTTTTCACCCTCAGCTTTTTCAGGTTTGATTTCAAGCTCACCGCCGTTATCAACAATTTCAACTTCGGAAACTATGAATGCTGCACAAAGCTCAGGCTCAGCCTTTTTAAGAAATTCAAGTGTTTCGCCGCCTGCACAAAGTGTTACCTTTGCTTCAAGCGAACCCTTAATTGTCTTATCCTTTATAAGGGATTCGAGTGACTTTTTAACATTATCACGAAGTTCGTGGATTCTGTCCCAGAAAGCCATAAATTTATCGTCAACATCAATAGCGATGTTTTCGGGAATCTCATTAAAGATAACATGTTCTGCATTCTCATTTGAGGAGTGAGGCATGTATTTCCAAATTTCATCTGATGTATACGCAAGGAGCGGAGCAATCATTCTTGTCATTGCATCAAGGATAACATAGATTACGGTCTGAGCGGCTCTTCTTGAGAGGCTGTCAGCCTTTTCTGTATAAAGTCTGTCCTTGAGAACATCAAGATAGAAGTTAGACATATCAACAACACAGAAGTTGTGAATGCTGTGATATACAATATGAAACTCATAATTATCGTATGAAGTTCTAACCTTTGTGATAAGGTCATTAAGCTTTGCAAGTGCCCATTTATCAATCGGCAACACCTTGTCAAAGTCAACCATATCTGTATCGGGATTAAAGTCAGAAATGTTACCGAGAATGTATCTTGCGGTATTTCTGATTTTTCTGTATGATTCGGAAATCTGCTTGAGAATGTCCTTGGAAATATGAACGTCAGTCTGATAGTCGGTTGATGCAACCCAAAGTCTGAGTACATCAGCACCGTACTGCTTAATAACATCCTGTGGCTGATGCCGTTACCAAGTGACTTACTCATCTTTCTTGATTCATCGTCAAGAATCATACCGTGAGTAAGAACAGCCTTGTAAGGTGCTCTGCCTCTTGTAGCAACGGAAGTAAGGAGTGATGACTGGAACCAACCTCTGTACTGGTCGTTACCCTCAAGGTAAAGGTCAGCAGGTGATTCAAGGTTATCACGCTGTTCAAGAACAGCGGCATGTGATGAACCGCTATCGAACCAAACATCCATAATATCTTTTTCTTTATCAAATTCAGTACAACCGCACTTTTTACACTTTGTACCGGCAGGAAGAATCTCTGCGGCTGTGTGATTGTACCAAGCGTTTGAGCCTTCTTTACCGAATAAGTCAGCAACAGCAAGCATAGCATCCTTATCAATAAGAGCCTCTCCGCAATCCTTACAGAAGAAAATCGGAATCGGAACACCCCATTTTCTCTGACGGGAAATACACCAATCTTTTCTTTCTCTTACCATTGATGTAATTCTGTCCTTGCCCCATGCAGGAATCCACTTAACCGTATTGATAGCGTCAACAGCCTCATCCTTGAAATCGTCAACCGAACAGAACCACTGGTCTGTTGCTCTGAAAAGGATAGGAGTTTTACATCTCCAGCAATGCGGATACTGATGGACAATTTTCTTTAATGCAAAAAGTGAGCCGTTTTCTTCAAGATAGGCGGCAATCTTCTTATTAGCCTCATCAGTTGTAAGACCTGCAAACTGACCTGCTTCTTCTGTAAGAACACCGTTAGAATCAACAGGACAGATAATCGGAATCTCAGGGTAATTCTGACATACATTGTAGTCGTCAACACCGTGTCCGGGAGCTGTGTGTACACAACCTGTACCGCTTTCGAGAGTTACATGCTCACCAACGATAACAAGGGACTCTCTGTCAAGGAAAGGATGTGCTGTTTTTATATGTTCAAGCTCACTGCCCTTTACCGTTGCTACAACTTCAAAGTCTGTTATACCTGCCTCATCAAGAGCAGACTTATAAAGCTCTGACGCCATAACAAGGTATTCATCACCTGTTTGATTACAGAATATTCAAATCTCGGACCTACACAAATTGCGACATTTGCAGGGAGTGTCCAAGTTGTAGTTGTCCAGATTACAAACTTAACCTTTGAAGGATCGATTCCCATATTTGAGAAAACGCCCTTATCGTCGGTTACATTAAACTTTACATAAATTGAATGGCAAGGATCTTCAGCATACTCAATCTCAGCCTCTGCAAGAGCAGTCTTACACTCCGGACACCAATAAACAGGCTTTAAGCCTTGTAGATATAGCCCTTTGTAGCCATTTCTGCAAACACTCTGATCTGTTCAGCCTCAACTCATGGTTAAGAGTGATGTACGGCTTATCCCATTCACCGATTACGCCAAGTCTTTTAAACTGCGTACGCTGATCGTTAATATAGCCTTTTACAAACTCTTCGCACATTTTACGAAGTTCAACAACAGAAATTTCAGCAGAATTACCGATACCGGCTTTCTTTCTTGCTTTAAGTTCCGTAGGAAGTCCGTGTGTATCCCAACCCGGAACATACGGAGCTTTAAAGCCTGCCATATTCTTATATCTTACGATAAAATCCTTAAGAATCTTATTAAGTGCATGACCAAGGTGAATGTCACCGTTAGCATAAGGAGGGCCGTCATGAAGAATGAACAGAGGCTTTCCCTCATTTACTTTCATAAGATTTTCGTAAACCTTTTCATCTTCCAATTTTGAAGTGTAACAGGCTCGCTTTTCGGTAGACCTGCTCTCATAGGGAAGTCTGTCTTTGGAAGATTAAGTGTTGAATTATAATCCTGGGACATTTTATATTCTCTCCAATATCTAAAATCTAAATAAAAATCAGTCGGCAGTTACATCATAGTTATCACCGAACTTGAGATGACTGAACTTGCTCTGTCTTTTAGGATGAGCAGATACTTCTTCATTTTCAGCAATCGGCTCAGCCTTCATTTCCGAAGGTACTGCAATCTTAACATCATCTTCAACCTGAGGCTGTGCAGGAGCTGTCACATCCTCTGTAGGATACTTTCGTCAAGTTCAGCTTTTGAAGCCTCAACATCGGAGGTAGAAGGAAGATCATCAATTGACTTAATATGCTTACTGTAAAGTGAAATAAGTTCATTTCTGAGATTAGCCGCATCTGACTGAAGCTGTAAATAATGCTCTTTCTCGGCAGCAGTCATATTGTTTGCGTCAACAAGGAGAGTCTGAGCCTTTGTTTCGGCATCACGAACAATCTTTGCAGCCTTTTCCTTTGCTTCTCTTATGCAGGCATCAGCAACCTTCTGTGAAGCAAGCAAAGCGTTTCTTACTGTTTCTTCATCTGCTCTGTACTGTTCAACTCTTGTTGCAAGAACATCAATCTTATGAACAAGGTTAGTTTTTTCTTTCTTCAATTGTTCAAAAGAAACAATGACTTCATCAATAAACGAGTCAACATCTTCAGCTCTGTAACCACCGTTAAGAGTGGCTTTTCTGAAGCTTATATTTTTAATTTCATCAATTGTAAGCATTTATCTGCACTCCTTATTTATAATGTATAACCGAAATTCTCATTCGACCTTTTCCTGTAGTTCCAAGTATACCTTTTAAAACGAATTTGCCTTTTCCGCGAATTGTAAAAACATCATTTTCCTTTAGGTTAAAACTGACATTTTTAGTTTCTTCAAAATTAACACATACGCTGTCCGACATAATGACAGTTTTTGTTTTTTCTCGTGACAGTTTACATACAGCGGCAACAATATTATCAAGTCGTAAAGAAGAAACTATAAATGTTTTTTCTTCCACTCCTCTTCCCTGCGGAAGCTTTGACAAATCAGCATCATCAACCTTAACGCCGACTCTGCGACTTTTGAAATCTGCGACTTGACATAATCGGACAATTCTGCTTTTACAAATACAACAGCCCGTCCGTCCTCAACAAGAATATCCCCGACAGTTTCACGCTCTATTCCGAGCGACATCAAAGAACCGAGAAAATCACGATGAGTGAGTCGGTCGCATTTTCTGAATGAAAATTCAATGCCGCATATCGGGAACATACTCGTACTCGGTTCGTCAAAAAACAAGCCAAGCATTTTTCTCTCGGAATCATCATACCCGCCAAAGAAAAGGTAGTTGTCGAAATATGCTTTTTTAAGTTCGGAAACAAGAAGTGCTTGTTTCCTTTCACTCATAAAAGGCATAAAATACGGTTTCTGTCTTGTCAGACAAAGGTCAATACCGTTATTAAGCCGAGCAATCAGCTGTTTGTCATCATCCGAAGTAAACACCGTTGTTCTCAAGCTCATCAAGTAAATCGTCGCCTGTCAGGTCAACATTGCTCGGAATAATGATATATGTATTTGTAGCAACACGCTTGATTTTACCACGGTTTGCATACGCAACACCGCTGAGAAAATCAAGGATTCTTCTTGCCATATCTTTATTTGTATCTTCAAGATTAAGAACTACTGTGTGAGCCTTCATAAGCTCATCGGCAATTGTGCGGGTTTCTTCGCCGAAACGCTCAGGCTTGAATAAACCAACCTGAAGATTGGTGGTAGCATTAATGTTTACGACCTTGTTTCCGCCGCCGAGATCTCTTTCTTTTTTAGTGTTTCTTACAGGTTCTTCTTTATAGTCTTCTTCTGCACCTTCGTCAGCATAACCATATTCATCGTACTCATACTCATCATCGGGGGCGTCCCACATGCGTTTAAACTTATCTACAAAACCAGCCATTATATAATCCTCCTAAAATTATGTATAATTCCTTGCACCGAATAATGCCGAACCAACTCTGACCATATTTGCACCTGCAAGTACAGCTTCGTAATAATCGGCAGACATACCCATTGAAAGAATATTCATATCTATATTATCTAATTTTTTTGCGAGATGTCAATAAATATATTATGCATTTTATTGAAAAATTCAGAAATTTTCTGTGAAGATTCACAAATCGGAGGTATTGCCATAAGACCTTTAACTGAAATACCGTCCAATTCGGCAATCTGACAAAGTAATTCTTCAAGCTGTTCGGGCATAACACCTGACTTGTTTTCTTCTCTGCCGATATTTACCTCAACAAGAACATCACAGTTTTTATTGATTTTTAAAGCCTGTTTAGAAATTTCCGATGCAAGCTTTATTGAATCGACAGACTGGATAAGATCAACCTTATCGATAATCTGTCTTACCTTGTTTGTCTGCAAGTGACCAATAAACTGAAGAGAACAGTTGTCAAGGTTATACTTATCATACTTTGACAAAAGCTCCTGAACCTTGTTTTCGCCTATGTGGTCAAGTCCAAGTGAAATTGCGTGGTTAATAACCTCAGGTTCAACCATTTTTGTTGCGGCAAGAAATGTAATATCCTCACGCTTTCTTCCGGACTTTTCGGCAGCCTCGGCTATTCGCTCATCAATAAATTTGTAATTGTATTCAACGTCAGTTAACAACTTTTCCGTCATACAAATCATCTCCTTCAAGAATTACCTGATCATATAACTCAACTGTTGTGCCGTCAACAAGGTCTTTGCTGTCCGGCTCCGGATCGCAAATAACATAATCATCGTCGGCATACAGAATAGATATCTGTTTGAATCGCACTTCACTTCCGTGAAGCACATATACACCCTGAACCTTAACCTGTTCGGTATGTTTATTGTCATTGTCATCATAGGTTGTCTTTGTTACATAGTCATCATGAATAGCCTTTTTGCTGATTCTCAAGCCAGTGTATGAACCAAGACCTATTTCAATCGGTTCCTGTCTTGCCTGAGCAAGGTCGGAATTCATATAGTCACACTCAAGAATAAGAAGGGCGTCGCTGTCTTTTGATTCCTGATAAATCCTCTTGATAGTGGCGGGAATGCTTTCAGACGATGCGTCAGAGAACAGCACCGTAGCGGAACCGTCCCACAAAGAAAGTCTTGTTGCCTCATCAGCCGTAACCTTACAGGCAACATACCATTTCAATCCCGTTACAACCTTGCCTGCAATATTGCCGGACACTTTTGTCTGCTTTACATTATCAAGGTCAGAAAGAGTCATACGATCAAGATTATTGTAATCAAGTGCATTTTCATATCCGTCACAATGCGAGAGAAAACAACCTGATTTTTCAGTCGTAATATTACCTGTTGATTTTCCTGTTTTGCCTTCAAGAGTGGCTATTTCAGCCTGGAGCTCTGAAATTCTGTCATTAAAGTTAGTTGCTTTGCCTGTGTAAATCTGTCTTTGGTTTATTGAATAAAGCAGATTATTTGTGACATTATCAATATTTGCCAAATCGCCGTCATTGATACTGCTAATTTGTGAAATGATATTATTATTTATATTGTTGTTGATAGTATCAATACCTATGTTGCCGGCCGTGCTTGTTTTTTGAAGTGTCTGCAAATCGGAAAGCTGTTCCTGTAATGCGCTGATTTTTGACTGTGAAGCAGCGTCATCATCATTTGCATATGATTTTGCAATTTCACCGCCGGCTTTAACCTCATCACCGTCATGCACTGTATATGAAAGCACACCCGAAGTATTATTCTGAATCATATTTTCATCACGGATAATAAATCCGTTTGAATAAATTTTATCCGTGACTGTTGTTTGAACAGCATTTTCAGTCGGATACATTTTAAAATTTGTACTTATCAGAAGATAGGCGGCATAAACAACTGCAAGACTGATAATGCAATCATCAAAATTCGTCTGAAAAGCAATTTATCCATAAAGTAAGCCTCTTTCGATTACAGCCTTTGCATAACTGTATATTTCTTCAAATGAATTATATTCATCAATATAAATCCAATTAATCTCCGAATCCCGCTTAAACCAAGTAATTTGTCTTTTTGCATATCTGCGGGTTTCCATTTTCAATTTTTCAACACAATCATTCAGGTTTTTATTTTCTTTAAAATAAGGAATCAATCCTTGTATCCTATCGCCTTTATTGATGTATAGCTCAGGTCGGAATTAATAACCCGTTCAGCCTCCTCAAGCAAACCTTCTTCAAGCATAATATCTACACGCTTGTTTATTCTGTCATAAAGCACCTGTCTGTCACGGCAATTAAGACCGATTTTTACAGTTATATACGGAGACGGAATTTTATGTGATTCTTCAATTTGTTGTGTGATAGTTTTTCCTGTTGTTTTGTAAAATTCAATGGCACGGATTATTCTTTTTAGATTTCTGCTTTCACGAAGTCTTTCAACCGATTCCGGATCGAATTTCGCAAGCATTTCAAGCAACCTGTCTGTTCCATGTTCTTCGGCAATCTTGCGAAGTTCTAAGCAATAATCTTCATCCCGTTTATCATCACTGAAAGAAACATTGTTCAGAAGTGAATCAACATAAAGACCTGTTCCGCCGACAATAAACGGTAATTTGCCTCTTGAATGGACATCTGCTATACATTTTGAAGCATCAGTTACATATGACGCAACCGAATATGTTTTATCAGGCGGAAGAAAGTCCATCATATGATGAGGAATTCCGTCCATCTCTTCTTTGGTAGGTTTGGCTGTTGCAATCTGCATTCCCGTATAAATCTGCATGGAATCGGCAGATACGATTTCACCGTTAAAATGCTTTGCAAGTTCAACCGAAAGTTTTGTTTTGCCTGATGCGGTAGGACCGACAATTGAAACCGTATTAATAGATTTTTCCAAAAAATCACACCCTGCCAAACTGTTTTTCAATTTCACCCTTTGTAAGAACAATGCAAATCGGTCTGCCGTGAGGACAATACTTGATTTCAGGATGTTCTTCAAGGTGTTTTACAATCCCTATAAGCTCCTCAGGCGTACTTTTATTGCCTGCCTTTATAGCTGAACGGCAAGCAACATTGCTGTAAAACCAATCCATTTTTTCGGTAAAGATATCGGTTTTACCCTGAGAAATGTAGCCCGACATCTCGGTAATGCAATCTTTAATTTCAACAGCCGGAATATACTGCGGAGAACTTCTTACAATAACCGTACTGTTACCGAAATCTTCAACTTCAAAGCCGCAATCAGAAAACATATCAAGATTATTAATTGCCGCATCATACTCGGTTTTTCCGAGAGGGACTGTAACAGGTGCAAGTAAAATCTGCCTGTAGTCAGCAGCCTTTTCGGCTTTGAGTTTTTCATAAATAATTCTCTCATGAGCGGCATGTTTGTCTATCAAAAGAATATCTTTATTGTTTTTTCTGCAATGATATATGTATCGAAAGCCTCACCGATATATTTGATGCTCGTCTGATTATCGTTTACAAGAACAGGCTCTTTTGATTTCTCAATAGATTCTTCCGAAACAATTACATTAACCTCTTTAGGGCTTACAATCGGATTTTTATCGGTAATACTTTCTGTATCAGTTTTTTCATCTTCGACAAGCGAAGTTGGCTGAAGAATTTCAGGCTTGAAGTTGATTTTGACTTTTCTTCCTCTTTTGCCTTATTTATCGCCTGTTTGCTGAAAATATCAAACGGATTGGATATATCCGCAACTTTTATATCATCAATGGACTTTGTAACAGAACGAATAGCTGCCTCGCCAATCTTCTTATTATCATTAAATGCGACATCCGAAAACGGATTAAAATCATCGGATTTTTCTGATGTAGCAACAGGTTTTGTAACCTCTGTTTTTCGTATGTCAGGTATCGGTTTAGCATATTCCAACTGTTTTTGTACAAAATCATTTTTAGAACTTTGCACAACAGGCTTATTAAGAATGGCAGGCGCATTGTTAAACGGATTAAATTTATTTTGCACCTCATTAAAAGCCGTTTCCTTTTTAAATGACGCTTTTTTACGGCTGTCATACTTCATAAGTGAAGATTTTACCGCATGATAAATCGCATCAAAAACAGGTCTTTCATTTATAAATCTAACCTCAAGCTTTGAAGGATGAACATTTACATCAATAATTTCACACGGCAATTCGATATTAAGAACACACGACGGAAATTTTCCGACCATAATTGAGCCCTTAAAAGCCTCTTCAAGTGCAACCATAGCCGTTCTGGTTTTGATGTACCTTCCATTGATAAAAAAATTCTGCATATTACGATTTGGTCTTGAATGTTCGGGCTTTGAAATATAGCCGTAAACCTTTATTGCATCAAGCTGATAATCAACAGGAATAAGTCCTTTCGCAAAATCTTTTCCAAAAACCGAATATATTGCAGAAATAAGTTTTCCGTCGCCGAATGTACGAAGAACCTGCTTTCCGTCCTTAATGTATGTAAATGCAATTTCGGGATGTGACAAAGCAGTTTTGTCGATTATATTTGAAACTGCGTTACCCTCCGAAACATCCTTTTTCAAAAATTTTGCACGGGCAGGAATGTTGTAGAACAAATCTCTGATAACAAATGTTGTGCCGACAGGACAACCTGCATCATCAAAGCTCTGTTCTTCACCGCCGTCAATTTCATATGAAGTTCCGATTTCCTCGTTTACATTTCTCGTAATAAGTTGAAGTCGTGATACTGCACAAATTGACGCAAGAGCCTCTCCTCTGAATCCGAGTGTAGAAATACTGTCCAGGTCAGATTCAACCTTAACTTTACTGGTTGCGTGTCTTAAAAACGCAACTTTGATATCGTCACGGTAAATACCGCAACCGTCATCGGCAACACGCATGAATGTTGTACCGCCGTTTTTTATCTCAACGGTAATATTTTTTGCGCCTGCGTCAATTGAATTTTCTACAAGTTCCTTTATAACCGACGCCGGTCTTTCAACAACCTCGCCGGCGGCGATAAGTTCTGCAACATGCTTATCAAGTATGTTGATTACACCCATTTGTGTCACCTCCTAATATTAAACCATACCTTTAAGTTCATAGAGCAAGTTCATTGCTTCAATCGGAGTAAGAGTATTTATATCTGTATCTTTCAGCTTTTCAATCACGGGACTTTCAGCCGAACCGATAAGTGAAAGCTGCATATCGTCTGAATTATCCTGCTTTTGAATATTGGCATTCTCGTTTTTATATTTGCCGTGTTCAAGGTCTTTTAAAATTTCCTTTGCTCTTGAAATTACAGACTGCGGAATGCCTGCAAGCTTTGCAACCTCAATACCATAGCTGTCATCTGCTCCGCCGGGAACAATTCTTCGCAGAAAAGTAATGTCATCGCCACGCTTTTTAACCGCTATGTTATAGTTTTTACACCGTCAAGGAGTTGTTCCATAACCGTGAGTTCGTGATAATGAGTTGCAAAAAGTGTTTTTGCACCGAGTTTTTTTCTGTCGGCACAAAATTCAAGCACAGCCCTTGCAATGCTCATACCGTCAAAGGTCGAAGTACCTCTGCCGATTTCGTCAAGAATAAGTAAGCTTTTTGAAGTTGCATTTTTAATAATATTGGCAACCTCGCTCATCTCAACCATAAAGGTTGACTGTCCAGATGCAAGATCATCAGACGCACCTACACGAGTAAAGATGCTGTCTACAATTCCGATTTCGGCAGAAGACGCCGGAACAAAACTGCCTATCTGCGCCATAAGAACAATAATGGCAATCTGTCGCATATAGGTTGACTTACCCGCCATATTGGGACCTGTAATAATTGCTACTCTGTCATTGGCAGAATCAAGGCTGACATCATTCGGAACAAACGGTGCATCCTTTAATAGAGCCTCAACAACTGGATGTCTCGAATCTTTAATTCTTATTGCGGTTGAAAGATTTACATCAGGTCTTATGTATCTGTTGTCAGCCGCAACATTTGCAAGTGATGTAATAACATCAAGATTAGCAATGGCTTTTGCGGTTTTCTGAATTCTTTCAAGATTATCCGAAACCGTCTTTCTGACATCATCAAAGAGGTTGTATTCAAGTGCAACCGATCTGTCTTTTGCACCGAGGATTCTGCCTCTACATCTTTCAAATCCTGAGTAATATATCTTTCACAATTGGTGAGTGTCTGCTTTCTTATGTATGTTTCGGGTACCATGGATTTATACGAATTTGATACTTCAATATAATATCCGAATACCCTGTTATAACCGACTTTAAGCTTAGGAATTCCCGTTATATCACGCTGTTCAGCCTCAATACGGGCAAGAATCCCCTTTGAGTCATTCATATCCCCTGTCACGGAATCAAGTTCTTCGTTATAACCTCTCTTAATCATACCGCCCTCACGGACTGTAAACGGGGGTTCTTCAACGATTGCAGAATCAATAAGAGAATGAATGTCCTCAAGCTTATCAATGCTTTTATAAATATATTTAAGATAGACTGATTTACAATCAACGAGCAAATCCGAAATCTGCGGAAGATTCTGAATTGCTCCGCAGAGTGAACGCAAATCTCTTGCATTTGCAGAACCGTAAACGATTCTTGTCATAAGTCTTTCAATGTCAAATATACCCGAGAGTGTGTCTGTAACATCCATACGGAGCATATTATCGTTTACAAGCTCTTCAATCGCACTCTGACGGTTGTTAATTGAAGTTATATTAAGCAAAGGATGTTCAAGCCATGAACGCATAAGGCGTTTGCCCATTGCGGTTTTTGTCTTGTCAAGCACCCACAAAAGTGAACCTTTTTTATCCTTTGTCAGCATTGTTTGTGTGAGCTCAAGATTACGCTGTGTGTTGTAATCAAGACTCATATATTGATTTTCTTTGTAGAACTCAATGTGATTTATTCTTTCAAGTCCCGTTTTCTGAGTATCACGAAGATATGAAAGCAATGCACCGAGAACGCACACAACAACAGATTTGTCAGATACGGTACTGTATTCATCCGAAAACTGTGATTTTACAACTTCAGTACATACCGACTCGTCAAATTTTTCATCTTCGAGCATTTCAACTCCTGCCGAAAGTTTCGCTTTAATGAACTTAGGCAGTTCTTTCAGCTTTACAATGTCACCGCCAATAAGAATTTCACGGGGATTATAGCTTGTAAGCTGATTGGTAAGAACATTATAGCTGTCATTACCCCTGATTTCCGTAGCGTATAATTCTCCTGTGGAAATATCGCAAAAACAAAGTCCTATAGATTTATTTTTAGAATACATACAGCAAATGTAGTTGTTTTTGCTCTCATCAAGCATACTCGATTCCATTACGGTACCGGGAGTAATTACTCGAATAATATCACGCTTTACAAGACCTTTTGCCTTTGCAGGATCTTCCGTCTGTTCGCAAATTGCAACCTTATAGCCCTTTGCAACAAGTCTTGCAATGTAACCCTCACAGCTGTGAAACGGAACTCCGCACATGGGAGCACGCTCGGCCTGTCCGCAATCCCTTCCTGTAAGAGTAAGTTCAAGCTCCTTTGATGCAAGCTTTGCATCATCGTAAAACATTTCGTAGAAATCTCCAAGTCGGAAGAACAAAATGCTGTCTTTGTTTTCTTCTTTAATTTTGAAATATTGTTGCATCATTGGAGATAACTCCGCCATTTGTTTCACTTCCTTAACAAATTTAGAACCGTTTATCAGCCGCAACCGCCGCATGTAGCACAGCTGCCTGAGCAGGATGACTGGCTGTAATCAGCAGTCTCGGGATCTGCGCCCTCAGCAGACTGCTGAACAATTGCGAGAACTCTGTTTGCAACAACATCAAAAGCAGCCTTTGCATCATTGTAGGCAATCATATTCTCGTTTGACATAATCTGAGAATATGCCTCTCTCATCTCGGTATTAAGCTTAGAAAGCTTTTCCTGATCTCTCTCTTTTTTTGATGCCTCATTGTTTATTGACATTCTTTTAAGATTGAATTCACCGATAAGACGCTGAAGCTCCATATCTGCATCTGCATTCTTCTGAGCGTCCTGCAATTTTTTATATGAGTCTTCTTCCTGAATGAGTCTTCCGAGTTCTCTTGCTTTCTCAATGATATCCATAGTTTTAACCTCCGATTATTTTACAAGCTCACCATTTAATATCCAGTTGCGAGCCTTTGTTATTTTTACATTTCTGAATGTTCCGATACAGTCCTTTGATCCTTCAAGCTCAACTATTATGTTACCGCTTGTACGACCGCACAATTCACCGTTCTTATCGTTTTCACCTTCAATAAGTACCTTTTCGGTTTTGCCAACCATTGAAGAACAACGCTTTGCCGCAATTTCTTCCTGAACATCAAGAAGTTCACGGAACCATTTTGATTTTTCTTCAGCGGAAATCGGATCGTCCATCTTAGCCGCAGGAGTACCTACTCTCGGTGAGAAAATGAAGGTAAAGAGCGATGTAAACTCAACCTCACGGATAAGCGATAAAGTTTCTTTGAAATCTTCATATGTTTCACCCGGAAAACCTACAATGATATCACTTGTAAGTGAAAGACCGTCAATTTTCTCTTTAGCATAATTGATTATTTCAAGATACTTTCTGCGGTCATAGTGACGGTTCATTGCTTTAAGCACTCTGTCCGAACCGCATTGGAACGGAAGGTGAAGATGCTTGCTTATATGAGTACCCGATGCAATTGTGTCAATAAGTTCCTTTGAACAATCCTTCGGGTGAGATGTCATAAAGCGAAGCCAATAATCGCCGTCAATTGAATCAACCTCACGCAAAAGCTGTGAAAAGTTTACTTCTCGGAAAGACCTTTTCCGTAGGAATTTACATTCTGACCGAGAAGGGTAATGTCTTTATAACCCGACTCAATCATATTTTTAGCCTCAGAAACAATAATATTCTTTTCACGACTGCGTTCTCTGCCTCTTACATAAGGCACAACGCAATATGTGCAGAAGTTGTTGCAACCGTACATAATCGGTAACCAACCCTTGAAAGTGCCGTCACGCTTAACAGGAAATCCCTCATAAAGTTGATTATCGTCATTACCTCTTTCAAACACTCTTTTGCCGTCAAGAAGAGCGTTTATACATAAGCTCAGGAAAATGGTGCAATGAATGAGTACCAAACACAAGTCCTACAAAAGGAAAGCTCTTGTAAATTTTATTGGCAACATGCTCCTGCTCCATCATACAACCGCACAAAGCAATAAGAATCTGCGGATGCTTACGCTTTAGATTTTTTAATGCACCAACATTGCCGAACACTCTGTCCTCAGCATGTTCTCTTACTGCACAGGTATTGAAAAGTATGAAATCCGCATTGTCAGGTTCATCTGAAAACTCAAATCCCGATTGTTCAAGCATACCCTTAATTTTTTCACTATCAGCCACATTCTGCTGGCAGCCGTATGTTCTGATATACGCAACAGGCTTCTCTCCTCTTTTGCGAATATCCATAATTTCAGCTATTAAATTCATATACTCCGATTGTTTTTCGGAAAATTTCTGACTGTCAGGCAAAGAAATGCCTCCTAACCCATTGTATTAACTGTTAGATTATAACACAAGATATACGGTTTTTCAATGTTTTTCACAGGTTTTTCAAAATTTACTTCTTATAAGTCTGAAACAGAGAACCGTATCCGGACGGTATATTACCCACTATTACGGATTGTGCAATTTCAAAATCGGTAGTAAATGTTATTTTGCCTGAATAATCAAGCGAGGTTGTCATTATTTTTGAGGTGAGCAAAAGCTTTATATGGTGGATTGTCTGATTTATTCCTGCTTGTTCAAATGTACTTATAACTTCCGAGGAAAAGCTTCCTGTAAGGTTAAAACTCACAGGAATGCAAGGTCCGACATTTGAGAGTATTGTAATATTCGTAAATGCACCGAGAGGTATTTCAATTTCATTGTCATATACCTTAGCTATTTCCTTTTGTACGGCTTTCGTGATGTCGGCTTTAATTCTGTTGATTTTGAATGAATCCGTTTCAATTGACTGAACATTTCCGTTTTTATCACAATTAATCTTTGCTATATCGCTGTAAGAATAATTAAGCTTATCAAGTGTATTATTCACTGCATCGCAGACAGAATTTACAGACAATATTTCAGCCTGAATTCTTATGTACTCCGGTCTGAAATCTGACAAATGCACCTCGCAGAAAACAGTAACACCGATAATCAGTAAAACCACAGTAAGAAGTATTTTCTTTAAAAGAACAAATTTTCTTTTACACCTTTTTCTGTACAACATAAAAACACCCCTCGTATATACTATACGAAGGATGTTTGTTTTGTTAATTATTCTTCTGTGTCCGAACAACCGTCACATGATGCACAATCGGCATCGCACTCGTCATCTTCCTCATTGCTGAAAAGCTCTGAAAAATCAAACTCAAGGTTCTCACCGCAGTTAGGACACTCGATTTCGCCTTCAAGAAGGACATCTTCGGAAACATTGAGCTTCTGACCGCATGAATCACAAGTTACCTCATAAAAAGGATTCTCTTCATCATCAAAATCGTAATCGTCATCTTCATCGTCATAATCTTCAATGTCATAGTCCTCGTCATCGTAAACATCAGACTCAACATCAGCAAGATCCTGATCAATTTCGTCAACCTGAGCGCTTAACTCATCGTAAAGTTCTTCCATGTCAGATACTTCAAAAGCCATATCATCAAGAAGATCAACGATTGCATTAAGAACCTTTACTTCAGGTTTTGACTCATCAAGCTCCAAACCGTCGCAAAGACCGCGAATGTAAGAAATTTTTTCAGTAAGATTCATAACTGATTCTCCCGCAGAAATTATGCTCTGCCCATATATTCGCCTGTTCTTGTGTCGATCTGAATAACTTCGCCCTCATCAATAAAGAGAGGAACTTTAATTTCAGCACCTGTTTCAAGAGTTGCAGGCTTTGTAGCGTTGGTTGCTGTGTCACCCTTAAAGCCGGGATCTGTCTTTGTAACCTTAAGTTCAACAAAGTTCGGAGGCTCAATGCCGAATACATTGCCCTTGTAAGAAAGAACCTTGCACACCATATTTTCCTTAACAAACTTAAAGTTGTCGCCGAGAACGCTCTTGTTAATCGGAATCTGCTCCCATGTTTCTGTATCCATGAAGTAGTAAAGATCGCCGTCTGAATAGCTGTATTCCATATCCTTTCTGTCAATGAAAGCTGTGGGATACTTATCATTCGGGTTGAAAGTTTTTTCAACTACTGCGCCTGTAATAACATTTCTGATTTTAGTTCTTACAAATGCAGCACTTACCGGGCTTTACATGCTGGAATTCAATGATTGATACAACCTGACCGTCCATTTCAAATGTAACGCCGTTTCTGAAATCACCTGCTGATATCATTAGTAATACCTCCTAATTATCTTTCATACGGAAATACGGTAATGTATGCCGTAATATAACAATTTACATTATACATAACAATGACAAAAAATGCAAGACTTTTATTACACAATAATGAGTTCTTTAGGGAGTGAAACAAAGTTTTTGTACCCTGTATCAGTCACGCAAAGCATATCTTCGATGCGAACACCGAATTTACCCGGCAGATATATTCCCGGTTCATCGGTTATTATCATACCTTTTTTCAGGATTGTTTCACTTCTCGGAGATACAACGGGAGATTCGTGGATATCAAGTCCTACACCGTGACCGGTTGCATGACCGAAATATTTTCCGTACCCGTTTTCCGAGATTATATCTCTTGCAATTTTATCGACATCAGAACATTTTGCTCCGGGTTTTACGCTGTCAAGTACAGCAAGCTGAGCTTTTAATACGATGTCATAAACCTTTTTCATTTCTTCGTCAGCCGACTTGATTGCTACCGTACGCGTAGTATCGCTGTGATAGCCGTCAAAAATTGAGCCGATATCAAAAGTAAAGAAATCTCCCTCACTGACAATATCATCTGACGGAACTCCGTGAGGCAATGAAGTCTTTTTGCCTGTAATCGTAATGAGATCAAATGAAACACCTTCACCGCCGTTAAGCTTTATGAGATGTTCAAGCTCAAGTGCAACCCTGCGTTCGCTGACACCGGGTTTTAGGTAATTCAACACCTCGAGATATGACTTTTCGGTTATCTCCTGCGCTTTAGCTATTTTTTTAATTTCTGATTCATCCTTGATACATCTGATTTCTTCAATCTTATGATCAAGACTGCCGTCACAAACGCACTCAATATTATTTTCCGAAAAATCCTTTTTAAAACGATTATATTTTTCAACCGTAATATCGGATGCCTCAAAAAATACATTCACAACAGAATTGTTCTTTAATTCGCTTATAAGGTCTTTAAACAACTTAGTAAAGCAAACAACCCTGCATCCACTTGATTTTTTTAAAGCAGCCTCATAATATCTGAAATCAACAAAAAGGACAGTTTCATTTTCAGTCACAAGTAAATAGCCTTCGCTGTGAAAGAATCCGCAAAAATAGCCGATATTCTTCTCATTAGTCAACAAAACAGCCTGACTGTTACTGTCAAGAACCGTCTTTAAATTTTCAAGTCTTTGCTCAAATAAAGAGTTTTGCATTACATCAAGTCCTTTAATGCATTAATTGCGAGAAAGTAACTGTTTTTGCCAAAACCTGCAATCTGACCGACACAAACAGGTGCGATTACAGATGTATGTCTGAACTCTTCTCTTGCGTGAATATTAGACATATGAACCTCTACAAAAGGAATCTTTACACAAGCAATGGCATCTCTTAAAGCATAGCTGTAATGTGTGAGAGCGCCTGCGTTAATTACAACACCGTCAAAGTTACCCTTTGCCGAATGAATTTTATCGATAAGACTCCCTCGTGATTTGACTGAAAAACTTCGGCAGAAAAGCCGTTGCTTTCTGCATATGAAATAATCTGCTTTTCAATATCGGAGGCAGTTTCTTCTCCGTATATTCCCTTTTCACGGACGCCTACCATATTGAGGTTAGGTCCGAGTATAACAAGAATCTTTTTCATAGTGTCACCTTTTTTCAAAGAAATATAAAGATAAAACAAAAAGCGGACAGAATGCTCTGTCCGCCTGTTTGATTACCTGTATTTGCGTTTGCGAGCTGCTTCGGATTTTTTCTTACGCTTTACAGAGGGCTTTTCATAAGCTTCTCTTTTGCGAACCTCAGCAATAACGCCAGCTCTGGCACACTGCTTTTTGAATCTTCTTAAAGCACTTTCAAGGGATTCATTCTCTTTAAGTCTAATCTCTGCCATCTATCTTCCCTCCCATCTGCCACCGGGCATGGGTAATTTGCATATAATTGCAATGTTATTATACATTATAACTCGAATAATGTCAATAGCATTGTAGAAATTTAGGTCAAATTAATTTTAAAAGTTGAATTATGGCTTAACAACAAGGTTTACAAGTTTCTTCGGAACAACAATTTCTTTAATAATTTTCATTCCGTCAATAGCCTTTTTGACATTTTCGTCATTCTTTGCAAGATCAAGAACAGCATCTTTGTCTGCATCAACAGGAATGTTAAGCTTAGCTTTAATTTTGCCGTTTACCTGAACAACAATTTCTACACTTTCGTCAACGCATTTTGACTCGTCATATTCAGGCCACTCGGCTTCGGCAAGAATACCGTTGCCAAGCTTACAAGCCTCGTAAACTTCTTCCGTAACATGAGGAGCAAACGGATTAAGAAGAATTGAGAAAATTCTGAGTTCTTCCTTATTAATTGACTTTACATTTGAAATATCGTTGATTAAAGCCATAAGAGTTGCGATAGCAGTATTGAACTTTATATTTTCAATATCCTCGCCCACCTTTTTAATTGCCTTGTTAAATGCACCTTCAAGCTCAGGTCGGATTTTATCACCGTCAATGAGAGCACTCTGAAGATTCCAGTAACGCTCAACGAATCTGCGACAGCCTCTGATACTTGCCTTACTCCACGGAGCAGCCTTTTCAAAGTCACCAATGAACATTTCATATAAACGCATTGTATCTGCACCGTATTCGTCAACGATTTCATCGGGATTTACGACATTGCCTCTTGATTTACTCATCTTCTCGCCGTTTTCACCGAGAATCATACCGTGTGAAGTACGCTTAGCGTATGGTTCCGGAGTAGGAACAACACCGATATCATAGAGGAACTTATGCCAGAAACGGCTGTAAAGAAGGTGAAGAGTTGTATGCTCCATACCGCCGTTGTACCAATCAACAGGTGACCAGTAGTTAAGAGCCTCTTTTGATGCAATGGCATTTTTATTGTGCGGATCCATATATCTGAGATAGTACCATGATGAACCTGCCCACTGAGGCATTGTATCGGTTTCTCTCTTAGCCTTACCGCCGCAGCAAGGACAGGTTGTGTTAATCCAGTCTGTCATCTTGGCAAGCGGTGATTCTCCGTTATCAGTCGGTTCATATGACTCAACCATAGGCAGTCTGAGCGGAAGGTCTTTTTCATCAATCGGAACATAGCCGCACTTCTCACAATATACCATCGGAATAGGCTCGCCCCAATAACGCTGACGAGAGAATACCCAGTCACGGAGTTTGTAGTTAACCTTTGAATGGCCCTTACCCTCACTTGTGAGCCAGTCAATAATTTTCTTCTTTGCTTCATCAACAGTAAGGCCGTCAAGCATGCCCGAGTTAACCATAATACCCTTGGCACAATCTGTGTAAGCCTCTTCCTGAACATTGCCGCCTTTAACAACTTCAATAATAGGAAGGTCGAATTTTTTTGCAAATTTCCAGTCACGGGTATCGTGAGCAGGAACAGCCATAATAGCACCTGTACCGTATGATACAAGAACATAGTCAGAAATAAAGATCGGGATTTCCTTATTGTTTACAGGGTTTATAGCATTAACACCGTCAATTCTGACGCCTGTCTTTTCTTTAGCTACCTCTGTTCTTTCAAAGTCAGACTTACGAGCGGCAGCCTCCTGATATTTCTTAATTTCGTCCATATTAGAAATCTTGTCAGCCCACTTTTCAATCATTGGGTGTTCAGGAGAAATTACCATGTATGTAGCACCGTAAAGCGTATCGGCACGAGTTGTATAAATTGTAAGTGTGTCACCTGTTGTAGTTGTAAAATCAACCTCCGCACCCTTACTTCTGCCGATCCAGTTCTTCTGCTGTGCTTTTACTCTGTCAGGATAATTTACAAGGTCAAGGTCATTGATAAGTCTGTCTGCATATTCTGTGATTTTAAGCATCCACTGTGACTTAACCTTGTGAACAACTTCACTTCCGCAACGCTCGCAAACGCCGTTTACAACTTCTTCGTTTGCAAGAACGCACTTACATGAAGTACACCAGTTTACATTCATCTCTTTTTTATAAGCAAGACCGTGCTTATAGAGCTGAATAAAAATCCACTGAGTCCACTTGTAGTATTCGGGATCTGTTGTATTGATTTCTCTGCTCCAGTCAAAAGAAATACCGAGTGACTGAATCTGCTTTTTAAAACGGGCAATATTCTTCTTTGTTACAATTTCAGGGTGAATGTGATTCTTGATCGCATAGTTTTCGGTAGGAAGGCCAAAAGCATCCCAACCGATAGGATAAAGAACATTGTAACCCTCAAGTCTGCGTTTTCTTGCAACTGTATCAAGTGCTGTGTACGGACGGGGATGACCTACATGAAGGCCCTGTCCCGACGGATACGGAAACTCGATAAGAGCATAAAACTTTTCTTTTTCTGTGTCATCACTTGCATGGAACACACCTTTATCTTCCCAGATTTTTGCCATTTCTCTTCTACGGCTTTATGATTGTATTTCAAAGTAACCCCTCCTGCAATTAATCAACGATACCTGTCAGGTCAACGCTTTCGCCGTCCTGCCAAAGTCTTTCAAGGTCATAAAAATCACGGGCCTCATCATCAAACACATTGACAATAACATCAATGTAGTCAAGAAGAATCCATGAATTGATCTGTAACCTTCTATATGACTTACCGAAATTCCTGCCTGATCAAGCTTGTATTCAACCTCATCGGCAAGCGCCTTGACATGGGTTGAGCTTGTACCTGTTGCAATTACCATATAGTCGGCAAGAACAGAAACATCGGCAATTTTTATAATCTGAATATCAAGTCCCTTTTTTGAACTCAGGGCTTTTGCTGCAAGTATTGCTTCATCGTAAGACTCATTTGTTTTTTCCTTTCGTTTGGGATATTTGCAGAACAATTTCATTATAGCAGGCAACTTCATCGGGATGAATCGCAAGCTGTCTTTTAGAAAGATCCTTGAATGTAAACTGATAGCCGTAAAGCATAGCCTCCTCAAGGCTCTTTTTAGATTTCTTTCTCATTGTTGCCACACCGCTGTATGTACGCTCCTCGGAAGTAAAATCAGCGGTAAAAATAACTTTTCCAAAAGACTCATTCCCGCTCGTCCTGTTGTGTGATACCTTATTGCGTTGAGTATATCTTCATCATCAATGCCAAGCTCATCACGGACAACAATGCTTCCGCTCATTCCGTGCCAAAGCTTTGTGCATGAAGTTGAACATTGTCTAAAATTATACCACTGTCGATAATAATTTGC
>ENA-OQAS01000098-OQAS01000098.1-human-gut-metagenome-genome-assembly--contig:-NODE-98-length-43459-cov-2.860496_pt1 | contig 43459 bp, 61 predicted proteins | sample MGYA00242733_ERZ504523 | MGnify/ENA primary metagenome ERZ504523 (study PRJEB26092, sample SAMD00036239) | human gut metagenome | host: Homo sapiens | study: EMG produced TPA metagenomics assembly of...
ATAAGGCCTTGAACTCCTGGGAATCACAGAGCATGCACCGAAAATGCCCGGAACCTGTCATAAGTTTTATTTCCAGAATATAAAGGTAGTACCCCGTGAAATGTATGGAATCCAGCTGCTTCTGGGTTCGGAGGTAAATATCCTGGATGCGGCGGGAACGGTAGATCTTGAGCAGAAAACCCTGGAGAAGCTGGACGTGGTCATTGCAAGTCTTCATGTTCCATGCATCAGACCAGGCAGCAGACAGGAGAATACGGAGGCCTATCTTAATGCTATGAAGAATCCGTGTGTCAATATCATCGGACATCCGGATGACGGAAGATACGAGGTTGACTATGAGGCGCTTGTACAGGGAGCCAGAGAATACGGTAAAGTCCTGGAGCTGAACAATCACTCCATGGACCCTGACTGTAACCGTGAGAATGCAGTGGAGAATGATACCATCATGCTGGAATACTGCAAAAAATATCGGGTACCTGTGGTTATGGACAGTGATGCCCATTTTGATCTTCTGATCGGGGAATTTGATCTTGCCAGAGACCTTCTGACTAAACTGGATTTTCCGGAAGAGCTGGTACTGAACCGTTCTGTGGATGCCGTGAAAAAGTATGTAAACCGGAAATTCTGAAAGATAGACGACTGTTCTGTATTAATTGACGGTAATACGAAAAACTTCTGAAAAAAAGTTGTCAAAATTGAATAAAATACTTGAAATTTGCATGGAAATTTAGTAAAATGTGAACATATTAAGTAAGACAAACAGGGAGGTATTACATATGGACGTTTTCAGAACAGACCGAATCAGAAATGTAGTCCTATTAGGTCATGGTGGCGCAGGCAAAACAACACTGGCTGAGGCAATGGCTTATCTGGCAGGTATGACAAGCAGACTCGGACGTGTTGAGGATGGCAATACTGTCAGCGATTATGACAAGGAAGAAATAAAGAGACATTTTTCCATCACAACTTCTCTGATCCCGGTACCATGGGACAAGGTGAAGGTAAATGTACTGGATACTCCCGGATACTTCGATTTTGTGGGAGAAGTTGAGGAGGCAGTCAGTGCTGCAGATGCAGCGATCATCGTTGTTTCCGGTAAGGCCGGTGTTCAGGTAGGAACACAGAAAGCATGGAATCTCTGCGAGAAATATAAGCTTCCGCGAATGATCTTTGTTACAGATATGGACGTGGATGATGTCAGCTATCGTGAGGTCGTGGAAGAGCTGACAGAGCTGTACGGCAAGAGGATCGCTCCTCTTCATTTCCCGATCCGTGAGGATGGTAAGTTTGTAGGTTATGTCAATGTTGTGAAGCAGGCAGGAAGAAGATATATTGACAAGGCCGGCAAGGAAGAATGCCCGGTTCCGGATTATCTGACAGAATATCTTGAGAAATATCATGAAACTCTGATGGAGTCTGTTGCAGAGACAAGCGAAGAGTTTATGGATCGTTATTTCGAGGGAGATACCTTCTCCGTAGCAGAGGTTTCCGCAGCTATTGCAACCAATGTACAGGATGGAAGTATTGTTCCGGTATGCATGGGATCACCAGTGAACCTTCGCGGTGTATCTAACCTTCTGGATGATATCTGCGGTTACTTCCCAAGCCCAAGCGGACGTTCCTGCAATGGTATCGCACAGAAGACTAACGAGATCTTTGAGGCCAATTATGACTTTGCCAAGCAAAATCTGCCTATGTATTTAAGACCATCGCAGATCCGTTCCTTGGTAAATATTCTCTGATCAAGGTATGCTCCGGTGTGCTGAAATCCGATGATACACTTCTTAATGTAGAGAAGGGAACAGAGGAGCGTGTAAACAAGCTTTATGTCATGGAAGGTTCCAAACCGATCGAAGTTCCGGAGCTTTTTGCAGGGGATATCGGTGCCATCGCCAAGCTTGGCAGTGTACAGACCGGTGACAGCCTTGCAACCAAGGCGAATCCGATCCTTTATCCAAAGGCTATACTTTCCACGCCATATACATACAAGAGATTTAAGGCAGTGAAGAAGGGTGACGAGGATAAGATCGCACAATCCCTTGCCAAGATGATGACAGAGGACAGAACATTGAAGGTTGTCAATGACAGTGCAAACCGTCAGAGTCTGATCTACGGTATGGGTGATCAGCATCTGGATATCGTTGTCAGCAAGCTGAAGGAGCGCTATAAAGTGGATGTGGAGCTTTCCAAACCGAAGGTTCCGTTCCGTGAAACACTTCGTAAGAATTCAGATGTGGAAGGCAAACATAAGAAACAGTCCGGCGGACACGGACAGTATGGCCACGTTAAGATGCGCTTTGAGCCATCTGGTGATCTGGAGACACCTTATGTATTTGAGCAGGTAGTTGTAGGTGGTGCAGTTCCGAAGAACTACTTCCCGGCTGTTGAGAAGGGACTTCAGGAATGTGTTCTCAAGGGACCTCTGGCTGCATATCCGGTTGTTGGTGTGAAGGCAACCCTTTACGATGGATCTTATCATCCGGTAGATTCTTCTGAGATGGCATTTAAGATGGCAACGATCCTTGCCTTCAAGAAGGGCTTTATGGAGGCTTCTCCTGTACTTCTTGAGCCGATCATCTCCATGAAGGTTACCGTTCCGGATAAATATACCGGTGATGTTATGGGTGATCTGAACAAGAGACGTGGCCGTGTTCTTGGAATGAATCCGGATCACGAAGGAAATACCATTATTGAGGCAGATGTTCCGCTGCTTGAGATTTATGGTTATTCCACAGTACTTCGTTCCATGACCGGTGGAAGCGGAGATTTCTCCTATGAGTTTGCACGCTATGAGCAGGCTCCGAGTGATATCCAGGAGAAAGAAATCGCAGCACGTGCAAGTAAGGTCGACGGCGCTGACGAATAAACAGAGATATTTTTTGAGGGCAGAATAAAGAGTTGACAGGCTGCAGCATTTGCTGTAGCCTGTTTTTAGATGCATTCGTGAATAAGCAGTCAGAGAAACGAATTGTGCTCATACAGGTTATTGAAGTATGAGCAAAAAAGAAAAGAGAGAGGACAAAAAATGTTAGTATGTGATTATATCGTGGAACAGATTGACGGAGATATGCACATTTGAAGCGTGTGGACCAGCCGGAGGAGGAACTGAAAGTAGTTGCCAGAGCATTACTTCCGGCAGAAATCTATGAGGGCTGTGAGCTTCATTATGAGCTGATGCAGTATTCAATGAAATGATAAGGCTGCAGGATATCGCGGATATGGCAGGTGTCAGTCGTACAACCGTATCCAATGTGATCAATGGAAATACAAAACGGGTTTCACAGAGCACCATTGACCGGATCACGGCGATCCTGAAGGAGCAGAATTATGTTCCCCACATGGGATCTGTGATGCTATCCGGACACGGCTCAAGGATCATTGGAGTGGTTCTTGGTTTTTCCTTCATTCATGGTATGCAGTCTCTGCAGGATTCTTTTGTGGGAGAGATCACCGGAACGCTGCAGGTCGAAGCAGAAAACAGAGGCTATTATATTATGCTCATTGGCGGTGAACGGATCGATAATGTGGTAGATATGGCATCCCGTTGGAATGTAGAGGGTCTTATCATTATAGGGTATAATGAAGAACAGTCTCATCAGCTTTCCAGAAAGCTGAATAAAAAAATGGTATTGATCGATGCCTATCCGAAGGGTGGATATAGCTTTCAGAATGTAGGAGTGGATGATTATTCCGGCGGATATCAGATCGGGGAATATCTGTATTCCTGTGGATACCACCGGGCACTTTTTGTTGCGGAAACAGAGCAGGACAGTGATTATGCCAGATGGCTTGGATTCAAACAGGCTATGGAAAAAAATGGCGGTTTCTGCAGCCGCTCCCGCTATGTGGTGGTTCCCCAGGAACCCCGGCGCAGACTGAAAAAATATGAAGAGCTGCTGCCTCATTTTCTGGAGACAAAGGCACTGGCATTTTCTTCGGATTACACAGCTGTGGAGGCCATCAATTTTTTTACAGACAGGGGAATCCGGATTCCGGATCAGATTTCCATTACCGGCTTTGATGATAATTTTTATGCGCAGATCGTCAGGCCAAAGCTGACCACCATTCATCAGGATGTTCATCAGAAAGCAGTTCTGGCCTTGCGGAAGCTGCTTCTTATGGCAGAGGGAAAGGAACCTGCCGAAAAAATGTAAAAAGCCCTGTCTGGCTTGTAAAGAGAGATTCTGTAAAAGAGTAGCAGGATCTCTTTTTTATGTTGTGATGACTTTTCCTGGCACATCATCGAAATACGGTTGGAAATTATTTTTAGAGGCCAGTAGTGCTTTATTGTTAAAACTGCATAAAAAAACAGAAAAGTTTGGCAGTAATTTAAGTTTCACGAGAAACTTATTGATTTTAAAGGTGGGATAGGATATGCTGATTTCAGAATCAACAGAAAAAGGAGGCAATTTACCATGAAAAAAAACTGGTGGAAAGAAAGCGTGGTATATCAGATCTACCCGAGAAGTTTTAAGGACAGCAACGGAGACGGAATTGGTGATATTCCCGGGATTATAGAAAAACTGGACTATCTGAAAGAACTGGGAGTAAATGTTCTCTGGATCTCACCCATGCTGGAATCTCCGCAGGATGACAATGGCTATGATATTTCCGATTACCGCAGGATCTATAAAGAATATGGAACCATGGAGGATTATGAAAAGCTTCTTGAAGAAGCGCATAAACGGGGCATTAAGATCCTCATGGATCTGGTCGTAAACCATACTTCCGATGAACACAACTGGTTTATTGAAAGCAGGAAATCCAAAGATAATCCTTACAGGGATTACTATATCTGGAGAGAGCCGGTGAATGGAAAAGAACCGAATAACTGGGGAAGTGCGTTCGGAGGACCTGCATGGGAGTATGATCCTCAGACAGAGATGTATTATCTTCACCTGTTTTCAAGAAAACAGCCGGATCTGAACTGGGAAAATGAAAAGGTTCGTCAGGAAGTTTACGATATGATGAATTTCTGGTGTGAAAAAGGAATCGACGGTTTCCGAATGGACGTGATCAGCATGATCTCCAAGGATCAGTCATATCCGGATGGAGAAATGAATGGAGGATTATACGGTGATTTTGGTCCTTACTGCGTCCATGGCCCGAGGGTCCATGAGTTTCTTCAGGAAATGAACAGAGAGGTTTTATCCCGATACGATGTGATGACAGTTGGAGAAACCTCCGGTGTGACTATCGAAGAGGCACAGAAATATGCAGGTGAGGACAGGAATGAGCTGAACATGGTGTTTCAGTTTGAGCATGTAGAGGACCAGGGATCAGACCATGGTAAATGGACTACCGAGAAATACGATTTCCAGGAATTTAAAAAGGTTATGATCAAATGGCAGGAAGAGCTTGCGGGAAAAGCATGGAACAGTCTGTTTCTTGGAAATCATGACCAGCCAAGAAGTGTTTCCAGATTTGGAAATGATAATCCGGCATACAGGGAAACTTCAGCCAAGATGCTGGCAACCTGTCTTCATATGATGCAGGGAACTCCTTATGTTTATCAGGGAGAAGAGCTTGGAATGACCAATGCTTATTTTACAGAGCTTAAGGATTATCGTGATATCGAGAGTATTCAGTATTTCCATGAATATACAGAAGCAGGTATTTATACACCGGAATATATGATGAAGTGCCTGATGCTGAGAGGACGTGACAATGCCAGAACACCAATGCAGTGGGAGGATTCTCATCAGGCCGCTTTACGGAGGGAACGCCATGATCAGGGTAAACTCTAATTATAAGGAGATCAATGCGAAGCAGCAGCTTTCAGATCCGAATTCTATTTTCCATTATTATCAGAAGCTGATCCGTTTAAGAAAAGAAAAACCGGTGATCGTTTACGGCACTTTTGAGGCACTTTACAGAGAGCATGATCAGATTTTTGCATATACCAGAACCCTTGAGGGAGAGAAGCTTCTCACAGTCTGCAATTTCAGTGAGCATGTGGCAGAAATGGAAATTCCGGAAGAATTTCAGAAAAATGCAGAATGTCTGATCACAAATCTTGGAAGAAAGGATTTTGGAAAGAAAGTGGTCCTGAAACCTTATGAGGCATTTGTTCTTTACAGAAATCTGTAACAGGAGAGGGAAAAATGATAAAAAAATATGTATATGGAGAGCCCTTTGAGACTGAGGCACTGACAGAAAACATTGAGACAGCAGAAGGAAAGCCAGGATATGGAGAAATCTGTGCAGAAGATGGATTTTCTTTTACTTATATCATGGATGAAGAGGATATCGTCTACGGATTGGGAGAATCCAACCGCGGTATCAACAAGAGAGGATTCATTTACACCAGTAACTGTACCGATGATCCGGAGCATACAGAGGATAAACATTCCCTGTACGGTGCACATAATCTTATCATTGTGTCCGGAAAAGAAACCTTTGGAATGTTTTTTGACTATCCGGCAGCGATCACCTTTGACATTGGCTATACCAGAATGGATACCATGAAGGTAACCTGCGAAAATGCAGACCTGAAGCTTTATGTGATCGAAGGGGAGAGTCCCTATGATATTGTAAAGCAGTTCCGTCATGTGATCGGAAGAAGCTATATCCCGCCGAAATTTGCCTTTGGATTTGGCCAGAGCAGATGGGGCTATACTACAAAAGAGGATTTCCGGAAGGTTGCAGCTGGATATCGTGAAAATCATATTCCTATTGATATGATCTATATGGATATTGATTATATGCAGTCTTATAAGGACTTTACATTAAGTGAAGAGAATTTTCAGGATTTTCCGGAATTCGTAAAGGAACTGAAGGATCAGGATATCCGTCTGATCCCGATCATCGATGCCGGCGTCAAGGTAGAGCCGGGATACGATGTTTATGAGGAGGGTGTCAAAAACCACTACTTCTGCCAGAGAGAGGACGGCAGTGATTTTGTAGCTGCTGTATGGCCGGGGGATACTCATTTTCCGGATGTATTGAACAAAGATGCCAGAAAATGGTTCGGTGACAAATACCGTTTCCTGATCGAGAAGGGAATCGACGGTTTCTGGAACGATATGAATGAGCCGGCGATCTTCTATTCCACAGAGGGAATGAAAGAGGTCAAAGAGCTTGCAGGAGAATTTGCAAAAGATACGGAAGGAAAGATCCATATCTGGAAGATGCAGAGTGCACTTCGCAATGTTGCAAACAATCCGGAAGATTATCGGAGATTTATCATAATGTGGATGGCAGAAAGATCCGGCATGACAAAGTCCATAACCTGTTTGGCTACAATATGACCAGAGCAGCAGGGGAGGCTTTTGAACGGATCGATCCGGAAAAACGTTTTCTGATGTTCTCCAGATCATCCTATATTGGTATGCATCGTTATGGTGGGATCTGGACCGGCGATAATAAATCTTGGTGGGCTCATATCCTTTTGAACCTGAAGATGATGCCATCTCTGAATATGTGTGGTTTCCTGTATGCAGGAGCAGATCTGGGTGGATTTGGCGCTGATACAACAAGAGAACTGCTGCTTCGTTTCCTGGCACTTGGAGTATTCACACCGCTGATGCGTGATCATACAGCGATCGGTACCAGAGAGCAGGAATGCTACCAGTTGAAAATGTGGAAGATTTCCGTCATGTGATCGGTGTAAGATATCGTCTTATTCCGTATCTTTACAGTGAATATATGAAGGCGGCTCTGAACGATGATATGTATTTCCGGCCGTTGGGCTTTGTTTATCCGGAGGATAAGATTGCTGTACATGTGGAAGACCAGCTGCTTCTTGGAAATGAGATCATGATCGCTCCGGTTTATGAACAGAACGCAAGAGGCCGTTATGTATATCTTCCAGAGGAGATGAAGTTTGTGAAATTCCTTCCGGATGGAACCATTGCAGAGGAGATCCTTGAAAAGGGTGTTCATTATGTAGAGGTGGCACTGAATGAGATTCCGTTGTTTATCCGGAAGGGAAAATGTATTCCGGTTGCAGAAGCAGCGGAATGTGTGGCAGCTCTGGATACAAAAAATATGCAGCTTCTCGGATATGAAGGTGCGGAGTATACCTTATATGAGGACGATGGGGTCCATAAGGATTACGACAGAGAAGAAAATTACCGTGTTCTGAAAAAATAAAGTCAGCAAAATGAAATATAAATTTCTGTGTTACATCATTTACGTTAAACAGTATAAAGAATACAGGATGTGAACAGTTGATAAACAGAAAAGCCGTAAGTATATGTGAAAGTTTCTTAAACATATATCTTACGGCTTTTGCTATTGCTGCTTTACATAAAATGTTTTATGTAAAGTAATTCGCATTCTGTTTAAATAACACTTCAGAAAGATTTGTTTATGCTTCTTCCTCAATCTGGATAACATTTTTCAGTACAGAGCAGCATGCCATGTCACCGATAACATTGACACAGGTGCGCCCATATCACAGAGGGTATTGATGCTGATATAAACACCAAGAACTCCGGCAGGAAGTCCGGCCATAGTTGCCAGTGCTGCGAAAGATGCGATAGCACCACCGGGAACACCTGGAGTACCAACGGAAAGCAGTACGTTTGCAAGAAGGATAATGATCATAAGAGGAATACTACATGGATCCCGCAGGCGTTGCAAAGAACATGATCATAAAGGACATCAGGATAGATACAGCATCCATATTAACGGTAGCACCAAGAGGAATGGCGATGCTGGTGATCTGGTTGGATACGCCCATTTCTTCTTCCATACACTGCTTGCTTAATGGAATGGTTGCGGAGCTTGAGCAGGTTCCGAAGGCGTTCAGTGCTGCTGGCAGGATGCTTTCAGGAATTTCAGCGGACTTTGTTTGCCGATCAGCTTTACAGAGAGACCGTACACTACAATAGCGAAGCCAAAGAATGCCACATACAGAATGACAAGCTGTGTTGCAAGGGAAATGATCGTTTCAGTTCCGTTGGCTTCCACAACCGGTACGATGGTACAGAAAACACCGATGGGTGTAAAGTACATGATGGTTGTGATGATTTTCAGGCATACTTCATTGACGGAATCAATCAGATTCAGGAATGGAGTTCCTTTTTCACCGACTGCAATCAGTGTGAAACCGATGATCAGGGCAAACACCAGAACCTGGAGCATGTTTCCGTCAGCAAATGCGGCGATTGGGTTGGAAGGGATCAGGTTTTTCAGGGTGTCAAGGATACTGCTCATTTCTGTAGCCTGGATATCTGCTGTTGCCATCTCAAATTTGACTCCCTTTCCGAGATGGATCAGTCTCGGGATGATCAGTCCGCACAGGCTGGCAAGTGCCGTTGTGCAGAGAAAATAGATCATGGATGCTGCAGTGATCTTGCCGGTAGTACGTGCGTTTCCGATGGAACAGATTCCAATGACAATGGAACAGAAGACCATGGGAAAGATCATCATGTTCAGGGCGTTCATGTAGATACTTCCGATCAGACTGGTCACAGTGAGGACAGGTTCAAACCGTCCGGCTAGGAAAAGTCCTGTGAGGATACCCAGGATCAGTCCTGTAAAGATCGCACCGGTAATATGCTTCCGGTACCAGGAATAAAAAGATTTCATTTATGCGTTCCCTCCTAAGATAAATATGTATGGTATGTATAATATAGGAAAATACATGCAGGAAATTATATCATGTGAAAAAAGAAGCGTCAACTAAACCAGGCCAGGATTGCAGGTTCATGTATATTTTGATGGAAAAGGGCTGTTTTTGGATTTTTGTTTGACAAATACATCATAAGTAGTTAAAATTAATAGCAGTGTGTGAAAGCATTAAAGTATTAATACTGAGTAATTTGTCAGGAGGAATAAAAAATGGCTGCACCTTATAACCATAGACCATCGAAGCGAAATGGCGCACAAACTGGGAGAAAAAGCCGGTAAATGTCAATGATGGCAAGAAACCGAAATACTACTGTCTGGATATGTTCCCGTATCCGTCCGGAAACGGTCTTCATGTAGGACACTGGAGAGGCTATGTGATCTCTGATGTATGGAGCCGCTATAAAATGCTTCAGGGTTATTACCTGATCCATCCGATGGGATGGGACGCTTTTGGTCTCCCGGCTGAGAACTATGCCATCAAGATGGGTGTTCATCCGGCAGTATCTACAGCAGCAAACATCAAAAATATCAAACGTCAGATCAACGATATCGCAGCGATCTATGACTGGGATATGGAGGTTAACACAACAGATCCGGAATTCTATAAATGGACACAGTGGATCTTTGTAAAAATGTTCAAAGAGGGGCTTGCATATGAGAAGGAGTTCCCGATCAACTGGTGCCCTTCCTGTAAGACAGGTCTTGCAAATGAAGAGGTTGTAAACGGATGCTGCGAGCGTTGTGGCACTCCGGTTACCAAAAAGAACCTCCGTCAGTGGATGCTCCGCATCACAAAATATGCAGACAGACTTTTAAGTGATCTGGATAAACTGGACTGGCCGGAGAAGGTTAAAAAGATGCAGACAGACTGGATCGGCAAATCCTACGGCGCAGAGGTCGATTTCCCGGTTGAGGGAAGAGAAGAGAAGATCACGGTCTATACAACAAGACCGGATACTCTTCATGGAGCAACATTCATGGTACTTGCACCGGAGCATGCTCTTGCAAAATCTCTTGCAACAGACGAGACAAGAGAGGCTGTAGAGAAATATATCTTTGATGCTTCCATGAAATCCAATGTAGACCGTCTTCAGGATAAAGAGAAGACCGGTGTGTTCACAGGTACTTATGCGATCAATCCGCTGAACGGCGAGAAGCTTCCAATCTGGCTTTCTGACTATGTACTTGCTGATTATGGTACAGGTGCTATCATGTGTGTACCTGCTCATGATGACCGTGACTTTGAGTTCGCAAAGAAATTCGATATTCCGATCATCCAGGTTATCGCAAAAGATGGTAAAGAAATTCAGAATATGACAGAAGCTTACACAGAGGCTTCCGGAACCATGATCAACTCCGGTGAGTGGAACGGAATGGAATCTTCCGTACTGAAGAAGGAAGCACCGCATATCATCGAGAAGCTGGGTATCGGACGTAAGACTGTCAACTACAAACTGAGAGACTGGGTATTTTCCCGCCAGCGTTACTGGGGTGAGCCGATCCCGATCGTACACTGCCCGAAATGCGGTGCGGTACCGGTACCGGAGGATCAGCTTCCGTTAAGACTTCCGGAGGTAGAAAGCTACCAGCCGACAGGAACCGGAGAGTCACCGCTTGCAGCTATTGACGAGTGGGTAAATACCACATGCCCATGCTGTGGTGCTCCTGCAAAACGTGAGACAAACACCATGCCTCAGTGGGCAGGATCTTCCTGGTATTTCCTCCGTTATGTAGATAATAAGAATAATAAAGAACTGGTTTCCAAAGAGAAAGCTGATAAATATCTGCCGGTAGATATGTATATCGGTGGTGTAGAGCATGCTGTTCTTCATCTTCTGTACTCCAGATTCTACACCAAGTTCCTGTATGATATCGGAGCTATTGATTTCGATGAGCCGTTTGTCAAGCTGTTCAACCAGGGTATGATCACAGGTAAAAACGGAATCAAGATGAGTAAATCCAAAGGAAATGTTATTTCACCGGATGATCTTGTAAATGATTACGGATGTGATTCCTTACGTATGTATGAGCTGTTCGTAGGACCGCCGGAACTGGATGCAGAATGGGATGACAGAGGAATCGATGGTGTATCCAGATTCCTGAAACGTTTCTGGAATCTGGCTCTTGACAGCATTGAGAAAGATATCCCGGCTACCAAAGAGATGGAGAAGACCCGTCATAAGATGGTATACGATATCACCAGCAGATTGAGGCCTTCAGCCTGAATACCGTAGTGTCCGGATTTATGGAATACACAAACAAGCTGATCGCTATCGCAAAGCAGAACGACGGCGCTGTTGACAAAGAAACCATCGAGACAGTTACCATTCTTCTTGCGCCATTTGTTCCTCATATTGCAGAGGAGATCTGGGAGAAGCTTGGTCATGAGGATTCCGTTTTCCATGCACAGTGGCCGGCTCACGATGAGGAGCTTATGAAGGATGATGAGATCGAGGTTCCGGTTCAGATCAACGGCAAGACCAAGGCTGTTATCAGTATTCCGGCAGAAATCTCCAAAGAAGATGCGATTGCCGAAGGAAAGAAGGCAGTTGCAGATAAGATTCCGGAAATATCATCAAAGAGATTTACGTACCGAAGAAGATCATCAATATCGTAGTAAAGTAATAAGATAAATCAAAAACACCCGAAGCAGGGCGGAAGATATTTCTGCCTTTGCCAGGGTGTTTTTTATATGGATAAACATCGTGAAGTAAGTATGCACAAAATAACTAATGTTATTTAGAATAAATGCCAATAATATTTAGGCATTTTAACAGATTTGCCTAGTTTTTGGTCATGCCAATTATATTGTCTATTGTTATTCAAATGGAAAAAACGTACAGTAACACCATGAGTCAGGCAAAGATAGTAAGAAAGCTTTGGTACTCGAAATGCAGTGTGACGGAATGAAGATGTCCGTTTAGCTAGATTGCATATTTACATTGAGAGAAATAAGGAGAGATAGTATGAGCGCAATGAACACACTTAAGAAATTCGGACTTGAACAGGCATTCAATTATGTTTATAAAGATCCGGATAAGAATTTTATCAAGATCATGGACTGGGCAGATAAATTTTCCGGTGGTGGATTTCCTACACAGAGAGCAATGATCCGCGCAGCCATTTCTAATCCGGAACATCCGTATTATCCGTTTATTCATAGATTGGTAACTGATATTGATCCGCATGTTATGAAACTCTGGTTGCAAACTTCTTTATCAATGCAAATCTTGCAGGCTGGAAGAAACAGGATGAATGCCGTGAGAAATATGGCTGTAATATCCCGTGGGCAATCCTTCTTGACCCAACAAGTGCATGTAACCTGCACTGTACAGGATGCTGGGCAGCAGAGTATGGAAACAAGCTGAACCTCACCTACGATGAGATCGATGACATCATCCGCCAGGGTAAGGAGCTTGGCGTTTATATGTATATTTACACAGGCGGAGAGCCACTTGTAAGAAAAAAGGATCTGATCCGTCTTTGCGAGAAACATAATGACTGTATCTTCCTTTCCTTCACAAATGCAACACTGATCGATGAGGATTTTGCAAATGATATGCTTCGGGTAGGAAACTTTGTTCCTGCAATTTCACTGGAAGGATTTGAGACTGCAACAGATGGCAGAAGAGGAAATGGTGTATACCAGAAGGTTATCAAGGCCATCAATCTTCTCAGAGAGAAGAAGCTTGTATTTGGTATCTCTGCATGTTATACGAGTGCAAATTTCGAGTCTATCACATCAGAGGCATTTTACGACAGCCTGATCGATCTTGGAGCGTACTTTATCTGGTATTTCCATTATATGCCGGTTGGAAATGATGCAGCACCGGAGCTGCTTCCTACTCCTGCACAGAGAAGAGAAACCTATGAGCGTATCCGTAAATACCGTGCAACAAAGCCGTTGTTTGCCATGGATTTCCAGAATGATGCAGAGTTTGTGGGAGGATGTATTGCAGGCGGCCGTCGCTATCTGCATATCAATGCAAACGGCGATATCGATCCATGTGTGTTTATCCATTATTCTGATTCCAATATCCGCGAGAAAACACTTCTGGAAGCACTGCAGTCTCCGATGATGATGGCATATCATGACGGACAGCCGTTTAATGACAATATGTACCGTCCATGCCCGATGCTTGAAATCCGCAGAAGCTGAGAGAATGGTAGAAAAATCCGGAGCACATTCCACAGATCTTCAGTCACCGGAGAGTGCAGAGCATCTCTGTGCGAAATGTGACCGGTATGCTGAAAACTGGAAGCCGGTAGCAGAGGAAATGTGGAAGGAAGACCAGGAGAGAAAGGCAGCGAAGAAAGGCTGCTGATCCTGAAACTTAAAAAAGCAGAACTTATGAAAGAGCACGGTACCGGAAACAGGTGCCGGTGCTCTTTTTTGAAAACGGAGGGATCAGACCATGAAAAAAATGATTGATAACATCAGAAAATATCTGCCGGCGGTGCTCCTTCTTGTGCTTCTCCTTTTCTGTATCCGTTATAGAGAGGATCTGTCTGTGGAAAGGATCTTAAGCTATACACCGGAGGAACCTGTTAAGGCTGCATTACTTATGCTTGGGCTTTATGCAGTGAAAAGTGTCTCTTTTATATTTCCAATTGCGATCCTGCAGCTTGCTGTAGGGCATCTGTTTTCTACAGGAACAGCACTTCTGGTGAACTTTCTGGGAAGAGCAGTCACATTGGCACTTCCATATTGGATGGGACGCTTCTCAGGTGCATCCATGGTGGAAAGTCTTACAGCTAAATATCCGAAACTGAAAACAGTAGTAGATTACCAGAACGGAAATTGCCTGTATATTTCATTTTTTATGCGGACATTGAACTTTTTACCGGGAGATGCTGTGAGTCTGTTTCTCGGAGCTGAAAAGATTCCATTTGGAACCTATATGGCAGGTGGCGTGCTTGGAACGCTGCCGGGAGTTATTCTCGCTACAATATTTGGAGCAAATATCAAAAATCCGAAGTCTCCGGCATTCTGGCTCTCCGCAGTGCTTCTTGTGATGATCAGTGTATTCTCGATCCTGATACACAGGCATATTTCACGGAAGAAAAAATAACAGGGCTTTCTCTTCCTGCTTTTACTGAGAGGAAAAATGTAGTATAATGCAGACAGTAAAGAAAAGAAGGGAAGGAACATGGGGATCGATCATAACAAAAGATTAAAGGAACATTTATATTATTACAGTGCAAGAATCAGCCGGGATATCTCAAATCTGATCAAGTGGCTGGTTTTTGCTGTCATTACAGGATGTATCGTAGGTGCTGCCAGCACACTGTTTTCTTTTACGTTGAAGGCAGTGACCAGTTACCGGAAGGCGCATGAATGGATTTTTCTTTTGCTGCCATTATCCGGACTTGTCATTGTATTTTTGTATGAGAAGCTTGGAAAAGAGGATGGAGGGACCAATCAGGTTCTTTCTACCGTGCGTTCCAGAGATGATGTGCCAATCCTTTCTGCGCCTCTGATCTTTATCACAACGGCGCTGACTCATCTTGCCGGTGGTTCTGCGGGACGTGAGGGAGCAGCGATCCAGCTTGGAGGAAGTATTGCCAACCAGCTTGGAAGATGGATCCATCTGGACGAGGAGGACCGTCATGTAATTGTTATGTGCGGCATGAGCGCGGCGTTTTCCGCATTGTTTGGAACACCGATGGCAGCGGCAGTTTTTGCGCTGGAAGTGGTCAGTGTGGGCGTGATGTATTATGCAGCACTGATGCCGTGTATGATCGCGTCATTGATTGCTTCCGGATTTGCAGCCGGAATGGGAGTCACACCTGAAAGTTTTCATGTGACGGATATTCCGGCACTGACTGTGGAAACTGGCCTGAAATGGGAGTGATCGCTCTGGGCTGTGCAGTTGTCAGCATTATGTTCTGTATTGCGCTGAATGGTGCAGCAGGACTTTATGGCAGATGGTTTAAGAATAAATATGTCAGGGTTGCAGTGGGCGCCTGCCTGGTCATTGTTGTCACCTTTATTCTGAGAACAAATGAATATATGGGCGCTGGTGCGGAGCTTATTGAAAAAGCGGTGGAAAACGGACAGGCGGATACTTCGCCTTTTTCTGGAAAATGGTGCTTACAGCACTGACTATGCGCGCAGGATTCCGCGGGGGAGAGATCGTACCTTCTTTCTGCATTGGAGCTACCTTTGGCTGTGTGATGGGTAATCTTATGGGAATTTCTCCGTCGATCTGTGCAGCCTGCGGAATGGCAGCAGTTTTCTGCGGTGTGACCAACTGTCCGATCACTTCGATCCTGATCGCTTTTGAAATGTTTGGATTTAAGGGAGTATCCTTCTATCTGATCGCAGTATCTATCAGCTATGCAGCATCGGGATATTATGGCCTTTACAAGGATCAGACCATTGTGTACTCCAAATATAAAGCAAAATATGTGAACCGACATACCAGATTCTGATATAGAACGAAATGTGAAGGGGGTGTGTATACTGGCATAATATCTTATGGAATACCGCATGGACATGGCTGGAAAATATCTGGACATCTGCGGAAATCTGATGTAATATATTAAACGTTAGTATTTACAGAAAGGCAGATTTTAAGGTATGGAAGAGAAGATTCTTGATTTTATCATGGAGTATGCACAGGAGAATGAGGGAGTCCCGTTTCAGGTGATCGAGGAGAATTTTAATATCGTTATGGATGATAAGCTGAAAGATATCATCAGTGATGCGATCTGGGACAGAGACAATGTTTCTGATGTGATCATGGAAAGTGAGCGTTATGTGATCACCTGTTTTGAAGATTAATACAGGGATATCTGTGACCGTTACGGTAATGGAATTAAGAAATCTGATATGAGGAGAATGCATATAGGGCATTCTCCTTTTTTCGTCAATCTGTCAAAAGAATCCAAAGGAATTGAAGTACCCAAAAAAGAATGGTATCCTAAAGAAAAAAGTAGATGGGGTGGTTGAAATGAACAGCAAATATGAGATCAGCACAAAAGAAAACCGGGAATTCCTGAAAGCATCCTGTGAGGAGCTTTTGAATTTCGGACATCGGTTTCCTTCACCGAATGGAGGTTCCTATTATCTGGGGGACGACGGAACACCATGGAAGGACAGAAACCGGGAAACCTGGATCACCTGTCGTATGGCTCATGTATACAGTCTGGGTCTGATGATTGGCCATGAGGGAAGCGGAGAGCTTGCGGATGCGGCATTGAAAGGTCTGAAGGGAGAACTTCACGATGAAAAAAACGGTGGCTGGTATGCAGGTGTAACACCGGAAGGAGATATTGTGCCCAATAAACAGTGTTATGCCCATGCATTTGTGATCCTGGCTGCATCTTCCGCACTGACAGCCGGAAGGTCCGGGGCGAAAGAGCTCCTTGAAGAGGCATTGGCTGTTTATGACCGATATTTCTGGAATGAAGAGGAAGGGCTGGCCTGCGACACCTGGAATACAGAATTTACTGTGCTGGATGATTATCGGGGATTAAATGCCAATATGCATACGGTAGAGGCTTTTCTGGCAGCAGGAGATGTCACCGGGGATAAAAAATATCACATTCGTGCAGGCAGGATCATTGATCATGTGATCCAGTGGGCAGAAGATAACTCCTGGAGGATCCCGGAACATTTTACGAAGGAATGGGTGGCAGATCTTGACTGCAACCGTGACCGTCCGGATGATCCGTTCAAGCCATACGGCGCAACACCGGGACATGGAATCGAATGGGCAAGGCTGATCACACAGTGGGCGCTTGCAAACTGTGGAGAAGAGAAAGAAAAACTGGAAAAACATCTTCAGGCAGCAGAAAACCTTTACACAACAGCAATAAAAGACGGCTGGAACGCAGATGGTGCACCGGGAATTGTATACACGACAGATTGGAATGGCAAACCGGTGGTACATGACCGTATGCACTGGACTCTTGCGGAAGCGATCAATACCTCTGCAGTTCTTTATCAGGTGACCGGTAAGGAGAAATATGCGAAAGATTATGCTGCGTTTATGAAGTACCTGGATGAAGTGGTCATGGATCACGAAAACGGCTCCTGGTTTCATCAGCTGGATGAGCAGAATCATCTGAAAGGAACTGTATGGCCCGGAAAATCCGATCTGTACCATGCACTGCAGTCTACACTGATCCCATATCATAAAGCAGATACGTCTATTGCACCGGCAGTGAAGAAAAAACTGGAGATCTGAACAAAATCGTTTTGCGATTTTTGTTCGTGAGCATGTAACGAAGCGGAGTGCGAATGTTCAATAAAACTTCCTGTGTTTACAGAAAAATTTCTCAGGACAGATACTTGCAGAGATACAGGTATCCGGTCTTGAAGAAATAAGAGAACACAGGAAGGTTTTTTGTTGAATAGTTATTACTCCGTAACCTCTTTCAGATCCGAAATATCCGGAGAAGCCATGAGAGAATAATTGGTGTAATAAACAACGAAACCGGGTTTCGCACCGGCAGGTTTTTTCACATGCTTTTTCTGGATATAATCGATCTCTACCTTGGGAGCAGAGTGTCCTTTGGAGTACCAGGCGGCCAGGCGGCCTGCTTCTTCGTAGGTACGGTCCGGAAGTTCACCGTCTTTGGTGCGGACGATCACATGGGAACCAGCCATTTTCTTTGCATGGAACCACCAGTCATTTCCGGTTGCGAACTTGAAAGTCAGCTCATCATTCTGGAAATTGTTTTTTCCCACATAGATATCAAAACCGTCACTGGATATGTAGTGGAGCGGTTTGGATTTCGGCTGGGCTTTCTGGCCTTTTTTGTTTGTGTAGTGACGTTTGATATAGCCGTACTCAGTGAGCTCTTCCTTGATCTGGGAAAGGTCACTTTCAGATCTGGCGATATCCAGAGCATTGGAGATAGATTCCAGATGAGAGATCTCACTTTCCGTATCTGTGATCTGTTCTGTGACGGCTTCCTCTGTACGCTTCAGCTTTCCGTATTTATCAAAATATTTCTTGGAATTCTGTGCCGGAGTCAGTGTCGGGTCAAGAGGGATAGTGATCTCCTCATTGGTGTAATAGTTCAGTGCCTTAAAGGATCTGCAGCCTTCCTCAAGCCCGTATCCGTAGGTGTTGATCAGTTCACCGTAGACCTTGAATTTATCTTTTTTTGCAGTATCATTCAGCTGCTTTTTCTGGATGTTGTATTTTTTTCGGTTACGTTCCAGAGCGGTCTGTACTACACGGCGAAGATCGGAGGATTTCTGGTGGATACGTGTCAGCAGACTTTTGGTAGCATAATAGGTCTCCAGCATAACAGAGACACTGTCAAAGATTTGTCTGCGGTATTCACTGCCAAACTGCTGATAAGGAAAGACACCGTATTCCACAGGTTCCTCTCCGCGGTAGACAATATTTGGGGTGAACTCTCTGTTTCGGATCTGTTCCATAAGGCGGAGAAAGGTATGATAAAGATGGGTGCAGGCTGCCTCATCTAGGGACTGCGATGCATCGCTTCCGTCAATGGATGCACGGTAGCAGATCTCCTCAGCCATTACCGGGCTCATACCTGTAAGTGAAGTGTAAAGCGCCTTGGAAATATTCACAGGCTTTTTACAGATGTGCTGTGTGAACTCCTCCTCGGAAACAGTCAGCGGATTTTCTTTATCCCTGGTATTGGGAATGAAATATTCTCTTCCGGGAAGAACCTCACGGACAGAGCTCATATGGGAAGAGACATGCTTGATGCTGTCCAGGATCATGCCTTTTCGTCACAGAAGATGATGTTGCTGTGCTTGCCCATCAGCTCCATGATCAGACGCTTTCTGCAGGGATCCCCCAGCTCATTAAGATGCTCCAGCTCAAATTCCACCACACGCTCCATTCCAGGCTGCTTCACATCAAGGATACGGGCGCTTCCGATGTGCTTTCTGAGAAGCATGCAGAAGTTCGGTGCAGTTAAAGGACTGATACGGTTCTTATCTGTAAAATAGATCAGAGGAAGGGATGCGCTTGCACTTAAGAGAAGACGTTTCTGTCCATTTGCGCCCTTTCCTGTGATCAAAAGTTCATCGTTTTCCGGCTGGGCGATCTTGTTGATACGTCCGCCTTTTAAATTATCATCGATCTCTGCCACGAGAGCAGAAACTGTAATTCCGTCAAATGCCATGATTTTACCTCCATTTCAACATCAATCATTATAACAGTAAAAAAGAGTTTGACTAGGGTTTGGAATGAACTATAATAAATCTGTATGCAATCAGTTACTGTATTTATCAGCAGCTGATAAACTTAAGAGGCAGTATTGGAGGATAACATGATAAAAAGTATGACCGGCTTTGGCAGGGCAGAAGCAGTTTCCAGAGAGCGTAAGGTTTCTGTTGAACTGAAATCCGTCAATCACAGATATCTGGATCTGAACATCAAAATGCCGAAAAGACTCAGCTATTTTGAGGGAGAGATCCGAAATGTGATGAAGACTTATATCCGCCGCGGCAAAGTCGATGTGTTCATCACCTATGAAGACTATACAATGGGCGGAATGGCTCTGAAATACAATGCAGAGCTGGCAAAGGAATATCTGGGCTATCTGAACCAGATGAGTGAGGAACTGGGGATCGAGAATGATATCCGTGTTTCCACACTTTCCAGATATCCGGATGTGTTTACAATGGAAGAGCAGGCTCCGGATGAGGAAGAGCTCTGGAATTTTCTGGAGGGTCCGCTTCATGAGGCCTGCCGGAAATTTGTGGAGACCCGCCAGCGTGAGGGTGCTAATCTGAAACAGGATCTTCTTGGGAAGCTGGACGGACTGGAAGCAAAGGTCGATGTAGTGGAAAAACGTTCTCCGAAAGTAGTGAAGGCTTATCGGGAGAAACTGGAAGCCAAGATGCACGAGCTACTTGAAGATAACCAGATCGATGATTCCAGGATCGCCGCAGAGGTGATACTTTTTTCAGATAAGATCTGCAATGATGAGGAGACGGTACGTCTTCGAAGCCACATCCACGGAATGAGAAAGATCCTGGATGAGAACGAGGGCGTGGGACGTAAGATGGATTTCATGGCACAGGAGATGAACCGTGAGGCGAACACTATCCTGTCTAAATCCAATGATCTTATTGTATCCAACGCGGCCATCGATCTGAAGACAGAGATCGAGAAGATCCGTGAGCAGATCCAGAATATCGAGTAACCGGGCAGGAAACAGGCTGTACACAGACAGAAAGGGAGAGCGTAAATGGCGAAACTTATTAATGTAGGCTTTGGAAATGTTGTCAATTCACGCAAGATCGTGGCTGTGGTAAGTCCGGATGCCGCTCCTGTAAAGCGCATGATACAGAGTGTCAAGGGGACCCGAACTCTGATCGATGCCACACAGGGAAGAAAAACAAAAGCAGTGATCGTTACTTCCGATGATTATCTTGTCCTTTCCGCTCTGCAGCCGGAAACTATTGCCAGGAGATTTTCGGAAGCGTATGGAGAGGAAATGAGGGAGGAAGGAAATGAGTAAGGGAATTTTAGTTGTTGTTTCGGGCTTTCCGGTTCCGGAAAAGGTACTGTCATGAAACGGCTGATGGAAAAATATGACAATTATGCATTATCTGTTTCTGTTACTACCAGAAATCCAAGACCGGGTGAGAAGGACGGAGAGGCTTATTTCTTCCGCACAAAAGAAGAATTTGAACAGCTGATCCGGGAAGACGGACTGATCGAGTATGCACAGTATGTGGAGAATTATTATGGCACACCCCGCAAATATGTAGAGGAGCAGCTTTCCGCAGGGAAAGATGTGATCCTTGAGATTGAGATCCAGGGTGCCATGAAGATCCGTGAGAAGTTTCCGGATACACTGCTGGTATTTGTATGTCCGCCGTCTATGGAGGAGCTTAAGAACCGTCTGGTAGGTCGCGGAACAGAGACTCTGGATGTGATCAACGGGCGTCTCAGAAGAGCGGTTGAAGAATCCAGAGGAATGGATAAATATGATTATCTCCTGATCAATGATGATCTGGAGGAATGTGTTGATACACTTCATGAGACCATCCGGTGTGAGCGCATGCGTACATCCAGAAATCATGATTTTGTATCCAGGATCCAGAAAGAAGCGGAAGCTTTTTTATAAATACCAATTAACAAGTTAAATACGGCCCTGCCGTTACAGAAGGGAGAAAAGATATGATACATCCATCTTATTCAGAATTAATTGAGGCTATCAACACAAACAACGAGGACGACGATGAGGCTCTCGTGCTGAACAGCCGTTATTCTCTTGTACTTGCAGCAAGCAACGTGCCCGCCAGCTGATCGCAGGAGCAGAGCCGCTTGTACCGGGTGCAGCAGGAAAGAAACCGCTTTCCGTTGCCATTGATGAGCTTTACAAGGGCAAAGTAAAGATCCTTCCCGGACAGGAGGAAGAGGAAGAGCTGGAGGCTCTTGAAGCTGAGAAGGAGGCTCTTGAGGCAGCAGAGGGCGAGACCGCAGAAGGCACTGAGACTGTAGAAGCAGCTCAGAAAGAAGCGGAGTAATTTTATGAAAATATTATTCATCTCTCTTGGCTGTGACAAGAACCTGGCGGATTCTGAGGAAATGCTGGGACTTCTTACAGCCGGAGGTCATGAGATCACAGACGATGAAACACAGGCAGATGCAATCGTGATCAATACCTGCTGTTTTATCAAGGATGCCAAGGAAGAGAGTGTGGAAACCATTCTTGAAATGGCAGAGTACAAAAAAACAGGAAGCTGCCATGCACTGATCGTTACCGGCTGTATGGCACAGCGATACCAGAAAGAGATCATTGAGGAGGTTCCGGAGGTCGATGCTGTTCTTGGAACTACATCCTACGGCGACATCGTAAAGGCTCTGGAGGAAGCAGTAGCCGGAAATCATTTCGAAGAATTCCGTGATATTGATTATCTGCCGGATACAGGAAGCAAACGTGTCCTTACAACAGGTGGACATTTCGGCTACCTGAAGATCGCGGAAGGCTGCGACAAGCACTGTACCTACTGCATCATCCCGAAGCTCAGAGGTAAATTTCGAAGCGTCCCAATGGAGCGCCTCATTGCCCAGGCAGAGGATATGGCTGAACAGGGAGTGAAAGAGCTGATCCTGGTAGCACAGGAGACCACCGTTTACGGAAAGGATCTTTACGGCAAAAAATCTCTTCACATTCTTTTAAAGAAGCTCTGTGAGATCAGAGGTATCCGTTGGATCCGCATCCTTTACTGTTATCCGGAGGAGATTTACGATGAACTGATCGAAACCATTCGTGATGAGAAGAAGATCTGTCATTATCTGGATATTCCGATCCAGCACGCATCGGACCGAATTCTTAAGAGAATGGGCCGCCGTACTTCCAAACAGGAACTGATCGATATTGTCGGAAAGCTCCGTAAGGAGATTCCGGATATCGTACTGCGTACAACTCTGATCACCGGATTTCCAGGTGAGACGGAGGAAGACCATGAAGAACTGAAGGAGTTCGTAGATGAGATGGAATTTGACCGTCTCGGTGTCTTCACTTACTCTCCGGAGGAGAATACCCCGGCAGCAGAGATGGCAGACCAGGTTCCGGAAGAAGTGAAGGAAGAACGCAGAGACGAGCTGATGGAGCTTCAGCAGGAGATTTCTTATGACAGAGGCCAGGACCGTATCGGACAGGAACTTCTTGTTATGATCGAAGGAAAAGTTGCAGATGAAAGTGCCTATATCGGACGTACCTACGGGGATGCACCGAAGGTTGACGGATACATTTTCGTTCAGACAGGCGAACTGCTTATGACAGGTGATTTTGCAAAGGTACGTGTGACAGGTGCGCTTGAGTATGATTTGATAGGAGTGCTAAGCGATGAATACACCGAATAAACTTACAGTTGCAAGAATGATACTTGTACCATTTCTTGTAGTTTTCTTACTGACAGGCTGGGAGGAGAAGCAAACCGCTGGATCTGTCTTGCGATTTTTGTCGCAGCAAGTGTGACAGACTGGTTTGACGGTCATCTTGCCAGAAAATATAACCTGATAACCAATTTTGGAAAATTTATGGATCCGCTGGCAGACAAGCTTCTGGTATGCTCTGCCATGATCTGCATGATCGAGGTTGACAAGCTTCCGGCATGGGTTGTGATCATTATCATCGGACGGGAATTTATCATCAGTGGTTTCCGTCTGATCGCAGCGGAGAACGGAATTGTCATTGCTGCAAACTACTGGGGAAAATTCAAAACCGTTTCCCAGATGATCATGATCATACTTCTGATGCTGGATTTCGGAGGTGTTTTTGCAGTGCTGACACAGATATTTATCTGGCTGTCCGTTGCACTGACCATTATCTCCCTGCTGACTTATATCATGCAGAACAGAAAGGTCCTTTCCATGCAGGAGTAGGGATCAGAGTATACGAAAGGAGTTTCTTTTCATGATCACAGAACTGATATCCGTAGGAACCGAGATCCTTCTAGGAAATATCGTAAATACCAACAGCGCCTATCTTTCTGAAAAATGCGCCCTGCTTGGGTTAAGTGTTTACTATCAGGATGTAGTAGGTGATAATGAGGCCGTATGCGTGACGTGATCCGTACTGCACTGGATCGTTCCGATGTTGTGATCCTCACCGGAGGTCTTGGACCAACAGAGATGATATCACCAAGGAAGTAACTGCGATCTGATGGGAATGCCTCTTAAGGAAGATTCCCACTCAAGGAAACTGATCGATAAATATCTGAAGGAATATGAGAAAAACAATCCTCAGAGACGTATCACGAAGAACAACTATAAACAGGCCATGGTTCCTGAGGGAGCCATTGTTCTTGATAATCATAACGGAACTGCTCCGGGACTGATCCTTGAGAAAAAAGGAAAAACCGCGATCCTTCTTCCTGGACCGCCCAATGAGCTGAAGCCCATGTTCGAGGAGTACGTTGTCCCATATCTGCAGAAAAACCAGCCGGAGATCATTGTGTCCCAGATGGTAAAGATCAGCGGGATCGGTGAGAGTCAGGTAGCAGAGGAAATCCAGGATCTGATCGAAAGCCAGACCAATCCTACCATTGCACCTTATGCAAAAACCGGTGAAGTGCATCTTCGTGTGACAGCAAGCGCAGAGAATGAAAAGGCCTGCAGAAAGCTGATCAAACCGGTTGTCAAGGAGCTGAAGAAGCGTTTTGGAGAGAATGTTTTCGCCACAGATGAGAGCAAGACACTGGAGGAAGCGGTGATCGATCTTCTGAAAGAGAAAGATCTGAAGCTTTCCCTGGCGGAATCGCTTACCGGCGGTATGATCGCCCAGCGCATTGTCAATGTATCCGGTGCGTCTGAGGTGTTTGGCTATGGCTTTGTGACTTATAGTAACAAGGCCAAGCATAAATGTCTGGGAGTGAAGAAGCGTACTCTGAAAGAGCAGGGGGCAGTTTCCGCCAAATGTGCAGAGAAATGGCAAAGGCGCCTGCAAAGCATCCGGAGCAGACATCAGTATTTCCGTGACGGGTCTGGCAGGACCGGGAGGCGGAACAAAGGAAACTCCGGTTGGTACTGTATTTATGGGCTGCTGCTATAAGGGCAAGGCTATTGCCAAAGAGTTCCACTTTACAGGAAACCGCATGCGGATCCGCGAGCAGACTACAGCGCATGCACTGGCGATGTTACGTGACTGTATCATTATGAGCAGATAGCGAATGCCTTGATCTGCCTGCTATTACGGATCAACCATGATATTTTTTATATAACAGGACTGATTTTTAAACAGATGAAACTTTTGATTTCAAGTATCTGTATCAAAAATCAGTCCTGTTTTATTTTTGTTTCCTGACAATAAGCCCCGTTATGGGCGATGAAAGAATATAAACGATCATATTTACAAGGATACTATCATAAGTGCTAGTGTTTTTATAAGGGATTTCCTCTAAAATATGATTAAAGCAATATATGACGTAAATATACGTTTTACCGGAAAGGGGGAAATCAGAATGAAAAAGAAAAAAAATCTGTTGTGTTTTGTGCTGCTGATCAGCCTTATTTTTACGATGGCATTTGGAAGTGTGACGGTCAGCGCCGCACCAAAACTGAACAGAACAAAAGTAACTCTTTTAAAAGGTGAGAAGACAACACTCAAGGTTACCGGGACCAAGCAGAAGGTTGCCTGGAGATCTTCCAAAAAGAGCGTTGCGACCGTAAACAGCAAAGGCCAGGTGGTTGCAAAAAATAAAGGTTCCGCAACGATCTATGCAAAGGTAAGCAAAAAAACATATAAATGTGTTGTAAAGGTAGAAACACCGAAGCTCAGCAGGACATCGCTGACATTAACAGAAAAGAAATCCAGTGCCATTAAATTGACAGGAACAACTGTGAAGGTGAAATATTCTTCTTCCAATCCGAAGATCGCACGTGTGGATTCCAAAGGAAAGATCACCGCAGTGAAAAAAGGAACAGCAGTGATCACAGCGAAGGCAAATACAAAGAAATTCAACTGTAAGGTTACAGTAAAAGCAGCGCAGAAACCGAAGCCGAAACCTACACCGGTGCCGAAACCATCTTTAAGTGCCACCACCTTAAATATGAATAAAGGTGATGTGAGACAGCTTCAGGTAAAGAATTATAAAGAGATTCTTGTATGGACCAGTGATGATACATCTGTTGCAACTGTAGACAGTAAAGGCAAAGTAACGGCAGTGAATGTGGGAACAACAAAGATCCAGGTCCGGGATAAGAGTACCTGGCGAGGCAGCTGTACTGTCCACGTGACACAGACAGTAAAGAAACAGGTGGAGCCGGTTCTTACAAAAGGAACTAAATCTGCAAAAAAAGAGATCACCAATGATAAAGGACAGAAGGAAGTTATTAATGTAACGATAAATACTTATACTTACACCTTTACCACGATCCCGACCAATGCGGAGGAACTGAAACAGTATGATATCACAACGGCAGACGGACGCTATAAGACCATGGCTCTGCTGATCCTTGCATATCGTACCTGGACACCGACCAATCCGACGGACTGCGAGGAGATGATTTCTTATCTCAATAATAAAGAGATGACTCAGTATTACAAAAACTTTTTGAGGGATCGTATGAAAGCGGATAACGGATATAAATATCTTGGCAATTCTTACCTGAACGGAGCAACTCCGGCCAACAATTATACTCCGTCTAAACCGATTTCCATTACGTTAAGACAGGACACACTTCCGGGTAAGGGAAATTCCATCAGTGAAGATATCCCGTATTTTGAACCGACTCAGACCACTCCTGCGATCTACAGATCATTTACTGATTTGCAGGCAGCGACAGTTCCAGATGGATCTGTACATATAAGCACTCCAAAACCGGAAAATGGTATATCTGGGACCAGTCCTGGCATGATCTTCTTACCAGGATCAAACAGCCGGCAGGAAACTATGAATATTGATCGAATGTGAATGTACCGCTATTCAATCCCATTCTAAAAAAGGAACCGACAGCGTAAAAACTGTCGGTTCCTTTTTGGCATACATAATAGAATATCTCATCGGTGCAGCGCAAACTTTTCAATGGCGCGTGCTACACCGTCTTCGTCATTGGAAGCAGTAATATAATCGGCTGCTTCTTTTACCAGGGGCTGTGCATTGGCCATGGCTACGCCAAAACCGACTTCCCGGAGAAGATGGACATCGTTGTCACCGTCTCCGCATGCCATAATGGATTCTCTTGGGATTCCCAGCATTTCGCCAAGAGCAACAAGAGCGTTCCTTTGTTGACACCGGCGGCGTTGATCTCAATATTGTAGCTTAAGGAGCCTACAAGCTCCAGCTCCTTAAGTTCACTTAATTCCTTCCAGGCGGCGGCACGTTCCTCCATGTCTGCAAAAAGCGCCTGGACTTTATCCATGCTTCTGTTTTCTTTTGTAATGACATCCTGGATGTCCGGAACCGCGATACGGGTAGTACGGACATAATTCCACATATTAGGGTCGTGATGGTATTTTCCTACATTATCAAGCTTGGCAGCGTCTGCATATCCCTGACCGTCAAAATAGATCTCACTTAAAGTATCATATTTTTCAAAGATACGGAGAGCTTTTTTTTGCACTTTCCATGGGAAGAAGCTGCTCGATAAGAAGTTTATTATGGTCTGTATCAAGGACTCTGGCTCCGTTGGAGGTGAGAGCATAGTGAATTCCCGGAAAATTCTCAGTTCCGCGGGAATGCCGGTATATGGCCGGCCGGTAGCCATCAGAACAAGGATACCTGCATCAATAGCTTCCCTGAGAACGCGCCTGGTATTTTCTGTGAGTTCTTTTTTTGTATTCAGAAGAGTTCCGTCCAGATCAAGACCGATCATTTTTATCTGCTGCATATTTAAGATTTCCTTTCCCGGTTAAGGTCACATATACAGAAAAACCGTCCCGAAAAAACATTTTCCGGACGGTACCTATCTGTTTATCAGATATCAAGAAGATCACTGTAAACTTTCAGTGCTCCGTCTGTATCATGAGCGAGAACACGTTTTGCAAGAACCTTACCAAGCTGTACACCCTCCTGGTCAAAGCTGTTCAGGTCCATACAAAGCCCTGGAACATGATCTTGTTCTCAAAGTGTGCAAGAAGCGCACCCAGAGACTTCGGTGTAAGTTCCTCACCAATAATGATACTGGAAGGACGTCCGCCTTGAAGTTTTTGTTCAGGTTCTCATCTTCTTTTCCACATGCAAAAGCAACGATCTGTGCTGCAACGTTTGCACAGAGCTTCTGCTGGCTTGTGCTGTTCTCGATATCAACATCAACACCAAGCTGGCTCTTCTTAAAGCCGATGAACTGAAGCGGAACAATATTAGTTCCCTGATGCAGAAGCTGGTAGAAGGAGTGCTGTCCGTTGGTTCCTGGCTCACCAAAGATCACCGGTCCGGTCACATAATCCACCGGCTCACCAAAGCGGTTTACAGATTTACCGTTAGACTCCATATCACACTGCTGAAGATGAGCAGGGAAGCGGCTTAATGCCTGTGAGTATGGTAAAACTGCAGTAGAAGGATATCCCTGTACATTTCTCTCATAAACGCCGATCAGGGCATCCAGCATATCCGGGTTCTCAAGAATGTTCTTATTTGTTGCAAGCTTATCCTCCTCGGCAGCTCCGTCAAGCAGCTCTGCGAATACTTCCGGTCCGAATGCTAGGGAAAGGATTGCTCCGCCTACACCGGAAACAGAAGAATAACGTCCGCCGATATAATCATCCATAAAGATTGCGGTAAGGTAGTCATCGCTCTTTGCCAGAGGAGAAGTCTCACTGGTTACTGCAAGCATATGCTTGGACGGGTTTAAGCCGGCTTTTGTGAGAGCGTCTTTTACGAATGCCTCGTTAGTCAGAGTCTCGAGGGTTGTACCGGATTTGGATACAACGATGAAAAGAGAGTGAGCAAGATCTACAGATGCAAGAACAGCAGCTGCATCATCCGGGTCAACGTTGCTGATGAATTTTGCTTCCATCTTGAAGGTGTTGTTTGCCTTTGCCCAGTTTTCAAGTGCGATATATAATGCACGCGGTCCTAGGTCACTTCCGCCGATACCGATCTGTACAACCGTAGTGAATTTCTCACCGGCTTCATTTGTGATCTCGCCTGCATGTACTTTGTTTGCAAAATCTGCAGCTTTCTTCTGCTGAGCTACATAGAATTCTCGCTTGTCCACACCGTCAACAACAACAGCTCGCCAAGCTGTGTACGTGCAAGATGATGAAGGACCATACGTTTCTCGCCTGTGTTGATCACTGCGCCGTTATATAATTCCTGGAATTTTTCGATCAGTTCTGCCTCATCAGCCAGTTTGGAAAGTGCGTCAAGAACGGTCTCGTCCACTTCCTTAGCTGCGTAATTGTAAGCCAGACCTGCTGCCATCGGTACGCTGTACTTCTTTACACGTTCTGCACCCTGCTCGCCGGACATTGCTTCTGCAATGTTCACGTGATCTTTCAGACCGTTAAGTTTGCTGTAAGAAGCAAGAGTGTCCAGATTTTTCCATGTTGCCATAATCATATTCCTCCTTTAATGACTGTGATCAGAGATATCAACATAAATCCTTCGGATATCTTTTTCACAATTGTCTACAGCCAATTATACTGAAAAAAGCTCTGGATTTCAACGGAAGGAACGATTTAATTGGTGAAAATCTTGTTAAATAAGGTAAAAAATATCAGAGATAACAGGATCGTGACGGAAATATGAAGAAGTTTCCGTCAGCAGCAGGACAGGAATGGGGAAATATGATATGATAGAAAACAGATCACCCGGAGAAAAAAGCCGGGAAAATAATAAGTGATGAAGGGAATTGTTTTATGGAGGAAATGAAGAAAAAAGGAAATGTGATCGCACTGCTGCCTATCGGTGTTTTTCTGGTCCTGTATCTGGGACTGGGGATTTTGTTTGAGTATGTGATGAAGATCCCTATGGGATTTTATAATGTACCGATCGTTGTGGCTTTTCTGTCTGCGATCCTGGTGGCATGTGTTCAGAACAGAACGATCAGCTTTGACAGAAAGCTGGAGCTTATGGCAAAAGGAGTAGGAGATAAAAATATCATCACCATGCTTCTGATCTTTCTGACCGCAGGCTCTTTTGTGGGTGTTGTGGGGCGCAGCAGTGCAGAAGTGTGGCCTACTGTATGCTTTCTCTGATACCGGCACGTTTTTCTGTTGCGGTATTGTTTGTAGTTGCCTGCTTCGTATCTGTGGCTATGGGAACTTCCGTTGGGACGATCACGCTTCTTACCCCTATTGCGGTAGCGGTTTCCAAAGCTTCCGGTTTTGATATGGCATTTTGTGTGGCATCGGTGATGGGAGGAGCCATGTTTGGTGACAACCTTTCTTTTATTTCTGATACCACGATCGCAGCCTGCAACGGTCAGGGCTGTCAGATGAAGGATAAATTCCGGGAAAACTTCTGGATTGCATTTCCGGCAGCTGTTGTTACACTGCTCCTGATCCTTATCCTGTCTTTTCAGACAGAGATTCAGGGAAGAGTGGTACAGGATTATCATCTTGTGCAGATCCTTCCGTATGTTCTGGTGCTGATTGGCGGGATTATCGGCATCAATGTATTTGTGGTACTTCTGATCGGAATTGTCTCCGGAGCATTTATTATGCTTCTTGGAGGACATATCACGCCAGTGGAGCTTCTGACAAATATTGGCTCCGGTGTTTCCGGAATGTTCGAGACCTGTATGGTGGCTATCCTTGTAGCAGCCATGTGTGCGCTGATCCGGGAGCATGGAGGCTTTGAAGCGCTGCTTTCCGGAATACAGAGAGTTTTTAAAGGGAAAAAAGGCGGACTTCTTGGTATGGGACTTCTGGTTGGAACTATGGATATCGCAACAGCCAATAATACGGTGGCCATTGTTATGGCCAACCCCATTGCAAAGGAAATGGCGCTGGAATATAAGATCACTTCCAGAAAGACAGCTTCTATCCTGGATACATTTTCCTGTATTTTCCAGGGGGTGATCCCATATGGAGCCAGATGCTGGTTGCCATTTCTGCGGCAAAGGAACTGGGATTTGAGCTTTCTGCTTTTCAGATCATGCCGAAACTGTTTTACCCCATGCTTCTGCTTGTGAGTTCTCTGATCGCGATCTTTGGTATAAAAGGCGGGATGATAAATGAATCAGGAAGAGATGATCCGGGATGTCCGGAAAAGACTGTTTGAAATGCAGGATACAGGATATCGGGATTTTCATGCAAGGCTGGTTCCGACTGTGGAGAAAGAAAAGATCATGTATCCGGACACCGATACTCCGGAAATTGCAAAAGAATTTGGAAAAACTGAAAGAATCCGAAATGTTCCTGAAGGTTCTTCCTCATCAGTATTATGAGGAAAATAATCTCCATGGCCTGCTGATCGAGCAGATCAGAGATTATGATAAATGTCTGGGAGAACTGGAGTGTTTTCTTCCGCATATTGATAACTGGGCGACCTGTGATCTGCTGACGCTCCATATGATGAAAAACACCGTGATATATTTATCCGGGAGGTTTATCGCTGGATGGAATCGGATCAGCTATACTATCCGGTTCGGGATCAGTATGCTGATGCGCCATTATCTGGACGAAGGATTTAAACCGGAATATCCGGAGAAGTGGCAGCGATCCGCTCGGAAGAATATTATGTAAATATGATGCGAGCCTGGTATTTTGCTACAGCACTGGCAAAACAGTATGAGAAGATCCTTCCATTCCTGGAAGAGCAGAGAATGGATATCTGGACTCATAACAAGACGATCCAGAAATCCATTGAAAGCTACCGGATCACACAGGAGCAGAAGGATCATCTCAGGACACTGCGGATAAAGAAATAAACAGCAGGTAAGGGTTAAAATATGAAGGCAATATCGATCTATGCACTTACAAGAAATCAGAATATGGAATGTGTCCAGAAGCTGGAACGCCAGCTTTCCAGCAGAGATTTTTTCTCAGGATCAAAGAGTGGGAACTGGAAGTATGAAAGCACTGGTGAAGCAACTGGAACTGCATATGGAGGAAGTGTATAAGCTGCGCTTTTTCTATTCGTTTCAGATCCCGAAGCTTGGAAAGGAGTTCGATCTTCTTCAGATCAAAGATGACCAGATCGTGAATATTGAACTGAAAAGCGGCATTGTGTCGGACGAGGCTATCCGGAGACAGCTGATCCAGAACCGGTATTATCTGTCTGTTTTTGGAAAACCGATCCTGTCGTATACCTATATCAGCAGTGAAGATCATCTGGTGAGACTGACCAATCATGATCACATTGTGGAGGGGGACTGGAAACAGCTATGTATTGCATTGGGGAAAGAAAGCCCGGACTATGAGGGAGATATCGAGGATCTGTTTCAGGCAGAGCTTTATCTGATCTCTCCGCTGACAGAACCGGAGCGTTTTCTCAAAAAGAGTATTTCCTTACTTCCCAGCAGAGAGATATTGAACGGCAGATTCTGAAGAGAATACGTGGAGAAAGAGGAGGATATTTCTGGTTCAGCGGACTTCCAGGAACCGGAAAACATTGTTGCTTTATGATATTGCGATGAAGTTGTCCGTGCGCCAGAGAGTCTGTATCATTCACTGTGGAGAGGCGGGAAAAGAATGGAAGATTCTTCATGAACGTCTGCGGCGGATAGATTTTCTGGCAGATACTCAGCTGGACGGAACGACGGATCTTGGCTGTTACAGCAGCATTCTGGTAGATGAAGCACATCTTCTGTCCCTGGAAAAATTATCGGTTCTGCTTACATGGAGTGAGCACAGGCCGGTGATCTTTCCAGTGATTCCGAGGATGTGATCTCACCGGAAGAGATGGATCGTAGCATTGTGGAAAGCCTGGGAAATCTGCCGGAGATCCAGAAATTCCATCTGACAAACCGGATCCGTACCAATGCGGAACTTTCCTCTTTTATCCAGAACATGATGCACCTGCCGGAAAAAAGAAGCCCCAGATGGTATCCGCATATTGCAGTGGTGTATGCCAATAATGACCGCGAGGTGGAAAATTTTCTGAATGATTTTGCGGGACAGGGATATCAGCAGCGGATGCCAGAGGTTCTGGACAGCTTGGTATCCAGGCAGTGAGAGATGCGGAGAAGATCGTTGTATTGCTGGATGAACAGTATTATTACGACGAAAAAGGATATTTAAGATCCAGGTGCTCCGCGGAAAAATATTCCAGCGTACGAAAACTTTTTCATCTTTTGAATCAGGCGAAAGAGAGCCTGGCTCTGGTGGTGAGAGAGAATATGGCGGTATATGAAGTGATGATGGAGATTTTGCAGATGCACAGAAACAGATAAAAACAAAAGATTAAAGACAATGGAGAGGAAGACAGAGAGATGGAAGTTTTGGAGATTGTTTTGCCTGTACTGGCGATGATCATTCTTGGAATCCTGTGCAGAAAATGGAAACTTTTAGATCAGAGTGGTGTCAATAACATGAAAACACTGGTAACAAATATTATGCTTCCTGTGGCAATTTTTCATGCACTGGCAACAGCAGAGTACAGTGGAAAGATCGGAATTCTGGTTCTGATCATGTTTGTGATGCTCTTGATTTCATTTGGGGCAGGATTCTGGATGAAAAGATTTATGGACGAGCCATATAAGAAATATCTTCCGTTTCTGGTCTGTATCTATGAAGGTGGAATGATGGCTTACCCGTTGTATACAAGTCTTTGTGGCAGCGAAAATCTTTCACAGATTGCAGTGCTGGATATTGCGGGACTTCTTTTTGGATTCAGTGTGTATATGGGAATGCTGGGACAGACGGAAAACGGGGAAAAGATCAATGCAAAAAGCCTGTTTTACAGTGCATTGCGAACCCCTGCTTTTATAGGAACGGTTCTTGGAATTATTGCAGGACTGACACGAATGATCACCCGGCTTCTGGACAGTCCTTTTGGCAATTGTTATCTCAGTGTGGAGAATATTCTGACAACGGCCATTACGCCGATTATTCTTATTGTAGTTGGGTACAGTATGGAACTTGCGCCGGAACTTATCAGCCCCTGCCTCAAAACCATATTGCTGAGAGTCCTTTTGCAGGCAGTGATGATTGCGGGAGTTCTCATGGCAGTAAAATATTTGGTAGGAGGTTCCAGGCTTCTGAACCTGGCGGTTATTACATATATGTCCTCGCCTGCTACATTCAGTATGCAGACTTTTCTGAGAAAGAAAGAGAGCAGTGCCTATGCATCCACAACAAATTCTCTGTATTGTGTGGTCTCAATCCTGGTTTATATCACACTGGCAGTGGCAGGATGATGGAACTGAAAGAAGGGATCAAATGACGACAACGACATTATGTTATATAGAAAACGATGATAAATTCCTGATGCTTCACAGAGTAAAAAAACAGGATGATATGAATGAGGGCAAATGGATCGGCGTTGGCGGGCATGTGGAAAGTCAGGAAACTCCGGAAGAATGCCTTGTTCGTGAGGTGAAAGAGGAAACAGGGCTGACACTTACCTCCTATAAGTTCCGTGGCCTGGTGACATTTATAAACAGTGAATGCGAATCAGAACTTATGTGTGTGTTCACGGCCGATGAATATGCAGGAGAACTGATTGAATGTGATGAGGGAGAACTTTGCTGGGTTGATAAAGCCATGGTGCCGAATCTTCCGGCATGGGAGGGGGATCAGGTATTTCTTGATCTGCTCCTTTCAGGAGAAAAACGCTTTTTTTCTGTAAAATTGCAGTATGAAGGTGACAGACTTGTAGAGAAGAAAATTCATTTGTATTAATAGTAGATTGTTTCATAGCTGGAGGGGAAATCATGTTTAATAAAATGATTGCACAGCAAACCGCAAAAAAAGAAAAACTTCTTGATAATTTTCTGAAAAAACATGAAGCGGAATATCCGTTTCCGGAAGATGTGGAACTCATTTGTGACATTGACTATATGGGAGATGGAAAGCCCTGTCATTTCATGGATATTTACCGTCCCCGAAAAATTATGAAGGTTCTTCTCCTATATTTACGGGAAACACTGGAAAAAGAGTTCGTTTTATCCATATATAAATCCGGAAAACAAAGAAATTATCCGAAACCTGCCACCGTCATTTCTGGTCACAGCTTATGGAGATACTCTTCGAAATTACAGCAGACAGTATGCAAAAGCGATAAAAAAACCGGTGTGATCTGTCATCTTGAAGATTATGAGGTGGACAAAAAACTTCCGCATGCTTTTAGTACAACTTTTCCTGAAATGGAGGAAAGTAAACGTGCAAATACGCAGATGGTGGAATTCTTTTTAAATACTGATGAAATGCCAGGAAACCTTACTGGAGTCCGGATCCGGATTATTCTCCCTGCACAAGGATGCAATCGCTATATACAGTTAAGAACACAATTTTCTTGAAATCCTAACCATAGATGATTATAATAGGGAGAAGGTATGTCAATTTTGTGCTATTAGTGATATTTGGCATTGCATTGTATTTTAATATACAAAATGCCATTTTTCTTTACGATAAGTTCGCGAAAATCCGCAGGATATTAACTGTTTGAGGGTAATGATAACCGTTGTTGGCAAGTTGAAAAAATGTCCATTTTTGACCAAACGGGGTTTTGGTCACCATTTTATAGCAACTTTTTACACAAGAATTGGCTTACAAATATAAACATTTTTGATGTTTCACTGAATTTTATATCTTTAAATTCTTTGTGAAATATTACTAATTTTAGAAAGGAATAGAATGAGAAAATTAGCATTAAGTGATGAAATTTTGCTCAAAGTTGATAAAGCTGCCCGCTATATTGGCGGCGAAGTCAACTCTGTAATGAAAGATAAAAATGAGGTAGAAATTCGTTTTGCAATGTGCTTCCCGGATGTCTACGAAATCGGCATGTCCAACCTCGGTATGATGATCCTCTACAACATGTTCAACCAGCGTGAGGATGTTTGGTGTGAGCGCCTTTTTTCTCCGTGGCCGGATCTGGATAAAGTGATGAGGGAACAGAATATCCCGTTATTTGCACTGGAGTCCCAGGAGCCGATCCGTGATTTTGATTTTCTTGGTATTACTCTTGGTTATGAAATGTGTTATACCAATATCCTTCAGGTACTGGATCTCAGTGGTATCCCGCTGAAAAGCGCAGACCGTGGTGAGGATTTCCCTATTGTGATCGGTGGCGGTGCCTGTGCGTATAATCCGGAGCCGCTGGCACCTTTTTTTGACATGTTTTATATCGGAGAAGGGGAAACGGTTTATGATGCACTTTTTGATGCATACAAGGCCAATAAAAAGGCTGGCGGCAGCAGGAGAGATTTCCTTCTGGCAGCAGCTAAGATTCCTGGAATTTATGTTCCGTCTCTCTATGAAGTTACCTATAAAGAAGATGGTACGATCGCATCCTTTGCACCGGCGGCGGATGGTGTTCCTGAGAAGGTCCAGAAACAGCTGATCATTGATATGGAAAAGGAATACCGGGCTGTGGAGGCACCGGTCGTTCCTCACATTAAGGCAACACAGGATCGTGTAACTCTTGAGATCCAGAGAGGATGCATTCGAGGCTGTCGTTTCTGCCAGGCAGGTATGATCTATCGTCCGACCCGTGAACGTGATGTGGAGACTTTGAAGGAATCGGCGCGTATCATGCTGAAAAATACAGGACACGAAGAGATTTCCCTTAGTTCCTTAAGCTCCAGTGACTATTCCCAGCTGAAAGAACTGGTGAATTTCCTGATCGAAGAGTTCCATGGAAAAGCGATCAATATCTCTCTTCCGTCTCTCAGGTCGATGCTTTTGCGCTGGATGTTATGAGTAAAGTGCAGGATGTAAAGAAAAGCAGCCTGACTTTTGCTCCGGAGGCCGGTTCTCAGCGACTTCGTGACGTTATCAACAAAGGTCTGACAGAGGAAGTGATCCTTCATGGTGCAGGCGAAGCATTCAAGGGTGGCTGGAATCAGGTGAAGCTTTACTTTATGCTCGGTCTTCCTACAGAAACAGAAGACGATATGAAGGGAATTGCTCATCTGGCACAGAAGATCGCAGAGACCTATTATGAGGTAATTCCGAAAGAACAGCGTAAAGGTAAGGTACAGATCAACGTCAGCACATCTTTCTTTGTGCCGAAGCCGTTTACCCCATTTCAGTGGGCACCAATGTATACAGAGCAGGATTTTGTGGAAAAAGCCAAGGTGGTTAAAAATGAAGTCCGCGCCCAGCTGAATCAGAGAAGTATCCGTTATAACTGGCATGAACCGGATGTGACAGCTCTGGAAGGATTTCTCGCACGCGGGGACAGACGATGCGCGGATGTGATCCTGAAGGCTTATGAAAAAGGTGCCCTTTACGATGCCTGGACAGAAAATTTTGATTATGATATCTGGAAGGAAGCTATGGCTGAATGCGGAGTGGATATGACATTCTACACACTTCGTGAAAGAAGCTGGATGAGATCCTTCCATGGGATTTCATTGATACCGGTGTCAGCCGCAGATTCCTGGAGCGTGAATGGCAGCGTGCAAAAGATGGTGTTGTGACAGAAAACTGCCGTCAGAAATGTTCCGCATGTGGAGCTATGAAATTTAAAGGAGGTGTCTGCCTTGAAGGTAAGAATTAAATTCAGCAAAGAGGTCCTATGAAGTTTGTGGGACATCTTGATACCATGCGCTATTTCCAGAAAGCGCTTCGTCGTGCAGAGCTCCCGGTAGCGTTTTCCGGTGGATACAGTCCGCATATGATCATGTCCTTTGCGGTTCCCCTTGGAGTGGGGATGGAGAGTCTCGGGGATTATTTTGACCTGGAAATGGCAGAAGATATGCCTACTGCAGAGATCGCAGCCCGTCTGGAGGAACAGATGGCAGAGGGGATGCATATCGTTAGCGTCCGCAAGGTAGAGGATGGAAAGCGGGTAAAGCGATGGCACTGGTGGCAGCAGCAGATTATCTTGTGGAATTCCGTCCGGGCAAAGAGCCTTCGATTGACTGGAAAAGCCGTGTGAAAGAATTTCTGGCACAGCCGGAGATCAAAGTGACCAAGCAGACCAAGCGCAGCGAAAAGGAGATCGATCTTCGTCCGAATATCTATAAAATGGAAGTAAGAGAGAATGGGTTCTTTTATATGCTGGCATCTGCAAGCTCTAATTATACGAAGCCGGAGATGGTAACAAACACATTTTTCCACTGGATTGGAGAAGAACTTCCGGAATTTGCCTTCACAGTGAAACGTCTGGAAATGTATGCCGATAAAGGAGAAAATGCAAGCCCACGTTTTGTGACTCTGGAATCATTAGGTGAGGAAATTGAGTAAACTGATCATAACAAGAATGGAGATCCATGGTGTGCCCTGTACAGTAGCGGCTCTTTCGGAGGAGGAACGGATCGTTGAGATCCGACTGGAATCCGATCAGGAAAAATCCATTCTTGGAAATATATACACCGGACAGGTCGAAAATATCGCATCCAATATTCAGGCGGCTTTTGTGCAGATCGAGCCTGGAAAGAGATGCTACTATTCTCTTGCAGAGGCACAGAGAGCTGTTTTTTCCGCAGGAAGAAAAGGAAACGGACCATTGCGGCCTGGAGATGAGCTCCTGGTACAGGTGAGCAGGGATGCCATGAAGGGAAAACTTCCGGCATTGACATCCAATCTGAATTTTACGGGAAGATATCTTGTTCTCACTACAGGAGATAAAAAGTTTGGTCTGTCTTCCAAGCTGGCACTGGAAGATCGCCATCGCCTCAGCGGATGGTTGAAAGAGGAAGCAGAGCGTCCGGATAAGGAATTCGGTATCATTGTCCGGACCAATGCCGCAGACGCTTCCAAAGAAGAGATCCTGAAGGAACTGGAGTGGCTGAAGGGCCGCTACCATAAAGCCGTAGTTCAGGGACGGAACCGTACCTGTTTCAGTCTTGTACTGGAGACAGAACCATTTTATGTGGCTGCTGTAAGGGATGCTTATGGTCGTGACCTGGATGAGATCATTACCGATGTGCCGGAAATCAGAGAAATGATCCTGGGATATCTGGAAGAGATCAGCCCGGAGCTTAAAGAAAAGTTTCGTTTTTATCAGGACAAACTTCTTCCGCTTTATAAGCTGTATCGCGTGGAAACCGCACTGGATGCGATCCAGAAAGAAAAAGTATGGCTGAACAGCGGCGGATTTCTGGTGATCCAGCAGACGGAGGCCTTTGTATCCATTGATGTAAACAGTGGAAAATATACCGGAAAGAAGAAAATGGAAGAAACCTTCCGTAAGATCAATCTGGAAGCGGCTGCGGAGATCGGCCGGCAGTTACGGCTGCGTAATCTTTCAGGTATTATCCTGATCGATTTTATCAACATGGAAAATCCGGATCACAGAGATGAACTCTTTCATGTTTTACAGAAGCTCCTCAGAAAAGATCCGATAAAGAGCAGGGCCATTGATATCACACCATTGCATATCCTGGAAATGACCAGAAAGAAAGTAAGACGTCCGGTGATCGAGGACATTCGGGAGCTTACAAAAAAATAATAAAAATATCAAAAAAACTATTGACATAACAGTATGTCACTGTTATGATAATCGAGTATGCCGCACAAAGAGGTTAAAGAGCTTCAGTTTCAGAACAGGAGCCACCGAATTTGGCGAGTAAATAATTAGGAGGTGCCACAGATGTACGCAATTATTGCAACAGGTGGTAAACAGTACAAGGTTGCCGAGGGTGACGTAATTAAAGTTGAAAAGCTCGGTGTAGAAGCTGGTGAAACCGTAACATTTGACAACGTAATCGCAGTCAGCAATGACGGATTAAAGGTTGGCGAGGATGTAAAAGATGCCAGTGTTACCGCTTCTGTAGTTGAAAACGGTAAGAATCGCAAGGTCATCGTTTACAAATACAAACGCAAAACTGGATATCACAAGAAAAACGGACACAGACAGCAGTACACCAAGGTTAAGATCGAAAAGATTAACGGTTAATCTGGTGTCATCATGATTACAATTAAAGTCAGAAAGAAAAACGGATCTTACGAAGAATTTATTTCGAAGGGACATGCCGGTTATGCAGAAGCCGGACAGGATATTGTCTGTGCTGCGGTATCTGCACTGATCATTACCACGGTGAATTCTCTTGAGAAATTCACAGATGATAAATTTGATGTGCAGGAAAAGGATGGATTTGTTTCCATTCATTTCAGAATGATCTTTCTGAACGGGGGATGCTCCTTATGGATTCCTTACTTCTCGGTCTGACGGAAATTGCTGGTAGTTATAACAATCGATATTTGACAGTAAAAGTCAAGGAGGTGTAACAACAATGATGAAGATGAACCTTCAGTTATTCGCACATAAAAAGGGAGTTGGTTCTACAAAGAACGGTCGTGATTCCGAGTCTAAGAGATTAGGTGCGAAAAGAGCAGACGGACAGTTTGTAAAAGCCGGAAACATTCTTTACAGACAGCGCGGAACCAAGATTCACCCAGGTGAAAACGTAGGCTGCGGTAAAGACTATACTTTATTTGCACTTACAGACGGAGTCGTAAGATTCACAAGAAAAGGTCGCGATAAGAAACAGGTTTCTATCGTTCCTGTAGACGCAGAGTAATGAAATAGGTAAAAGGCTTCAAATCGATCCGGTTTGGAGCCTTTTTTTGGAATAGAGGTGTAATATGTTTGCAGATAGAGCAAGGATCATTATCCGCTCCGGTAAAGGCGGCGACGGACATGTAAGCTTCCGACGTGAGCTGTATGTACCCAATGGCGGGCCGGATGGCGGCGATGGTGGCCGTGGTGGTGATGTGATTTTTGAGATTGACGAGGGCCAGAATACTCTCGGAGACTACAGACACAGAAGAAAATATAAAGCTGAGGATGGCCAGGAAGGCGGTAAAAAACGCTGCCATGGTGCAGACGGTAAGGATGTGGTCCTGAAGGTTCCGGAAGGTACGGTGATCATGGATGCGGAATCCGGCAAGGTCATCGCGGATATGTCCGGTGAGAATCGCAGACAGATCGTATTAAAAGGCGGTCGTGGTGGAAAAGGCAATCAGCACTATGCAACAGCTACCATGCAGGTACCGAAATATGCCCAGCCTGGACAGCCGGCTCAGGAACTTGAGGTTCTCCTTGAGCTTAAAGTGATCGCAGATGTTGGTCTGGTAGGCTTTCCGAATGTAGGTAAATCTACCTTCTTTCCCGTGTGACAAATGCACAGCCGAAGATCGCCAACTATCATTCACAACGTTGAGCCCTAATCTTGGAGTTGTAGATACTGATAACGGTGGTTTTGTTATCGCTGATATCCCGGGACTGATCGAGGGTGCATCAGAAGGTGTGGGACTTGGACATGAATTCCTCCGTCATATTGAGCGTACACGAGTTATCATCCACATTGTAGATGCCGCTTCCGTAGAAGGTCGTGATCCAGTGGAGGATATCCACAAGATCAATAAAGAACTGGAGGCCTACAATCCGGAAATTGCAGCAAGACCGCAGGTGATCGCAGCTAACAAGATTGACTGTATTTTTGATGATGGCGAAGAAAGCCTATTGATCAACTGAAAGCAGAATTTGAGCCACAGGGTATTTCGGTTTATCCAATCTCAGCCGTTACCGGGCAGGGTGTTAGAGAACTCCTTTTCCATGTGAAAGAGCTTCTGGATAAGAGCCCGATGAAACCGGTAGTGTTTGAACAGGAATTCTTCCCGGAAGATGTTCTTGTAAATGAAAATCTTCCGTTTACTGTGGAGCGCAGCAGGAAGATCCGGAAGTATTCCTTGTGGAAGGTCCTAAGATTGAAAAAAATGCTTGGCTATACAAATCTGGATTCTGAAAAGGGATTTGCCTTCTTCCAGAAATTCCTGAAAGAGGGCGGTATCCTGGAGGAACTGGAAAAAGCCGGTATCCAGGAAGGCGACACGGTTCGTATGTATGGCTTTGATTTTGATTATTATAAATAAGAGGTATGACAATGACAAGTAAGCAGAGAGCATATTTAAAAGGCCTTGCCATGACAATGGATCCGATCCTTCAGCTTGGCAAGGGTGGTCTTACTCCTGAAAATACCGCTGCTGTTGAGGAAGCTCTTGCAGCAAGAGAGCTGATCAAGATCAGCGTTCTTCAGAACTGTCTGGAGGATCCACGTGAAATGGCACAGGTTCTTGCAGAGAGAACAAGATCTCAGGTAGTACAGGTGATCGGTAAAAAGATCGTTCTCTACAGAGAAGGTAAAAAGGACAAGAAAAAAATTATTCTTCCGTAATCTCGGGAGGTTATAAATGAGCAAAGCAACAAAAAAATAGGAATCATGGGTGGTACTTTTGATCCCATTCATATGGGGCATTTGATCCTGGGAGAAAAAGCCTATGAACAGCTTGAGCTTAATAAAGTTTTGTTCATGCCCTGCGGAAATCCACCTCATAAACGGAACCGTAAGGGCAGAGCGACTGATGAACAGCGTGCGGAAATGGTCCGTCTTGCCATAGAGGATAATCCTCACTTTGAGCTGTCTCTGATCGAGATGCATGAGGAAGGCTATACGTATACTTACCGGACTCTGGAACAGCTGAATAAAGCGAATCCGGACACAGAGTATTATTTTATCATCGGTGCAGATTCGCTTTTTAATTTTGATACCTGGATGGAACCGGAACGCATTTGTCAGGAAGCAGTACTGGTAGTGGCAACCAGAGATCATACTCCATTGAAGGAACTTGATCAGCAGATGCAACTTCTGTCACAGAAGTATAACGGGAATTTTATTCGACTGGATACCATGAATATTGATGTTTCCAGTGAGCTGCTCCGTTCCTGGCATGAAAGCGGCAGAGTCTCCGCTATTATGTTCCCCAGCCTGTGATTTCCTATATTGAGAAAAACGATATCTATAAAGGAAATGATTCAGATGGGAAAATATGATTTTATCAAGATAAAAAAGAAACTTTCCAAATATCTGGATGAGGCCAGATTTGAGCATACAATGGGGGTTATGTACACTTGTGCTGCGCTTGCCATGGTTTATGATTATGATCTGGAGGATGCACAGGCTGCAGGACTTCTTCATGACAGTGCAAAGTGTATTCCTAATAAAAAGAAACTGAAGCTGTGCAGCCAGCATGATATTCCGGTATCAGATTTTGAAAAGGATCATCCGTTTCTTCTTCATGCCAAACTGGGGGCTTATGTGGCCAGCAGTAAATATGATATTAAAGACGAAGAGATCCTGACAGCGATCACTTATCATACAACAGGAAGACCGGGAATGAGCCTTCTTGAGAAGATCGTATATATTTCAGACTATATTGAACCAATGCGTGACAAAGCTCCGAATCTTGCGAAGGTGCGAAAGATTGCTTTTGAAGATCTGGATGAGTGTATGTATGAGATTTTAAAGGATACACTGGAATATCTGGAGGAAAATCCCAAGGAAATCGACAGTACGACCAGGGATGCTTATGTTTATTATAAAGAACTCCATGACAGAAAAATGCAGGATGCAGCCAACAG
>ENA-OQAS01000099-OQAS01000099.1-human-gut-metagenome-genome-assembly--contig:-NODE-99-length-43252-cov-4.486446_pt1 | contig 43252 bp, 61 predicted proteins | sample MGYA00242733_ERZ504523 | MGnify/ENA primary metagenome ERZ504523 (study PRJEB26092, sample SAMD00036239) | human gut metagenome | host: Homo sapiens | study: EMG produced TPA metagenomics assembly of...
TTTCAAAATGCAAGTACTTTTTTAATTTTTTAAAAATTTTCAATGTTTTCATCGTTTATTCGTTTTTACCCATTTTCCGGTATTTCGTACGCTTGACCACTGCTGGTGTAAGTGCTACTATCAAAGCACCAATACGAAAATAATCGACTGCGGATAATGATCCGCCCGGTATAACAGAAAGAAGGAATTGGATGACTCGCATTTTGTGTCTCGGAGACAGTATCACAGATTGCGGACGGCTTTTCTCCGCAGATCCTCTTGGAAAAGGATATGTGAAGCAGCTCTCCTGTCTGCTTCATAACACAGATCACCGATTTTCCATTGAAAACAGAGGTATTGATGGTTTCACCCTGGAACGGCTTCTTCAGAACACAGATTTCTGGCTGGAAAGCTCTGATCCGGATATCGTTACCGTCCTGATCGGGATCAATGATGTGGGGATCATGATGAACACCCGCCGTTCATCTGCACAACAGCAGGATCTGATGAACAAATTTGTCACCCGTTATGAGCTCCTTGCAAAAAAGCTATCCTGCACAAACTCCCGGAAACGAAAGCTCTATTTCCTGGAACCCTTTGTTTTTCCATGGCCACGCTGCTACGCTTCCTGGGCTCCCCTTCTTTCACAGATGTCCGTGCATATTAAAAAGATCAGTCAGGATCATGGCGCCGTTTTTCTCCCGCTGCAGAACGATCTGGATCAGGAAGCTGCACGGTCCGGGCCTGCATCAATAACTTCTGACGGTATCCATCTCACACCACAGGGGCATCAGATCCTGGCAGATAAACTTTATAAATTGATCATATCAGAAAGGTAATACTATGGAAACAACGATCAAAAAAATCGAAGATATGTCACTGAACGCATGGCCTTCCCATAAAATGGAACTTTATGACGGATGGATCTTACGTTTTTCTTATTTCTATACGCACAGGACCAACAGTGTGGAACAGTTCGGAACCTCCACACTTCCATGGCGCGAAAAATCCCCTACTGCGAACAGGTCTATAAGCGTCTGGGAACTCCTGCAATCTTTAAGATCAGCCCCTTGTATCCCCGGATTTTGACTATATGCTGGAAAACAGGGGCTATTCCGTTCAGCACATAACAAATGTTATGACTGTAGACCTAGACAATGCCGTTCTGGATGCGTCTGTCACCGATGTGCTTTTTTCCAATGAAATTCCTGATTTCTGGATCCACAGCCTTTTTGACTTGAAAAGAACTACAAATCCGATCCATCGAAGCGTCGTTCCTTCCATGTACCGTGCCATTCTTAAGGAAACTGTCTGCGCTTCCATAACAAAAAACGGCGAGATCATTGCCACAGGTCTTGGAATCCTGGATCGCGACTACATCGGTATCTATGCCATTCATGTGCGTGAAGATTATCGCCGCAGAGGATATGCCCGTCAGATCTGTACCGGTCTTCTCAATGAGGGCAAAAAAAGAGGCGCCAGCCACGCTTATCTTCAGGTGGTAAAAAACAATACTTCCGCAGAAAAGCTTACAGCTCTCTTGGATTTCAGTATTCCTATACCTACTGGTTCCGTGTTCAGCCTGTAGGAACACGTTTTCAGTAAATGCATGGATTTTCCGTAAATCCCTGTAGAAATCAAAAAATCTTTTTGCTATAATACCCTTAATATGTATAAAATCTTTCCTGCCTTCATATACTGATCCTTATCAATCAATAAGGAGACTGATCCGATGAACGATCCGCAGGAAAAAAACACCCAAAATCCCTATCATATTTATTACGATAATTATCTGGATACCAATGCCTGTACTGAATGCACGGGTCTGATCAACCATGGAATCGACAGCCGTGAGCAATGGGATTCTTTCCGCCAGATCTTTGACTTTATACCGGCGTCGGAAACCCATGATCTTACAGATAAACAGGACTGACCGTTATCCCGGGTCGGAGGACACAAATGAAAAAACTGTCTGCTGCATGTATGATTCTCGGCCTTTCCCTTTTTGCGGGAGGCTGCAGCAATGATCAGATCGATGATCATATTATTTCTCTTCAGGATAAAATTTCAGACGTTACTGCTTCAGATTCCACAGAACAGGAAGATCAGGAGCCTTCCACGGAAGAACGTGTTTATATAGATGAGCTTACCGGCACACTGCTGGATTTTGACGGTACACACCTGACGATTTCCAGCAATGGAGAAACCTATGTATTTGATGTTTCCCAGACAAGGCTTGAATGCAAATACGGCGTTGTATCCAGTGATCAGTCAGTGTGATCTACCAGGGACAGCTTTCCGGAACGGATATCAGCACCATTTCCCCCATCAAAATAACCGACAAATATCATAATGAAACTCCTCTGGAGGACCGCACTTTAAAGGGCAAAGTGAAATCACTCACATCCAATGCCCTTGTGATAGTTACAGAAAAGGGAAATACCGTAACCTTCCCTGTCACCGGTGTCAGACAATACTACAAAAAGGGCATCAAGGCCGGCAAGTGGGTCTATGTCCATTTTCGCGGTAAATTCATCAACGAAACCCTCGTGGGTGACAAGCAGTATGACGGCAGTTTCACAAAAGTGATCAGTGTCTCCGATACGGATCCACTGAAGGTACCTGCTGCAACTCCTACTCCTTCCCCTGAACCGAAGAAAAAAGAGCAGCATCTCCGTGCAAAGATCGTAAGTGTCAGCACCAGCACAATGACTGTCATCCCACAGGCCACAGGATCGGAACTGACAGTTTCACTTTCCTCCGCCCCTGTATATTTCAAAGGAGGAATGGCTCCGGGATCTTATGTAAACATTATCTATACCGGTAAATTTAATGGTGAATCCACCAGCGGCATGAAGATCCGTGGAATCACCGGGGAGGATCCGGACATACTTCAGTACGCAACATTACTTCTACTGTAACCGGCACGATCCTGGGCACAACCGCCAATACCGTGCTGCTCCAGACATACGACGGCGTAAAGATCCTCTGCAGCCGTGAAAACGTTCCGGACCTTTCCTCAAGCGGAATGGAAGAAGGTGCCGATCTCCGGGTTACTTTCAACCCTGCGAAATCACGCACCTCCAATATTTATACCTGTATTAAATTCGAGACCCGTGACGGAAGATGGTACGGATCCTTTTTTCTCCATCTTCCATCCAGCTTCGTACTGCCTGCGTATCACCCAGTATATCAAAAAAAGCTCTGCTTTCATCCTGTACACCCTGGCCGTGAAGAACCTGATATGCACCGCATCGCTTCCTACTGCCACATGAACCTTCTTTTCAAAAGCTTTCTTCAGATTCTGCTCGCCTGTCTTTATAATAGATGCAAGGAGCGTATCTTCAAATCTGCCGCAGCCTTTAAGATTCCGCACAGTTACAAGTGTCGGAACCCACACGCTTTCGCTGTCTGCCAACATGGAAATCGTCTCATCATCATATAGTTCCCATGCTCAATACTGTCAACACCAGCCTCCACTGCTGCCTGTACGCCATAGCATCCATTTGTATGGCTCATCACGCAAAGCCCTCTTCATGAGCAATATGTACCATTCTTTCACATCCGTTGCTGAAAGCGGCGTTCCCGTAATTTTTCCGTGATCTGCAAAATCCAGAAGCCCTGTAGTCATGATCTTGATAAAATCCGCACCTTCAGCGGCAGCTTCCAGAACTCTTCTGTGATATTCCTTCATGTCTGAAAAGCTTTTTCCAACGATTTTCCCGTAATGACCCTCTTTATAAATGGCAAAAACCGGTGTGCGATAGTCAATTTCATATTCCGGGGCCAGTCTGGCAGCCCGTTTTGACACACCGTAATGATCTCCTCCGTCTCTCACAAAACGGATTCCTCTTTTCCGGTATTCCTCAAGATGAGCACGGATCAGTGCATCCTGGGGGCCATTTTTCTGTGTCTCAACGGCTTTCCGGTAATCATAGCCATTGAGAAATATATGTGCATGACATTCCCCAAACATTTTCATCACTGCTCAAAAAAGTTTCGGATCTCTTTCTCAGATGCCTGCACCGACCCCTGTACAAAGAACGGCTTTCCGCCTCCGCGTCCGTTTAATTTCGCATTCATCTCTTTTGTAAACTGACGGAGATCGCCGTCTTTTTCGCCCATTGCATACTTGTAGCTTCCGTCTGCATTCCGGAAATACCGCACAGCAGCCCTGGCAGGTCTGCGTCACCGCATCTGCAAGCTTCCGCACACTGTCTGCATCCATTCCATCCATAAAGATGAGAACGCTTCCGCTTCCTGCATAACGCTCTGCCTCTTTCCGGCACATGTCGTCTACCAGCTGCCCAACCTGTCCTTTCAGTCGGAAATTCTCTTCCTGAAGGCGTTCCACTGCCTGCGCAGTCTTATCCATTTTTGCGGAAAGCTTTACAGAAATCTGGTGGTTCTGGTCATTGACCATGTTCAGATAATCCAGCACACGTTTTCCGCAGATCATCTCAATACGGACACCTTCACGAAATTTTTCCACGGAAAGAAGTTTCACCATTCCGATCTCTCCAGTATGTGTCACATGAGTTCCGCAGCATGCACAGATATCCACCCCTGGAAATTCTACGATCCGCACCTGACCGGTAAGCTCTTTTTTGCTTCGATAATCGATCTTTTCCAGTTCCTCAGCTGTAGGATATATGATCTTTATCTGCGTATCTTCCCATATCTTTTGGTTTGTTTTCCGCTCGATCTCAGCAAGCTGCGCCTCATCCAACGGGCCATTCAGATCTATGGTAATGGTATCGCTTCCCATATGAAAGCCTACATTATCATATCCGTAAGCCTCATGGATCAGTCCGCTCACCATGTGCTCACCGGAATGCTGCTGCATCAGATCAAACCTTCTTGCCCAGTCGATGCGTCCCTGTACTTCTGTTCCGGCTTCCATCGGCTGATCTGTATAATGAAGAAGTTCTCCCTCCTTTTCATGCACTTCCTTTACTTTCACATCGTTGAGATATCCGGTATCGCTTGGCTGTCCGCCGCCCTCCGGGTAAAAAGCACTCTCATCCAGAATGATATGAAAACCTTTTTTTGCTTCTCTGCACTCCAGGACTTTGGCTGTAAATTCTTTTTTATATACATCTTCATAATATAAGCGTTTCGTCTCTGTCATTTGTCTCATCCTTTCTGCGTCTCTGCTTTGACGACTTATAGTATAGACCAAATTTTCTCTCCCCGCTATATAAAAACGGCATTTATCCAATGATTTACATATTTTTCCATAAAAGCTGAAGTCTTTCCTTCAGGTTCCGCGTTATAATAAATGAAACGGGAAGAGAAGGGAGCTGATTGCATCACACGGGAAGAATATCTGGAATATCTGATACATACATACCAAAATTTAATATTTTCCATTTGTCTGAAATCGGTGGGCAATCCCTTTGACGCCGAGGATCTGACACAGGATGTTTTTCTTTCCGCCTACAAAAATCTCTCCCGTTTTGATGGCACCTACGAAAAAGCCTGGCTCAGCAAGATCGCAGTCAGAAAATGTCTGGATCATCTGAAAGCAGCCGGCAGACGTACCATTCCCACAGAGGACACCTATTTTGAACAGCTCCATGATAAAGAGTTTTCCCCGGAGGAGGCATTTCTGGACAAAGATTTCAAGGATCGGATCCGACATTTATGTTCAGCGCTAAAGAGCCCCTACAGGGAGGTTGCCATTGAGCATTTCTGCGAAGAAAAAACCGCCGCAGAAATTGCAAAGGCGCAGAATAAAAATATCAAAACAGTCCAGACGCAGATCTACCGGTCCAGATCTATGCTGAAGGCACTGCTGGAAAGGAGTGATTAGATGCACATACCACAGGATGAATTCCAGAAATTCCAGGACGGAACCATGAATACGGATGAAATGATCCGTTTTCTGGAGCATATGGATCAATGTGATTTCTGTCTGGATGAACTTCTTCAGAATGAGGATGCCGCTTCTGAGTATGCTCCATCCTATCTGCAGGATGAAATTCTGAAAAAAGCAGCTTCTCCGGAAGTTCAGGCTTCCAGAAAAATACATGAAACTGCTTATTGGATGAAGCTTCTCTGTGCAGGCTTACGGACTGCCGTAGGCATGGGTGTTGCGCTGATCATGCTTTTTTCTGTATCTCAGACAGATTTTACGGCTCTTCATCCTTCACCGGAAACAAAAGTTAAGATTTCTTCATCCCTTGACATTGGTTCCGGCCTGAACCAGCTTTCCAGAGAGGTAGGTTCCCAGCTCAGTGAACATTCTCAGAAGATCAGTAATAATCTGAATGATCTTACGAATAAAATTATAAACGGAGGCAAGTAAATTTATGAAAAAACAAAAACATGGTTTCTGGGTATTTATCTTTTCCCTGATCCCCGGTGCCGGGGAAATGTACATGGGATTTAAAAAACAGGGACTCAGCATTATGCTGCTGTTCTGGGGATCGATCGCACTGGCATCCATAACCGGCCTTGGATGGCTGGCCATGTTTCTCCCGGTAATATGGTTCTATAGTTTTTTTAATGTCCATAATCTGAAATCCCTGTCAGAAGAAGAATTCTACTCTGTAGAGGATAATTACATTCTTCACATGGATCAGCTTTCCGGTGATATGGGAAAATTCTTACAAAAGCATCAAAGTGCAGCTGCATGGGTCCTGATCCTGCTTGGTATCTGCATCCTGTGGAGTCGTTTCACAAGTCTTTTGTACCTCATTGTACCGACTAATATAGTCGACTATGTATACAATATCTGCAACAGCCTTCCGCAGATCATCATTGCTGCAGGTATCATTGCTGCAGGTATTTATCTTCTTACTCAGCAGAAAAAGAAGCTGAAACAGGAAACCGAAACAAAAGAAGAGCATTACTGGGAACCCTATCGTCCATATCAGCAGCTGACAGAAAAGCCTGTTCATACTTCTGATAACTCCGACAAAGATACAGCATCTGAAGCTTCTTCCATTGCTGATCCGGAAAATACCGATTCTAATTCATCCACAAAATAACAGAGAAAAAGATCCACTGTCAGTTTCCTGACAATGGATCTTTTTATATGATTTAAATTTACTGCTTATGTGTTACCTTAAGACGTGTCATCGCTCTCGCAAGTGCCATCTGGTTCATATGATACTCCTGGATGCTCTGTTTCTGACGAAGCTGCTCTTCTGCACGTTCCTTTGCTTCCTGAGCACGGCGGATATCAATCTCGTCCGGACTCTCTACGCTGAGGCAGAACAGCTTGGCACGGTTATTGATCATCTCAACAAATCCGCTGCTCACAGCAAACACATACTCATTACCGTCAGCATCCTCAAAACGCATCTCACCGGGAATGATGGCAGCTACAACATTCGCATGATGGGCAAGAAATCCCTGCTCACCATCCACTGCGGGATAATAAGCTTCTGAGCACGTCCTGCATAAGCCAGTTTATTGCTGGCATATATTTCCAGGCCAAATGTCTCACTCATAGCTGCTCCTTACTGCCGGTTCTCCTCGGCTTTTGCTTTTGCAATTACATCATCAATGGTTCCAACATTAAAGAATGCGTTCTCCGGATAATCATCCATCTCGCCGTCAATGATCGCCTTAAATCCGCGGATCGTCTCTTTCAGAGGTACATATTTACCTTTGATACCGGTGAAGTTCTCAGCTACATGGAACGGCTGGGAAAGGAACTTCTGGATCTTTCTTGCACGGAATACTGTCTGCTTATCTTCCTCTGAGAGCTCCTCCATACCAAGAATAGCAATGATGTCTTGAAGTTCTTTATATTTCTGAAGGATCTCCTGTACTCTACGTGCAACCTCGTAATGTTCCTCACCAACAATATCTGCCTCCAGGATACGGGAAGTAGACTCAAGCGGATCTACGGCCGGATAAATACCCTGCTCAACGATCTTACGGGAAAGAACGGTTGTTGCATCCAGATGGGCAAATGTTGTTGCCGGAGCCGGGTCAGTTAAGTCATCGGCCGGTACATATACTGCCTGTACAGATGTAACAGAACCTTCCTTGGTAGATGCGATCCTCTCCTGAAGCTCACCCATCTCAGTTGCCAGTGTAGGCTGATATCCTACTGCGGACGGCATACGTCCAAGCAGAGCGGAAACCTCAGATCCTGCCTGTACAAAACGGAAGATATTATCAATGAAAAGAAGTACATCTCTGTGCTCCTGATCACGGAAATACTCTGCATGGTAAGTCCTGTCTCAGCAACACGCATACGTGCTCCAGGCGGCTCGTTCATCTGTCCGAACACTAAGGCTGTCTTTTCAAGAACACCGGATTCCTTCATCTCTGTCCAAAGGTCATTACCCTCACGGGAACGCTCACCGACACCGGTGAAAATAGAATATCCACCATGCTCGGTAGCGATATTCTGGATCAGCTCCTGGATAAGGACTGTCTTACCAACACCGGCACCACCGAACAGACCGATCTTACCACCTTTTGCATATGGAGCAAGAAGATCGATAACCTTGATACCTGTTTCCAGGATCTCAACTGCCGGTTTCTGCTCCTCAAATGAAGGCGGATCACGATGGATGACCCAATGCTCTTCACCGTCCAGGGAATCACCGCCATCTACGGTATCTCCAAGAACGTTGAACAGACGACCAAGTGTTTTATCTCCAACCGGAACCTTGATACCGCTTCCGGTAGCTGTTACTTCTCTGTCTCGCTGCAGGCCCTCGCTGGCTCCCAGCATGATGCAGCGTACGATATTATTTCCAAGGTGCTGGGACACCTCCATAACGCATCTCTTACCGTTGTTCTCGACTTCAAGGGCATCCTTGATATCCGGAAGCTGTCCGTCTTCAAAAACAACGTCTACAACAGGTCCCATAACCTGTACGATCTTACCTTTATTCATAGTCATCACTTCCTTTTTTGTGCTTTAGCACCGCTGATAACCTCAGTAATCTCCTGGGTGATCGCAGCCTGACGTGCACGATTATACTGAATGGAAAGATCCTTCAGCATCGCCTTCGCACTATCTGTAGAGGACTGCATTGCTGTCATTCTCGCACTGTTCTCACTGGCATATGCTCTACAAGACATCCATAGATCACACCTGTAAGGTAGTTGGGGATCATAGTATCCAGAAGCACATCTGCAGACGGAGATAACACGATCTCCTCCTGATAAATATCTGCCGGGATCTGACCCACCTTAAAATCAGCCTTTTTCAGCGGTAAAAGCTGCATATTCACATTTTCCATTGCCATCGCATTCAGCATCTGTGTATAGACAATGTGAATTTCATCCAGCTCTCTTTCAAGAAATGCCCGTACGATCTCTTCCGTGATAAGGCGTGCTCTGTGCATAGTCGGCTTCTGCACGGTATAATGAAAACTGCCGTCCATATCCACATCTCTCTTGCCGAAATACTGACGCCCTACCATACCAAGGACATACAGCTTGTGATGTCCCGGTACCTCTTCCATGAAATCTTCTGTCATTTTCTGTACATTATGATTGTATGCACCAGCCATACCTTTATCACCTGTAATGACAATGGTACCTACTTTCTTTCATCCTTCGGAACAAGATGACGCTCACTGAAGAAAGGATGCTGGATGTCCGGCATATGACGGAGGATCCTGGCAATGGCAGCCTGCATATTATAGAAATATGGTTCCGTATCCTGCAGGATCTTCTTGGCCTTCTGCATCTTGGAAGAAGAAATCATGTACATCGCATTGGTGATCTTCATGGTGTCCTGAATGCTTTTCATACGAGTCTGTATTTCTTTTGCATTTGCCATATCAACACCTACCTGCTCTTATCTCTGAATTCTTCTGCCGCCTTTACGATTTTCTCTACAAGCTCATCAGAGAGCTGCTTTGTAGTCTCGATCTCTTTGCCGATCTCAGGATATACATTATCAAAGTACTCCAGAAGATCCTTCTGATATTTCTTGATCTCTTTCTTTTCTACATCTACCATCAGCTTGTGAGTCGCAACGCAGAGAGTAATTACCTGCTGATGAAGACTTAACGGGCTGCAGAGCGGCTGTTTCAGAAGCTCCATCAGACAGCTTCCGTATTTCAGCTGTGCAGTTGTAGCCTCATCCAGATCTGAACTGAACTGGGTGAACACTTCCATCTCTCTGTACTGTGCCAGGTCGATACGTACACTACCGGAAGCTTTCTTCATAGCCTTGGTCTGTGCAGCACCACCAACACGGGATACGGAAAGACCAACATTGACTGCCGGACGCATACCTGAGAAGAACAGATCACTTTCCAGGAAGATCTGACCATCTGTGATGGAAATTACGTTTGTAGGAATGTATGCAGATACATCACCGGCCTGTGTCTCGATGATCGGAAGTGCCGTAATGGATCCGCCGCCTGCCTCTTCACTCAGACGGCTGGAACGCTCCAGAAGTCTGGAATGAAGATAGAATACGTCACCAGGATATGCCTCACGTCCCGGAGAACGCTCAAGCAGAAGTGACAATGCACGATATGCCACTGCATGCTTGGAAAGATCATCATATACGATCAGTACGTCTTTACCCTGATACATGAAATACTCTGCAAGAGCAGTACCAGCATAAGGAGCAATATACTGAAGCGGTGCACAGTCGCTGGCTGTTGCGGAGAATACGGTTGTATACTCCATTGCACCGTATTTTTCAAGATTGGAAACTACCTTTGCAACGGTAGAAGCTTTCTGTCCGATGGCAACATAGATACAGATCACATCCTTACCTTTCTGGTTGATGATCGTATCGGTTGCGATGGATGTTTTACCTGTCTGTCTGTCGCCGATGATCAGCTCTCGCTGTCCACGGCCGATCGGGAACATGGAATCAATGGAAAGGATTCCTGTTTCCAGAGGTACAGTTACAGACTTACGGTCGATGATTCCAGGAGCCGGGTTCTCGATCGGGCGATATTCCTCTGCCTGAATCTCTCCCTTTCCATCAATAGGCTCACCAAGTGCGTTCACGATTCTTCCGATAAATTTATCCCCTACCGGAATACCTGCCTGCTTGCCAGTTCTGGCAACCTTGGTGCCTTCCTTGATTCCTGTATCCTTTCCGAAAAGAATACATCCCATGCTGTTGGCACGGACATCCTGTACCATACCTTTCAGACCATTCTCGAAGGTCACGACCTCACCGTACATGGCATGATCGATGCCATAAACAGTTGCGATACCATCTCCCACGGAGATGACAGTGCCTACTTCCTGGTCCTTGCTGATTTCGTCATAGTTCTTTATTTCTTCCTTGAGAATCGAAATGATTTCATCTGGATTTATTGCACCCAATTCAATTTCACCTCCGGGTTAATTTCTGTTTCAGTTTCTTATAACGTCCGATGAGGCTCCAGTCGTACTCACGATCTCCTGCCCTGAGAACAAATCCACCTACAAGGCTTTTATCCTCTGTAAGGGTAAGTTCCACTTCTCTGGCAGAAAACTGGCTACGGAGAAACTCCTTCATCTTATTTTCCTGCTCTTCGGCAGGACGTGTTACATAAAGAAGCTCTGCCTTGAGAATTCCTTTCTGTTCCCGGCTGTAAGCATCATAAGCTTCAAGGATCTCTCCGATTCTGTCAATCTTCTGATACTTACACGTTACTTTAAGAAAACTCTTCATTTCCTGCGGAAAAACCCGCTCTATTACCTGTTCTTTTTCTTTGAGGGAAACAAGTGGATTTTCAAGCATCTTACCTATCTCAGGTGTATTCTTAAAAATCCTTCCTGTTTCGCAGATTGCCTCCCCCGGGACAGAAAGACCGTATAATGCTTTTGCATAATTAATGGACGTCTCTGTCATGAGGATCACCTGCTCCTTCTAAAAACTGGTCATATAGGGACATATCCTGTGCTTCGTCGTTCTTTTTTCCCATGATTCTGGATGCTGCATCCATTGCCAGCTCAGCCACTTTGCCTTCCATCGCTTTCATAGCAGCTTCCTGCTCAGTGCTGATGTCTCTTCTTGCTTTCTCAAGAATCTGACCAGCCTGATCATTAGCTCTCTTCACGATGCTGTCTGCCTGTACTTTTGCCTCGTCCTTAGCCTGCTCTACAATACTGAAGGATTCCTCCTTCGCAGATTTCAGTGCATCCTCATACTGTCCTTTCAGCTGGTTTGCTTCAGTAGTTGTCTTCTCTGCTGAAGCAAACTGCTCATCGATCATAGCTTTTCTCTTCTCCATAACACCAATGATCGGGCCGAAAAGGAACTTCTTCATTAAAAGATAAAGAACGATCAGGTTTATAATAGTAAAGACAAGGTTGATATCAATTTTAATCACCTGGTCCACCTGCCTCTCTTAATCCTGAATTAGTATCTCGTCTTTACCTATTAGCCAAGCATGATGATGATCAGAAGACCGATTACGAAACCGTAAATAGCTGTTGCCTCTGCAAGAGCACATCCAAGAAGAAGTGCTTTACTGATCTTGCTCTCTGCCTCTGGCTGTCTTGCGATAGCTTCTACTGCTTTAGATGTTGCAAGACCAATACCAATACCTGCTCCAATACCTGTAAGAACTGCGATAGCTGCACCAATTGCGATTAACATAGTTTTTTCCTCCTGTAAAATACAATTTTTTTCATTTTTAGATCAAGCGGATCTTCCGCTTCACTACTCAATTGCTTCCTTAATGAACAAGGATGTTAAGAATACAAATACATACGCCTGTATGAATCCGTCGAAGAAATCAAAATACAGGCTGAATGGTATGGGAAGAATGGCCGGACAAACAAACTCCAGCAGCTTCATAACTACGAAGCTTCCCAGAACATTACCGAACAACCGCATGCAGAGAGATGTAGGTCTGATCGCTATTTCCAGAATGTTGATCGGAAGCATGATCGGAACCGGCTCCGCAAAGCTTTTCAGGAAACCCTTCAGTCCCCTTTTATGAAAGCCTGCATACTCGATCAGAATAATGCTCATCAGCGCCAGCGCAATGGTAACATTCATGTCCTTCGTCGGTGGTGTAAAACCAAATACGCCTGCGATATTGGCTATTCCGATGTAAATTACGGTTGACATCAAATAAGGCACATACTGTTTGCCTTCTTCTCCAAGGATACCCATGAAGAAATCCTGAAGAAAACTTACCCCGGTCTCCAGAAGCAGCTGCTTCTTACCCGGATTTTCCACACTGAGATTCCGAACTAAGATCAGAGACAGAATCACAAGAACCGCCATGATGACCCATGTGACTACCACGCATTCTGCAATTGGTATTCCACCAAACGCCGGAATGGTAAAGGCTGTCTTACTGTTTAGTTCTTCTGCCAGTGTACTTGATAAATCTCCCGTTTTTCTCCCTCCTTTTCTCTTGGCGCTGATCGTATCTTTTTATAATTGGTATGACCACGCCTTGTAGTTGACTTTATTTTACTCCGCATTTCCAGAATGTCAATATTATTTTCGCCTGTTTTGCACAAAAAAGAATCTGTTTTTTATACAAAATATACAATTCATTTCAATTAACCTTGATCCGACTTCCTGCGTACAGATACTTCTCCATAAGAAAGCAGGGTTTCTGAACCATCCTGTTCTCTCACAAGAAGCCTTCCATCTGGTGCTATGGATTCTGCATAAGCTTCCCTTGTACACTGTCCGTCTGTGATCACGATCATGTTTCCAGGAATGATATTATTTTCTGTATATTCTCTGGAAAGTCCCGGAGTCTCCACTTCCATGAGAAGCTGATTGACGATCTCCGCCACAAGAATACTGCAATTTATATGCTCTGCGTCATTCCTGTTTTCAAATAATGCTCCAGCCGTTTCCTGTATATCTTCAGGAAACCCACCTTCCGGCATATACAGATTCAAACCAATTCCTACAACTGCAAACTCAATATTCCCGCTTTCAAAGTCTGTAACAGCCTCTGTCAGTATCCCACACACTTTCTTATTATGAAGATACAGATCATTGACCCATTTGATCCCAAGGTCGATCCCGCAGATTTTCTTCACTGCACGGCACACTGCAGTTGCCGCAGCTGTAGTGATCAGGAGTCCTTCCTTCAGAGTTCGGTCAGGTCTTAGAACGATACTCATATAAAGTCCTGCATTTTCAGGAGAATAAAAACTTCGGCCTCTTCGGCCTCTTCCGCTTTTCTGTCTGCGCGCCAGTATCAGTGCACCATGACCTGCTTCTCCTGAATGCAGCCTCCTTGGCTGCCCGGTTTGTAGAATCCAGTTCTCTGTATATTTTTACAGGGGCATCCGGATGATCGAGGTAAAGCCGTATTCCTTCTTCCGATAAACGGCTGCCTCCTCGAAGCACATAGCCTTTGTTTGGTCCAGCTTCTATGGTATATCCCTCTTCACGAAGGGATTTCACAGCTTTCCAGATGGCTGCCCGTGTGCAGTTTAGTTCTGCTGCTGCCGCCTCTCCGGATATCAGTTCATTCTCGTGCTGCTCCAGAAGCTTCAGCATTCTTGCTTTTACAGTCATATCTTCACCGTCCGTAATCTGCCTGAAATGGCAAAATTTATTCCCTCCTAAGAGTCGAAAGCATTATAGCACTTAAGCATCGCGATGTCTATTATCTTTTTTACATATGCTATCTATATTATTTTTATATTTCAGATGCAGCTATTATATGATTTTTCTCATTTTTGTCTGTTTTCATTTATTTTTTTATATATTATTTCTGTTGAAAACCTGCAGACTCAGGAGTGAATTTTCCTGAATCTTTATTATATACAGATTTTCTTTATCATATATTTATCATTTGTAATTAGAAAGACTTTTCTCAAGAAATTCCCGGTACTTATCGCGAACCTCATCCGGTGACGCGATCACCGCATCCGGGCCAAGACTGGCTATCCAGCCAAAGAACTGGTCACTGATATTTACACGAACCAGTGTTTTGAAATGTTCAGGATCCTTCCTGTGTATCATAATATCTCTGCCAAACCGATCCAGCACCACCCCGACCAAGCGGTTATGTGCTTCCAGACATATGGTTACTTCTCTGCCGCCAAACATCCCGAAGGTCCTGGATGTCAGCTCCCCTATATCATAATTCTCAAAAAATTCTCTGCCGCGTCGCACCTCCTTCTCTATACGGATCTGCTGGAGCTTATCTACCTGATACTGCTTAACCCTTCCACACTTCTCGTCGTAAGTGATCAGATAATACTCCTCATTCTGCCATACAAGTCCCCAGGGACTGACCGAATATCGTTCCCCCTCATTCTCCGGACGCAGCTTCTTCTCCACAGTCCATTCACAATATTGAAAAGAAATCTGCCTGTCCTCAGTTAATGCACGCTGGATCATATCAATACTGTAATACACATTCTCGTTTATAGTCCGGATACGGTTCTCTGCAAATCCCTGTCGCCGCAGCTGTCTGGACTCATAAACACTGGCAAGGCTCTCCAGCTTCCTGATCAGCTGTCGGGATTTCCCATTGGTGATACATCTGGAGGACTGTACTGCATCCACCAGAAGTCTCAGCTCCGGAAGCTCAAATTCCCGACTGGCAAGATAAAAACCGGCCGGGTGCTCCCGCCGGTTCAGGATATCCATTCCAAAATTCCGCAGGGTTTCAATATCATCATAGACAGTCTTACGCTCTGCACTGATCCCCAGACTATTCAGATAGGCGATCAGCTCCTTCACAGACATCGGATGCTCTTCGTCCGTCTGCTCCAGAAAAATGCGCATCAGATATAAAATTTTAATCTTCTGGTTAAAGACCCTTGGCATCCTTTCTCCTCCGTTCTGCTACTTGTCTGTCAGTGATGCTACCACTGCAAAATATAATACCATGAATGACAATACAACAGCAACGATATCTGCTCCGCGGAAATCAAAATTAAACAGCATCGCCCCGCCAAGCATGATCTCCATTGTAAGAAGTGCGCCCAGTACCATTGCCATTCCTGAGGAAAGCTTCTGTCTGCCGCAATGTCCGTTCTCAGCTTCCACATATCTTCCTTCTGCCAATACTGCCTTCCTGCTGCTCTCTGTATTCCACATAAGATCCATCCTCCCTGTCCTATGTTCGTCTCACGATTTATCGAACATATTTTCCAAACATATTTTCTGTATGTTTGCATTATAGCTCATTTTTAGTCCAATAAAACGGTACAAATATGGTTTTTCCGAACATTTGTTTATTTTATACAAAAATATGTTCGTCTTTAAGATCCACAAAAAAGCCTGCCGTAAACGACAGACTTGTAAAATGTAACACTTTGAAAGGGCATTTGAAATCCTATGATATCTGCTTTTACATCATTCCCGCAAACACAGACGCACCTACAACCGTAAGCAATCCGGCTACGGCAATGGCAAGGCTGCTCATAGCTCCTTCTACCGGGCCAAGCTCCATGGCTTTGGCTGTTCCGATAGCATGGGCAGATGTTCCAAGTCCAAGACCTCTTGCGATCGGCTCCTCGATCTTTGCGATCTTGTAGACAACCTCTGCGAGCATATTTCCCAGAACTCCTGTGATGATGATCACGCAACGGTGATGGTCACGATACCGCCAAGCTCCTCGGAAACACCCATTCCGATGGCGGTTGTGATAGACTTCGGAAGCATAGTGACATATTCCTGATGATCAAAGCCAAACAATTTCGCCATAAGCAGAATGCTGCAAAGCCCGGCCAGCGTTCCGGAAAAGATCCCGGCAGCCACTGCCTTGAGATTTTTTTTCAGCAGATGGATCTGCTCATAAAGGGGCACTGCCAAACAGACCGTTGCCGGGGTCAGCAGATAGCTGATATATTTTCCACCTTCATTGTAATCATCATAATCAATATGGAAGAGCAAAAGAACACCGATAACACAGATGATGGAGATCAAAAGCGGATTAAAAATCGCCATTTTAAACTTCTTTTTCAGGATCAGACCGATCTCATAGGCGATCAGACTTATCATTGCTCCGAAAAATGCGGAGTTTTTATGAATTCCATCATTTTCAGTTCCTCTCTTTCCCATACGGATCACTCCCTGTGTTACTTTTCCTGTTACGACCATTACGATCACCGTGCTGATAAACGTCATGATGAGAACCGGTACACAGATCGGTTTCAGAGTACTCCAGGCTGTGATCAGTCCCGCACCTGCCGGCACAAACATCACCGGCATGATCTCAACCAGAAAATCTGCCGCACCTTTGACCTGATCCAGCTTCAGAATACCTGTAAGCAAAGCCACCAGCATAATGATCAGTCCATAGACACTGGCCGGTACCGGAAGTGGAAGAAAGGTTTTCAGTAATTCTCCAATGACGGAAATCAACAGGATGATGCTGAACTGCTGCACATGCTTCATGTTGCATCCCTCCTGATTCATGTAAAGCGCATATTCACATTTTGCTTTACTGCATACTCATGAACGCAGCTGCGTTCACAGTCTGCGCTCAAACGAATTTTTCAAAAGTGGTAAGACCACTTTTGTTTTAAACGTTTTTTAATTATACGCTACAAATCCAAAATTACAAGGATTGTATCCAATAAAATACAAAAAATCCTTTTATGCATCAGCGTATTCCAGTAATCTACAGAAACGGATCTGCATAAAAGGATCTATAAACAGGGTTCTGATCATTTCCTGGAATTTTCCGCCAAAATGATTTTTTCCACCTGATATTTGCCATCTTCCACAGTCATTACCGCCATGGTAACCTCTCCGCCAAAACGGCTTCTTCCACAGCTTCCCGGATTCAGCCACAGTCTGCCATCGATCATCTTCTCAAAATATTTGTGAGTATGCCCGAAGATGACCACCTGTGTGTCCCCCAGCTCCCACGCAACGTCTTTTTTGTTATGGACCATAAAAAATTTCACGCCGCCAATGGTAAAGCTTAGACTGGTGCGAAGATTTTCCGCCCAGTCTTTATCATTATTTCCACGGACCACATAGAGATTCCCCATGGAACGCAGTACATCCAGGATCTCATCTTTATTGACATCTCCGGCATGAAGAATGTATTTGCAGTCTTTTAAGATTTCCAGTACCTCAGGCCGCAGAAGACCGTGAGTGTCTGATATGATGCCGATTTTTTCTTTCATGATCTCTATCCTGCTCCAATCCTTTATCATTATCGCCTTTTACCTTTTGCAGCTCACGCTATGACCGGCAATACTCTTCACAATACATAAATATTTAACAGCTGCTTCTTTTCACACCATTTCAGAAATTTTCTTAATTGGATCAAGCCGATATTCGCAACCCCGCAGAGGACTTACCTGATTCGCTTAAAACAATTCTATTTTTCCATATTCTCCGTCAGATCCCGGTTTCCGCACCACTTCTCCTGCACGGAGCCGCCGGATGCCTTCCGCCAGAACTTCTCCGCCGGCTTTTCGGATATCTTCCGGCGGAACCTCTCTCAATATGGTAATTCCGCACCCAGTTTCTCAAGCAGAGCCTCGTACTGTCCCTGAACTTTTTTGCTTGCCGTGGAAAATCCCACACATGCGGAGATCACCTCCGGCAGCGGCATCAGGCTTTCATATGGGCGGCCGCTTTCCGGCATGGCCGCTGAACTCTCATCACGGTCAGATAACTGCAGGATCCGGTGATCCACACCCATAGTCAGCTTCTTTCCGCAGACCGGGCAGATACCGTTATACATCTCTGCTTCTTTCGGGCTCAAGCACACGCCGCACTTCCGGTGCCCGTCGAAATGATATTTTCCCTCTTCCGGAAAATTCAATCGTCCCTTCAAGACCTTTTCCGTTCTGCACTGCATCCCACAATCCTTGATAGGAAAGCTCTATATCCAGAAGATCCGCTTCCCTTCCCAGCTTCGACGGTGAATGTGCATCCGAATGGGACACCAGCTGATATCCATCCAGCGCCGAGATCTGCCAATTCATCGCCGGATCTGAAGAAAGTCCTGTCTCCAGGGCATGGATGTAAGGTGTCAGTTCTTCAAAGCATTCTTCTATGGTATCAAATCCGGACTTCGCTCCAAACAGGGAAAAATGTGGGGTCCAGATATGCGCGGGGATATAGATACCCTCCTCACTGACCTCCAGCATTATTTCCAGAAGATCATGGCAGGGCAGCCCCAAAATAGGACGTCCGTCTGAATGGATATTTCCGATCTTTTCCAGCCTTGCGGCAAAAGCATCTGCCTCATCGAATCCCGGAAGCAGGATCAGGCTGTGCACCTTCCTGGTTTTCCGCCTTTTTTATAGATGGAACTGATCTCACCGGACAGTACGAACCTGGGTGCTTTTCCCGGATAGCGTGCTGCCTCCGGCAAAACATATTCCTCTTTCAGCCGGAACAGTCCCTGTTCTGCAGGGATCAGCTTCGCCTTCAACTTCTGCCGCCAGATGGGATGTGTCATATCTCCGGTTCCAAGTAGTGTGATTCCTTTTTTCCGCGCCCAGAGATCCAGCATCTCCGGCGTGCCATCTTTGCTGGTTGCCATGGAATATCTGGAATGTATGTGCAGGTCTGCGATCTGTTTCAAAACTTTTCCTCCTGTATCATCTTTTCCTCTGTCCACATGTACATCCTGTCTTTTTAACAAAAACGCAGACAAAGAAATTACCGTCTTCTTTGTCTGCTGAATGACCGGATCGTATATAACTCACCAGAAATCCATCTGTAACATGATCAGATATCTTTATAATACGATGGTGATATCACATCATACTCCCTGCAGGAGCATCCGTTCTCATAGCTGTCACAGCAGTCACAGTTGGAACAATACATATGCGCGTCATTAATATAAAATAAACCGCCGTACTGCATGGAAGTGCGCTGATTCTTGGATTTCTTCTTGCTGTTGTCGTAGTAGGCTCCGTTGGGGATCATCATATTCTCCGGGGAGAAGCTGCTGAAATCAAAGAAATGGGATTCCGTACCATGATGTGGTACCTTGATACACCAGTAATGCTCATGAAGGGGAATCCTGCCATCATAGTTTTCTGCGATCATCCTCATGTACTGTGGCTGTACATCTCCGGTAAACAGAAGATTCAGCTCTCCGTCGCCGGTATTCTGAAATGCCAGACTGATCTTGTGGCGGAACTGACGCAGAAATGCCCCTGTTTTTCCGCACTTTCCAGAAGTGCCTGAAATTCTCCGGTTGCCTGTAATTCACGGAATTTCTTTTCCAGCTTTTCCGGTTTAAGGCGACGTGCTCTCTCTTTTTCAGCTTCTTCCGGAGCCTCTGCTGTATCCTCAGCTGCTGTGCCTGTATCTTCCATTATAAGCTCCAGCTTCTCCTGCGTATATCCTTCGTTTTCCCCACCAGGCTCTGTCTGTCCTGTCAAAGAGCGCTCGGATCCCTCTGTATCCTCTTCCACCAAAGATGCCTCAGACAGTGGAGCAGATTTCTGCTCTGCTTCCGGCATCTCCTCTGTCATGGACAGAAACAGCTGACGTACCTCCTCCGCAATGTTCACAAGCTCGGTCATTGCGTTTTCATGATTCTCGATCAGGGAATTAAATACGTCCTCCGTTTCCCGGCTGACTTCCCTGAGATCCGGCCAGAGCACTGTATATTTTCCCTCAAACTCTGAGCCTCTGGATAAAAGGTCGATCTTTACCCTTCTGGCGCAAAGAGCTTCTGCAAGGGCAAAAAGGCTGACACGTCTTCCGGGAAGGCTGGCCTTTTTTGTCACATCCGCAAGGAGCAGAAGCGCCAGTGTGTATTTCATTTCCGGACCGGAAAATACATCCGGAAGATAGATCTTTTCAAATTCGTAGGCATCTCTTCGGTAACGCATCATATAAAGCAATCCGGAAACATGGTCCGGATGAAAATGTGTCAGAAGCAGATTTTTTTTGCGGATGGTAGTAAGATCTGAGATGATCACATCAAAGACCTCCCTCCGTGGCCGCCCTTCGATCTTGCTGTTGGCTGCCCCGAAATCCACAAGCAGGCTGCTTTTTCTGTCACGGATACAGAAACAGTCCCCGAACCCCACATTGTACATTCGTATTCTCATTTATTTTTCCTCTGGTTTCTTATTCAGCTGACCTTTGTTTCTGCAGCTGACTCTTCTTTTTTCTTCTGTTACTGTCTTCATTTCTCAGAACCAGATCTGCATATCATACCAGGTTGCTCCGCCATGACAAGAATCTGCCACACCCAGTTTCTTCAGTCCGTGGCTCTCATAGAATGGGATCATATGCTCCTTGCAGGTAAGGATCAGAGCTTTTTTTCCGCGCTCTTTCGCAAGCTCCTTGAAATATTCCACAAGCTCTCCTGCGATCCCTGATGACGGTATTCCGGGATCACATTCAGTCCGAATACCGTCTGGATCTCCCCGTCCTTTCTGTGAAGCGTGATATCATGATAAAATTCATCCGGGAGTACTGGTTTATCTGTGGTTCCTCCGTTGATAAAGCCTACGATCTGCTCATCCTTACTGCTACAACGAAATTCTCCGGGAATGCTCCCATACGCTTCACAACTTCCTCATGACTTGCTGCCTCCGCAGGTGGAAAACAAATTGCCTCGATCTCTGCCAGACGATCCGCCTCACCGGGATCTGCCAGTCTGATCTGTAAATTTTCTGCCATTTTTCGTGGTCTCCTCTATATTTATTCCGTTTTCATCCGGTTTCGATTCTTTTTTAATTATATCGGGTGAGGGAAAATGCGTCAACGTGTAACCTGCAAAAAAGCCCTCAGTCTTCACACTACTGAGGGCTTCGTTCTTTTGTTTTTATCTGTCATTATCACAGCACCGACCGGATCAGCTGCTCCGTATACTCTGTCTTCGGATGCTCAATGATCTCTTCCGGTGTCCCTTCCTCTTCCACATGTCCGTCATGCATCACGATCACCCGGTCGCAGAACAGCTGGACAAGGGCCAGGTCATGGCAGATAAAAGAAAGGACAGCTGGTTTTCTTTTTTTAACTTCTGAAGCAGCTCCATGATCTGTTTCTGCACAGTCACATCCAGGGCGCTGGTTGCTTCATCACAGATCAGCACTCTGGGTTCCACAGCCAGGGCTCTGGCAATAGCCGCTCTCTGGCACTCCCCTCCGCTGACCTGATGGGGATACCGATCTGCATATTCCGGAGTCAGTCCGCAGGTAAGCAGAAGCTTTTCCACACGGTTCCTGGTTTCCTTCTTACTTATCCCCATATTCCGGAGACTTTCCCCGATTCCGTCCCAAGAGTGCATCTGGGGTCAAAGGATTCTGCCGGTGTCTGAAAATCATCTGCATTTTCCGGTAGATTTCCCGGAGATTTTTTCCCCTTGCATGTGTGATATCCTTTTCCATGAGAAAAATTTCTCCGGCGGTGGGTTCTGTCAGATGTGTGATCATCTTCGCCACAGTGCTTTTTCCTGAGCCGGATTCACCTACGATTCCTAATACTTCCCCCGTTTTCAGAGAAAAGCTTACGTCTTCTACAGCCGTGAAGGATTTTTTACCGGTGGTGAAGCTTTTTTTCAAATGATGCACTTCCAGAATGTTTTTGTTTTCTGCCATCATCTGCCTCCATTTCCGGTGCCTGTACGTTTCAGACGAGGTACCGAACTCATAAGCTCTTTTGTATAGGGATCCTCCGGAGCTGTCAGAACCTGAGCTGTTTTTCCGTATTCCCTCACCTTTCCGTTTTTCAGTACCAGAACCTTATCTGCCATTTTTTCCACCACACCGATGTTGTGTGTGACAACGATCATGGCTGTTCCGTATTCCTTACGCATCAGTAGCATTTCCTCAACTACCTGTTTCTGTATGGTTACATCCAGGGCACTGGTAGGCTCATCTGCCAGAAGAAGCGACGGATTCTGCAGCATGGAAATACAGATTCCCACACGCTGATTCATGCCGCCGGACAATTCAAAGGGATAGCTTTGCAAAACACGTTCCCCATCCTTGAGGCCAATCTTAGCCATCATCCGGACGGCACGCTCCGCACATTCCTTACGGCTGATCCTTTCATGCTCCCGCATACTCTCATAGATCTGATCGCCTACGGTGCGGATGGGACAAAGAGCTGCCCCTGAATCCTGAAAGACCATGGCGATCTCAGGGCCCAGAAGTCTGCGTAATTCTTTTTCCGGCATATCCACCACATTTTTTCCTTTGTACCAGATATCCCCTTCTGTCACCGTGCCTTCATTTCCCAGAAGTCCCATGATTGCCTTGATGATGGTACTTTTTCCGCTTCCGGATTCGCCTACCACCCCCAGGATCTCCCCTTTATTCAGTTCCAGATCCACATCATGTACAACCGGTTCTCCGTTGTAACAGATCGTCACATGCTCAAGCTTCAACAATGATTCCATCTTATTTCACTTCCAGATCTGCCGTGATCTCGTAATAATCACATGGGTGAGCAGTCAGCCCTGATACATTTGACTTTGACACAAGTCCCATATTCAAATGAGAAACAAAGAAATACGCATCATCATCCAGAATGGTCTGCTGTGCTTCCACAGCAAGCTTGCCTCTCTCATCTGTATCAAAGGTCTCATGCAGCTTCGCTACGATATCATCAAGATCCGAATTGCTGTATTTGCCATAATTTTTGGCAGCATCAGATACAACTGTACTTGTGAAGAAATATTCCGGATCGCCGGTAGGTGCAGTTGTAAGCGAGCTTACATATACATCAAATTCTCCATTCTTTGCATACGTCGCATGGTCTGCTGTATTGTTGACATCGACCTCAATTCCGATGTCCTTTAAAGTGGACTGTGCATATTCTGCAAGCTTAGGCTGTTCCAGACGGGTTGGATAGGTCAGCCATGTGATGGACAGCTTCTTTCCGTCCTTATCTGCATAGCCATCTCCATCCGTATCTGTCCATCCGGATTCTTCCAGAAGCTTTTTCGCCTCTTCCGGATCATAGGACGGTGCCTTTACTGCATCGTTTCCATAGGAAAAGCTGCTTGGGAAGGCTCCCACTGCCGGAACACCTCGTCCTTCCATGATCACACTGCAGAAGCCGTCCTTATCGATTCCCATCTCAATGGCTTTTCTCACATTCTGATCCTGCATCAGTTCAGACTTCATATTAAACTGTCCGAAGAAACATCGGCTTGTTGCTACAGAGCTGACTGATAGTCTGGATTTCCGTCAAAAAGCGCATAGTTATCATACTGAAGTCCATAGGTTCCCTGTATATCGCCTGTCTGTAATGCTGCTGTCAGGGCACTTCCGTCTGAGAAGGATTTTACGATAACGTTGTTTACCTTTACATCCCCGCCCCAGTAATCCTCATTTTTTACCAGCTTGATCTCTGTTGGGGATACCTCTGTTGCAACATAAGGCCTGTTCCTGCCACATTTGCAGAGCCGCCCTCTCCCTGTACGCCATAATCCATATCAATGATAGCACCATATGGATCACCGAGATAATTGATCAGTGCCGGACATGGTTCGGAAGTATGGATCGTTACTGTCATTCCATCTGCTTCGATCTTATCGATCTTCATATCGTAAGGTGCACGGTCATGGTTTGCGATCAGATCCTCCAGACATTCCTTTACCGCTTCTCCGTCCATGGTTCTTCCGCTGGAAAATTTCACACCATCACGAAGGGTGATCTTTACTGTATTATCGTCTGTAAATTCATAGTCTGTAGCAAGCCATGGCTCTACCTCCATGTTGTCATTGTACTTAAACAGTGTTTCTCCTACGCCATAACGAAGACAGCTCCATCCGGAATAATTGTCGTGAGGGTTTAATCCTGCATCTCCCATTTCTTCACTATATCCGGTAGTTCCGTAAACAAAGGTAGTTCCTTCACTCTTTTCTTTGCTTTTTGCTGCTGCCGAAACTCCTGTCATGCTCATGACCATTGCCGCTGCAAGCACTGCTACCAGAATCTTTTTCTTCATAATCTCCGCTCTCACTTTCTCTGTTATGCTTATTTATAAGTGCCTGTTATCCTCTTCTCCTGTTTCGTTCCTTCGGATCCATATAATCCCGGATCGTATCTCCCAGAAGATTAAAGATCATTACTGTAATAAAAATCGCCATTCCCGGCGCAAGTACCATCCACGGTGAAATCTGCAGCATACTTCTTCCATCGTTGATCATACTTCCCCATTCTGCCATTGGAGGCTTTACCCCAAGCCCGAGAAAGGAAAGTCCTGCCAGCTCCATCATCATGGTTCCGATATCAAGAACTGACGTAACAAGGATGGGGCCTGCGATATTGGGAAGGATATGTTTGAGCAGAAGCTTTCCTGTACTGCTTCCGGAAAGCTTCGCCGCCATAAGATATGCAGAGTCCTTCTGAGTCAGAGTAAGCCCTCTGGCAAGTCTCGCAAACTTCGGCCAGCTGATCACTGCCAAGGCAATGATCGCATTCTGGATACCGCCTCCCAGAACACCTGCTACTGCCAGGGCAAATACCAGTCCCGGAAAAGCCAGGAACAGATCGGAGATACGCATCAGAACAGTATCGGCTTTGCCGCCCTTCCAGCCACAGAAAATACCAATAGCCGTTCCTGCCACAGTGATCACCGCAACCAGGAGCAGCGTTGCATAAATACTGGTCGTACTTCCTATGATCACACGGGAAAGCATATCTCTTCCATAACGGTCTGTCCCGAGTAGATGCTCCGGTCCCGGCGGTTTCTGGGCAAGTGCCAGATCCTGGGCATAAGGATCATAAGGCAGAGATATTTTGCAAATGCCGCTACAAACAGAAGCAATACTGTGAGCACAAGAAAAAAGACAAGCTTTGCTTTTGTATGATTTTTCCGGATCTTCTGCTTCCGGACTGTGATATTATTTTTTCCACTCATGCTCTGTCACCTCCAAGTCGTACTCTCGGATCCAGATAGTGGTAAATAATATCTGTCACCAGATTTACCAGAACATAAATAACCGCCATCCAGGCACATAAGCTGATGATCGGATAGTCACGCATGGTGATCGCATCTACCGCCAGTTTTCCGACACCATCCCACATAAAGATATTTTCCACAATGGCAGTTCCTCCCAGAAGATTACCGATGGACAGAGCCAGCAGTGTGATGATCGTCAGCATAGAAGCCTTCATTACACTCTTCCAGATGATCACACGACTGCGGATCCCTCTTGCCCGGGCTCCGGTCACATAATCCTTATTCAGTTCTTCCAAAACCGTGGCACGCACCTGTCTGGTATATTTTGCAGCCATGGAGATCGCCAGTGTCAGTGTCGGCAGAATAATACTCTGTCCGAGATCTGTATTTGTGACTACCGGTAAAACGCCCAGCCTGATGGACAGAAAATACATCAGGATCATGGCAGCAAAAAAATTCGGCATGGAATTGCCGATAAAGCTTAAAAATCTTATCAGATAATCTACATTGTTGTGCTTTACTGCTGACAGGATTCCCAACGGGATCGCAAGAACAATTGTAAGAAGGATCGATGACAGAGTCAGCATCATCGTTGCCGGAAGCTTTGAAATAAAGGTTTCATAGACATCTCTGTGAGACACATAGCTCTCTCCCATATCTCCGGTTACCATTCCCGCAAACCAGGCAGCATATTGTACAAGGAATGGTTTATCAAGCCATATTCTGCCTTCGCATTATCAATGACCTCCTGAGATACTGCAGAGCCTGCATTTTCATACATATAAGTTACTGCATCTCCACCGGCAAGCCGCATCATGGCAAAAGAAAGAAATGTGATCCCGATCAGGACCGGGATCAGCTGCAGCAACCGTTTTATTATATATTTTCCCATATTTTCCTCTCCGCACTTTGTTTCTCAGTATTTCGAATAACAAAAGTTTAACAACACGGCTGTTCTGCCACAACCCCGGCGGGGATTTTACATATTCCATTTTGTCATGCATATGTATTCCATCATGTTCTTATATTCTCACACAGTGACATGCGGATAATTCTTTCCAGCCCTCTCCAAGAGACTGTGGCTCTTCATACTCGATCAGCCTTCGTTTTCTCTCTTCCAGCGGATCCGGGATATGGATCGCAGAAAGCAGGGACTGTGTATAAGGATGCTGCGGATTTTCAAAAAGCTCTTTTGTAGGTGCCATTTCTACCAGCTTTCCGTTTTTCATCACACCGGTTGTATCACTTAAAAAACGTACCATGGATAGATCATGGGCAATAAAAAGAAACGAAAATCTTTTTTCCTGCTGAAGCTTTTTAAAAAGCATGACGATCTGTGCCTGGATAGAAATGTCCAACGATGCGATCGGTTCATCTGCAATGACAAGACGTGGTTCCATGAGAAGGCTTCTTCCTATGGCAACTCTCTGTCTCTGTCCGCCGGAAAGCTCTCCCGGCTTTTTCGACAGAATGCTTTCATCCAGTCCTGTCTCCTTCAGGATTTCCCGAAGCCTGTTCTCCAACATTTCTCTGTCACGGATCCTGCGGCTGATCTTTACAGGCTCCAGCATGATCTGCCGTATGCTCATTCGGGGATTCAGTGCAGCACCCGAATCCTGAAAGATCATCTGGATCTCCGTCTGCATTTTCTTCCGCATTCTGAAAGGATCCTTTTATCCGGCACTCTTGCTCCCTGATAAAAGATCTCCCCGCCTGTAGGCCGGTAGATTCCTGCAAGCGTTCTGGCTGTCGTGGATTTTCCGCAGCCGGTCTCTCCCACCAGTGCCATGATCTCACCTTCCCGGATACGGAAGGAAACATCATCCACTGCATGGATCGTATAATCGGAACGGATACGGAAATGCTGCTTCAGATTTCTGGCTTCGATCAGTACAGGCGCCTGTTTTTGTTCTGTTTTCTGTAAAAATGACGCTTCCTTTTTATCCGGTTTCTGTTTACGGCCGCTGTTTTCCTGTAATCTGTCCTTCAAAATGGAAGGCTTTTCTATTTTCGGAGCTCTTTCATCCAGAAGCCATGTGGCTGCATAATGCGTATCACTGACTTTAAACATCGGAGGAGTCTGTTCATAATCGATTGCCAGCGCCTGGGGATTCCGAACGGCAAACGCATCTCCCGGCGGAGGATCCAAAAGAGAGGGCGGCATTCCGGGGATCGGATTCAGATTCCCTTTTTCACCTGCAAATACAGGCAGAGAAGACAGAAGTCCCCAAGTATAAGGATGCCGGGGATCATAATAAACCTCTTCTGCTGTCCCGATCTCAATGATCTTTCCTGCATACATAACTGCAACTCTGTCTGCGATCCTTGCAACAGCTCCCAGATCATGAGATATGAACACAATACTGATCCCTGTTTTTTCTCTCAGCTCAAGAAGCAGATCCAGAATCTTTGCTTCCACGGTTGCATCCAGTGCCGTAGTCGCTCATCGGCAAATAATATTTCCGGATCACAGGCCAGTGCAATAGCCAGCACACAACGCTGACGCATTCCTCCGGAAAAAAATGAGGCTGCAGTCCATAGCGCTGTTCTGCATCCGGAATCCCTACCAGCTTCAGCATTTCCACAGCTCTTTTTTTCGCCTCATCCCTGGATACTTTCTGATTTTTGATAATAGCCTCTGTGATCTGTTTGCCAACAGGGATCGTCGGATTCAGCGTCAGCATAGGATCCTGGAACACCATGCTTACCTTACTTCCGCACAGCTTTTCCATTTTTTTCTTTTATAGGCTGTGATATTCTCTCCGCAGAGACTGATCTCTCCGCTTTTTACATGTGCATTCGGTGGCAGAAGCTTCATCACGCTACGGCACATAACGGTTTTTCCACATCCGGACTCACCTACGATACAAAGTATCTCTCCTTTTTTTACCGTGAGATCAACATTCCGGACGGCCTGTACCTCGCCGTCCGGTGTGTCAAAGCTTACCGAATAGTTTTTTAATTCCAAAACGGTTTCCTGCATGATCTTTTCCTTATTTTGTAATGTCCAGTCTTCAATATTCCACATAACACCTACGGAATGATGTCCCAGAACACGTGTGGTATCCAGTCCGTCAAGTCCGGAAACGCCTACATAATCTCCCTGAAGATAAGCAACCAGAAGGATTCCAGGTGCTTGGCATATGCCTTTTCGAATTCACTATATGCTTCTTTTCTGGCTTCCTCAGTCTCACCGTGACGGCCTTCCTCAAGATATTTATCCACATCTGCATTGGAATAATGCATGTTGTTTCCACTTGCGTCGGTTACAAAGTTTACATATGCCATATCCGGGTCAAACTGTGTTGCATAGCCGGCAAGAAATCCATTGTATCCTGCATCCCAGTCAAATTTGGTAACAAGCTTTACTTCCATTTCCACACCAGCCTGCTTCAGCATATCAGACATGACATTGGCAATATCCACACGCTCTTCTTCGTAATCACGTACCTGGATGGTAAAGTGGAATTTCTGTCCGTTTCTCTCATAGATCCCATCATCACCTTTTTTCCATCCCAGCTCTTCCATCTTCTTTGCAAAGGTATCCAGATCATAGGAGTAGATATTGGCTTCCTTATCTGTTCCGAGAGGGTTTCTCTGGATCGGGCTGTATGCCGGCTCCCCCTTTCCTGCAAGAACACCTGCAATAATGGAATCCTTATCCAGCGCATAATTCAGAACGCCGATGGAATCTCCGTTTTCCTTCCAGAAATCTGTGCTCATATCCATGGCTGCTCCACGGTAATCTGCTGTGGTGAACTCCCAGTAATTATATCCGTCCTTATCCTTGATCTGAGAAGCGTAGTTGGAATTCAGCCATGCAAGATCCGCCTCACCGGACTGGAGCATAGTTGCCTTTGTAGTCTCATCCGATACTGTACGATATACAACGGTTTCAATATTCGGAACCTTTCCGTAATAATCTTCATTTCGTTTCAGTGTGATCATTCCGCCGGTAGCATCCCAGTCTTCAAATTTATAACGGCCTGTTCCCACCGGATTCTGGTTAAAGGATGTGGTATTCACGTCCTCTCCTTCCAGAAGATGCTCAGGAAGGATTCCCATGGTAAAATAATCCAGCATGGCAGCATCATACTGATCCAGTGTAAAGATCACAGTCTGATCATCCGGTGCCTCAATGCTTGTAATGTCCTGATAGTTGCTGGTGATGCTGGCTCCCAGGGTTTCATCCTCTGTAAGCTCCTTATAGGTGTATACAACATCCTCTGCATTGAAATCTTCTCCATCATGCCACTTAACACCATCTCGAAGCTTAAAAGTATAGGTATTGGTAGCCTTGTCAAAGGTATAGCTCTCTGCAAGATCCTCTACCGGCTTTCCATTGGCATCATATTTCATCAGTCCTGAAAAAATAAGATCCGGAAGTTCATCATGGTTATTCAGAAGGGGATTGATCGTACTTTCTGACTCACCTGCATATACCAGAGTTTTGTTTTCTTCTGCCGCAGCTACGGTTACCGCACTGCCTGCAGTTGCTCCTGTACATGCTGCGGTCACTGCTGCCAGTGTTATCGCCGCATATTTTCTGCCATAGTTGATTCCTGTTCTCTTTTTCATTCTGTTTTCCTCATCTTTCCTTATTTTCAAACCGGTTATCTACACTTCGGAATGCTTCATCACGGTTTGTATTCAAATATTTTTGACTGCATCAGAGATTGCTGTAATGATTATTTACCTCACTTCTCACAAAGCTTCCCATACTGGTAATGCACATTAAAGTAATGACCAGAAAAACTCCCGGGATCACGATCACCCACCAGGTATTCATGATCAGTGCTTTATTTGCCAATGAGAGCATACTTCCCCAGGAGACTACATCTGCCGGAAGCCCGAGGCCAAGGAAGCTTAAAGTAGATTCCATGGTAATACAGCTGCTTACCGAAGAAATTACTACAAACATGATCGCCGAAACAAAATTCGGTATCAGATGGTGATACATCACATATCCAAAACTTCCTCCGCAAGTCTTGCATACATCACATAATCACTGTTTCTTATCTGCCGCACTTCACTTCTTACAATACGGGCCAGTGCAAACCATCCGGTAATACCGATGATCACAGATATGCTGATCACATCATCGGCCTGAAGGACTGCTGACAGGATCAGGATCAGCAGAAGCGTCGGAATACTTCCGCACATTTCCGTAAACCGCATCAGAACCGAGTCCACCTTTGGCCCTGCTGTTCCGCTGATGCATCCGTAGGTAACACCGATCACAGTAATGATCACAGCTCCCAGAAGCCCGATCACCAGAGAAACCCTTCCGCCATACCAGATCAGTGAATAAATATCTCTTCCAAGCGAATCCGTTCCAAAGATAAATTCCTTTCCCGGCGGTGTATTCAGATTCTGGAGATAAAAACCTGAGGGATCATGATTTGCAACAACATTTGCAAATACACAGCCCAAAACGATCAGAAAAAGCAGGAACATGGAAAATACCGGTTTCCCCTTCAGCTTTTCCTGAAATGTTTTTTTTCGTTTTTCAGATTCATGCTGCTTCCACCCGGCACCAACTACCTGAAAAAGCTCAGCTTCTGAAAGCTTCCGGGCAGCTACCATACCCTCACCTCCGAATCCTTCATTCTTGGATCGATCTCTTCATTGACAGTCTGTGCAACAAAGCTGCTTAAAAATACGATAAATCCTGTGATCAGCACATCGATCATCAGCAGGTTATAATCATGATATTTAGCAGATTCCACTGCAAGATTTCCAATTCCCGCATAATTGAAAACAGCTTCCACAGTTACAGTCCCACCGGTTACATGGGGTACCGAAACTGCCATGATACTCACGATCGTCGGCATTACATTTCGAAGACAATGCTTCCACAGGATCTTTCTTTTGGAAAGTCCCTTGGATCTGGCAAGAAGTACATAATCCTTCCGCACCTCATCCAGAAATTTGTTACGTATCATATATGCGTAATACCAAAGATGGCTGAAGATCATTACTACCAGCGGAAGGATCATATGCTTCATACGATTGCCGATACTATCTGCCATTCCCACATCATAGGCACCGCTGCTTGGGAACCATCCAAGATTTACACTGAAGATCAGGATCAGTACCACACCAAGCCAGAAAGCCGGCACATAATAGGCTGCTGTTCCGATCTTGCAGATCAGCCGGTCGATCCACTGATCCTCATGGAGCGTACAGAATATGGCGATCAGAACTGCCAGTATAAAGATCACAATATAAGCAATTCCTCCCAGCACCAGAGTATTTCCGATCAGCGGTTTGATCACATTCATAACCGGCTGCCTGTATTTCAGCGATAATCCGAAGTCACCATGGACTGCATTGGCAAACCACCTTACATACTGTACCCCGATTCCCTGATCCAGTCCCAGTCTTGTTCTGGCCGCAGCCACTTCCTCGCTGGTCATCATTTCCAGGGAATCTCCGTAAAAGGACTGCAGGGGATCTCCCGGCGCCAGTCTCGCCAGCCAGAACACCACCACAGACAGCAGAAACATAACCACTACAAGCAGAAGGATCCGTTTCAGGATCCGGATGACCAGTTTATTTTCTTTGTTCATAATTTTCCTTTCCCACTTCCCTTTACTTACATGTAAGACAGTAAGGCAGACATTCGCATTCCGCTCTGCTGCATGCTCATGAACACAAATCGTGGAGCGATTTGTGTTCATATTTCAAGAGTTATGGCATCCAAAACCATAACTGCTTTTGAAAGGGTCGTGTTATTATTCGACAAAACATTTGTATGCACAAATAGGAGTGCGCGGAGGTTATGTGCATCACAGTGTTTTTATATTCAGCACGCGGAGTGTACTGCTGATATTATTTTATCATTTAACAGCTTTCGGACAACCCCGGTACGGGGATATTGGACAGTCGGTTTTAGCATGGATGTGTATTCCATATAAAAAACGGGACTTTTCTGTATCAGGAACCTGTGTCCCGTGCAGAAAAATCCCGTCTGGTCTTTTGCTTTATTCTTTTATCACTTCCCGGAAATCTGAAGTCTTTCCTTCACGAATCCCAGAAAATCCTTTCCCTGTTCACTGAGCTCTTCACCTCTCCGGCAAATGCACCCGTAAACAAGTTTCTGGCCTTCTCCCGGAAATGTATATTTCACGGAGGAATATCCCGGATCACGGCCGGAAGATCCGCACCACTGATATTACACAACTCTCCGGACCCAAGAAGACGTTCCACGATATAATCACTGTTTGTTACGACTACGGTCTCTGCCTCCACTGCGGAATGACCGTTTTCCTCTACAAGGTTCCGGTAATTATCCGGGGAAAATTCATCGGGAAATCTCTGGATCAGCCTGAGCTGGGACATATTAAAATCTCCCTCATCTGCTGTATCTGCTTTCCCTTTCCCGGTATAAATATTTACCTCGGTTTCCGTCAGCAGCTCAAATTCCAGGTAATTCCGGGAAAGAAAATACTGGAACGCCGCCAGCTGATTCTGCATCACATAGGCGAATCCCATATCATCCTGTCTGCCTTTCACACGTTTTATGATCTCATGGGTATCTGCTGCGTAAACCTGATAATGAAGATCATCGCACTTATGTGCTTCATAATACGTTACGAAGATATCCGCAAACCAGGAGCTGGGATGAAAGCATACACACAGGCTGCTTTTTGCAAGTGGCTGTGCCTGCATTTCCAGTTCATCTATATTTTCCAGGATCCTCTGCACATGGATATATGCACGCTCTCCTTCCAGTGTCAGCTCTATGCCCTTTGCATGACGGACAAACAGCTGGGCACGCATATCGTCTTCCATGGAACGGATCACCTTGCTTACATTTGACTGCGTGGTAAAAAGCAGTTCTGCAGCCTGGCTGAAGGAGCCTGTTTTAGCACAGGCCGCAAAATACTGTATCTGTTTTATATTGAGCATGATCCTACCTCTGTTTCTTTGCAAAGATCAAAAACATCGGGGTCGGATTGTAAAACTCGTCTTTTTCTGTATAAATACGTTTGCTGATACCAAGGTCAAAGGAAAATTCTTCCACACCTATACGGCTCAGCGTTTCCAGATCCCATGCCGGACGCAGAAAAGAACTGATGGGCAACTGCCGCTTGATATCCTCGCATTCCTGCATCAGCTCATCCTGGATCTGATGATGGGCATGGTTCTCTGGAAGATCCGCAGTGTCCGCAAAGTCTGCTGCTCCGTAGTTTGCATCCAGATTTATCATCACTCCGCCCGGTTTCAGTACGCGGAACCATTCCTGATAAGCATGCTCCGCGTCCGGAAGTGTCCAGGTAAGGTTTCGTGATACGATCACGTCAAATTCCTCATCCGGAAAATCCGGAGCTTCTGCATCCATCACCATAAACCGGCAGTCTGCTTTTTCTTCCTCCGCCAGCTCCTTTGCATGAGTGATCATATCCGGCGTCAGATCGATCCCGGTTACTGATGGCCTTCCTTTGCAAGAAGAATGGTAAAAAATCCGGTTCCGCAGCCTACATCCAGGATCCGGAGATTCTTTTTCTCAGGCAGATACTTCTTAAGCTCAGCCATCCAGCGGCCTGCAAGTGCACTGTGAAGCTCTGCTCTTCTCTGTTCCAGAAAGCTGTCGCTGCGCCTGGTCCAGTACTGAGCGATCCTTGTTTTCCGCTCGTCTTTTTCTCTTACGATATTTCCGTAGGTGATCACAGGGCCGCCTTCCACAACCTGAAGGCTTGATACCTGATAAAGGATCACACCATCCATGTCTGCGCGACAGATTTCCTGGACATTTCCCTCATAATCACGGATCTCTCCGAGATACTCATCCTGATGAACGATATCGCCTGGTTTCTTGACCGGGTACCAGAGACCGTTGACACTGGCGCACTGATAACGCACATCATCCATTTTCAGCGGATAGTACGTACTGTGGGAACGGATTCCGTTATAGGCTCCGATGCTGCAGAGGATATTTCTTACATCTCTTCGCATGGAATCCACTTCCTCCCGTTCCCAGGTTCCCATACAGCCGCGTTCCAGAAGGACCGCCGGAATATGGAAGGTACTTGCCGCATAATTGTAGCGCCGCCTGTACTCACATTTGACTGTACCATATATGGGACATCAACCTGCTCTGCCATTTTTCGGGAAGCTTCCACGATCTCCGGCTTTGCCACGCCTGCAAAATATACATACGGAGTCAGCTCCTCATAATCATCACCGCCGTGAAGATCGATATAATAATCTGCCTTCCGGATCAGGGATTCTGTGATGGCCGCCGCCAGACGTTCCATTTTTGTTCCGTCCTTTTTGCCCGGGAAAACACGGTTCAGATTTTTTCCGTCTTCCCAGCTGATGCTGCCTGCACGCTTCTCAAAGTCTTCCCGGTTCAGCACCTTTACCAGAACCAGCTGGCCCTTTACCTTTTCCGGCTTCAGCCGCTTCGACAGCTCGATCAGAGTCTGGATTCCCACATACTCTCCTGCATGAAGACCTGCTGTGACGAGAACGGTTTTTCCCGGATCTTTTCCACGGATGATGGTTGCCGGAAGGACAAATTCTCCATCTCCGAGTTCAAGAAAGCCTTCTGTTTTTTCTCCTGCCGCAACCGGAAGATTCAGGAAATGATCCGGCTTTACACCGGTTACCATAAACATCGGTGTAGACTGATAATTCAATCTCTCTTCCTCACTCCAGACCGTTTTCCATATTTCTGTGTCTGTGCGGATTCCAAGAAGTCCTGCTTCTCTGAGAGTTTTTACATCCCACTGGGGACGACTGATCTTTGACAGCGGTACCTGGAGGGCGATCCGCTCCATACGCTCAATATCCGTACAGAGATAGTGATCATCCAGGCTGTTGTTTTCCACATTTTTCCGGTCGTTTTCGTAGGCCTTACGCTGCTCTTCCTCATAAAGATAACCGTACCAGTGGCATCAAAATTCAGAAGTCTTCCTCCTACCTTCAGTACACGGACCCACTCTCTGTAAGCAACATCAGGATGCTCCAGATTCCAGGTAAGATTTCGGGAAATGACCACGTCAAAGGTATTATCCTCAAAATCCAGCTTCTGTGCATCCATCCTCAAAAAGCGGATATTCCGGCAAAGGTCTCCTGCATTTTCCTTTGCCTTTTCCAGCATTCCTTCCGTATAATCCACTGCATCTACATGATATCCGGCTTCTGCCAGGATCACAGGAAAAAATCCGGGGCCTGTTCCGATATCCAGGATACGGATCTCTTCCTTTGGCTTGTCCGGGAACTGACTGGTCAGCACCTTAAGCCATGCGTTTTTCTGCGTTCCTGCAAGCTCTTTATGATTCACTTCGGAGTACCCTTCTGTACGGGTGCTCCAGTAAGATTCGATTTCATCGAGAAGTTTTTCCACGTTGATTCCTCCGCACTTTTCTATTCACGTGAGGGAGATCAGGTCCCTCACAGGTCACGTTTAATGTACCAAATTGTCAGGGTATTAACAAGCCCCTGGGGGGGATTCCCAAAATTGCTCTGCTGATAAAATCCCCAAATGCCACACACTGCTTCTGTACTCCTGTCCACCTTGTAATTCTCCGAATGCTGTGGTATCATCCTGGCTGTAGTAATTCAGTAATATAACCGAAATTGAAAGGATGGTTCATATACAAATGACAACACAGGAACTGGCCTATGAAGTTATCAGCGTTTAAAAAAGGAATATCCGGATGCAGACTGTACACTGGATTATGATGATGCCTGGAAGCTTCTTGTAAGTGTCCGTCTGGCAGCTCAGTGCACCGATGCCCGGGTCAATGTAGTTGTTCAAGATCTCTATGCAAAATACCCGGATGTGGCAGCCCTGGCAGCCGCAGAGCCGGAAGCGATCGAAGCCATTGTACGTCCTGCGGCCTTGGAAAAAGCAAAGCCCGGGACATCAGCGCCTGTATGCGCATTCTCCACGAACAGTATCACGACAAGGTGCCGGAAGACTTAACGCGCTTCTGAAACTTCCCGGTGTGGGCCGAAAAAGCGCAAACCTAATCATGGGTGACGTATTCGGCAAGCCCGCCATTGTAACAGATACTCACTGTATCCGCCTTTCCAACCGCATCGGCCTTGTCCATGACATGAAGGATCCAAAAAAGGTGGAAATGGCTCTCTGGAAGATCATCCCTCCGGAAGAAGGCAATGATCTCTGCCACCGTCTTGTCAATCATGGAAGAGAAGTCTGTACAGCGCGGACAAAGCCTTACTGTGACCGCTGCTGTCTCAATGATATCTGCGAAAAAAATGGGATCTGAATGTATGCAGTTCAATAAACCTTCAGACCCCGGAAAGGAAAAACATAATGAATTTCAAAAAACTGGAAAATAATCTCCTGGATATGATTCAGGAACAACAGGTAAAGATCGGATACATGAGCGGAGTTACCCGTTTTATTATCCGCTGCAGTCTCTGAACCGCCTTCTTGGCACAGAGCTTACGGAAGAAGAAATGCAGCATGCTATGGAAGAATTCTCAGATCATGCCTGTGACCGTCTTGGAAAAGTAACGGCTTCTTCCAAAAACGGGCGTTTCTGCATCACCCTGCCGCCTCAGGCCTCGGACTACGTTCACGAAAACCGGAAGCCGAGTGAATTTCTGGTACGCTTTATAGGCACGGTTGCCCGTCATGGCTGTACTCTGGATGAAGTGATGGACGTTTTTCATGCTTATTCCGACCATGTACACATGGAAAAAACAACCGGAACCGGATTTGATTATCTTGTATATTTCGAAGACGGGATTCCGGATGACTACCGGTATTGTCTGTCCCTGGAGGGTGAGCATATGATCTATCATAAGTTCACACCTGAGGACTATGAGGACTTCGGATTCTGATCTCCGAACACCGGGCAAGTTTTCCCCTCTGCTTATTGCTTTTCGCAGCTCTGCAGGGAACTTCCTTTATTTGCTAAACAACCGCCGGTCTGCAGACAGATCTTCAAAAAAGTCCTCTGCAGATCGACGGGTTGTTTTTATTTTCTATGCACGGAATTTCTTCTGCATCTCCCGCACCATATCTTTCCTCTTAAACAGGAACAGCCATACCAGCATCAGAAAGCTGACGCATATACAGATCAGCGACGGATACAGCACCGTTACCACACCGGCAGCCAGCAGGATCACAGGGATCACTCCTCCGAAAGCTCCTGCTTCCAGAAGATAGATCATATATTCCGCCACCTCCAGCTTCTGTACCGCAGTGATCACCCACATGGAGCAGATCACAGCAAGCGAAGCCAGAGGAAGCAGATAATCCACAGACCAGCCACGCCAGCCGGTAAACACATCCCAAAGCACTCCTGCAACAGCTGCGATCACCAGCTGCCACATCTCATTCTTCAGAAGATTCCGCCGCTTCACATAAGCCACTGAAACCATCAGCCAGGTGCAGAACGCCCCTGCAGTCACAAACCAGGCCCAGCCTATATGACCATCCAGCAGATAATCGATCAGATTACATACCACAGCCAGCACAATACACAGAAACGTAAAGCTCTCAAAAAGCTTCATCTGCTGCTTCTGCTCCTCTTTTTGTCCCGGAAGATCATTCTCCCGAATTGTACAGGATACCTGCTCATTTTTCAGTCTCTCCACAAAATTCCGCTCAATATTTCCATTGGGGATCTTGGACGTAAAGCTTAAAACCATCTCATCTCCAAAAGAACAGGAACACAGCTGCAGACTGTCCGTGCTTGCAAAAAGTCCGAATCTCTGAATATATTTCCGATATTCCTCCGGCATCCGGATGATCCCCACATTGGAATAGATCGCCGTGATAGACCTCCCTCCGAGAGTCGTCCCGGCAAGAAGGAACGGGGTTTTGATCTCCAGTGGTACCAGACGCAGGATCGGATTTTTCTCCAGGCTTACCAGATCATTCAGCTTTGCTTCGATCACGTCCTTACTCAGTTCCTTTGCAAACTGCTCCTTTACGGATCTCAGAATATCCTCAAAGGCTGTATCAGGCTGAAAATAACAGCTGATCTCGATCCACCCGAAAAAATTTGCCATAGACCGGGACGGAAAATAATTTCTCAAATTTACCGGGATCATCAGACCAATGGGCTTTTTCGCCTGATTCTGAGGCACTTCTTCATGGATCGCCCAGATAAGTGTTGCCGTAAGAAAAACCGTGATCGACACACCGGCCGCTTTTGCACGGGCGTGGATCTCTTTTACCGGAATACAGACTTCCGTGATACTCATATCCTCCTGCCTGAGCTTCTCACCTTTTAGCTGGAAGGCAGGCTTCTTGGACTCTCTCTTTCTTGGCGCATCGGAGGAATAATACTGAGAAAAACTGTCCTCCTCATATCCCTGCCCGTAATGTTCTCATCCGGAAAAAGCTCCGGGAGCTCTGCGGATGGGTGCGTCTCCTGAAGATAATTTTTCACCAGTTCCATCAGAAAATGCATGGCTCCCGTTCCATCCGTCAGCGCATGAAATACCTCGAAATTGATCCTGTTCTTATAGTAACTCACCCGAAAAAGAAGCGTTTTTTTGTCCGGAATATAAAGTCCGCTGCAGGGTGCACCTGCTTCTTTCTTTACCACTGCCGGAATATCACGTCTCTCCAGATAAAACCAGAACAGTCCCTTTCTTAAAACTGCACGGAAAAGAGGATATTTTTCCAGTGTCCTCTCCAGGGCTTCCTGCAGTGTTTCTTCTTTTATCTCTTCTTTCAGTTCACAGTAAAAACGAAATACCCTGGTGTCATTCTTTCCTGTCACCGCCGGGAACGCCAGCGCTGCGTTGTCAAGTTTTCTCCACTGTGCATATTCGTTCTTCATGATGCTTTCCTTCTTCCTGTTCCTCTGTTTCCAGAAAACGATTTACATATGCAAAGCTCTCCTGCACATGCAGAAATTTGATTCCCAGTGCAAAATACCCATGAAACGCACCTGCGATCCTGTGCACTTCCACACGATTTCCCGCTTCCTTCAGCTTTTCACCAAATGCCTCTCCTTCATCTCGAAGAGGATCGAACTCAGCGGTAAGTATCAGTGTATCCGGCATATTTCGAAGATCCTTCTCCAGGATCGGCGCAAAATATGGATTCCTCCTGTCTTCCGGACAACTCTCATAGAGTTTCAGATAATCTTCCATCTTCTCTGCTGTGAGAAGATAGCCGGTTCCGTTTGTTTTTACGGATTCAAAGGGAGAGTCTTCCGTATAACAGTTGTTCAGTGCCGGATAAATAAGAATCTGTTTTTTCGGAAAAAATTCTCCGCGGTCTCTGGCCATCATACATACAGCCGCTGCCAGATTTCCGCCTGCACTATCTCCCATAATGGTGATACGATCCGGATCCGTATTCAGAAGAAAACGATTGGTGTAGAAAATCTTCGCAGCTGCATAACAATCCATCAGTCCCACCGGAAACGGTATTCCGGTGCCAGCCTGTATTCAACAGACGCCACGATCTGACCGGTAGACTGTGCCATTCTGGCACAAACCCGCTGATAATTCTCTACACTTTCCGTAACCCAGCCACCGCCATGGAAAAACAGGATCACCGGTGGTTTTTTCCGGAGGCGGCACCGTTTCCATGTCCTCTTCTGTTGGAAAAAACAGACGGATCGGCACTTTATAGTCTCCGTTATAAACTTCCGCATCCAGTGTCCTGTAAAAGATCCTCATAGGATCCATCTTCTTAAGATCTGCCAGCTTTCTGGAAGCCTCCACTTCGATCCCGCCATAGGAAAGAGCATGGAGCACTGTCCGCACGGCACGTGGCATAGCAGTTTCTCTCCCGGTCGGAATGCCCGGAACTATGACCGGGCGGCTTCTTCTGTTTTCTTTTCTTGTATAGATATATTTTGTTTCTGTTCCATATCTTCCAGGAATGCAGACTTGTTTCACGCAGGTACGCCTGTAGGCAATCCTCTTCAGAATCTCATGATCTGTACGGATGATCACTTCCGTTCCCTTATAGCCCCGGATATAATATCTGTTTTCTTTCTTTTTTATACGTGGTTGTCTCAATCGCAGTAAATATTTTCTGATTACTTTTTCCTCCGTGGATTTTTCCTTTATTTTCACCTATGATAGCATCCGCAGTCTATGAGTACAAGTCATAGTAAAAAATATACTGCTGCATGATCCCACGCATTCCTCTGTATCTGCGGTTGGGAAATCCTCTTTTGTAATGCACGTCCATGACCTGACGGATGTGGGTATCTATGGGAAAAGCATCCATATGATGCAGTGCAAACAGGCAGATACACTCAGCTACCTTTTCTCCCACACCGCAGAGCTTCATCAGCTCCTTCTTTGCCTGATGGTAACGCATATCATAGATTTTTTCCAGAGAGATCTGGCCGGATGCAATGGTCCTGGCCGTTACTGCGATATATTTTGCCCGGTATCCCAGGCCGCATCCTCTTAACTCCTCTTCCGTTGCCTGACTCAGCGCCTCTACAGTCGGAAAAGCGTAGTATTCCACACCTGCAGATGAAATTTTTCGCTCTCCGTATTTCCGGCAGATAGTTTCGATACATTTGCGGATACGCTTGATATTGTTCTGCTGAGATATCAGAAACGTAACGATCATTTCCCAGAGATCCTGTCTTAATATCCGTATCCCGTCTCCTGCCTTTATTGCGGCACCCAGATATTTATCCCGTGGATTAGCAGCATTCATGTAAGCTTCATAATCCGTATCCAGATCAAAATAAAGCACCCAGTAACAGATAAATTCCTCCTGAGAGCAGCAGAAATCCACCACTCCGTCTTTCTGATACATTTCCAGATACTGGTCTCCCGCCACCATGGAAAAATGTCCGTCTCCAAGCTTTCTCATCCGGAAGCACTGTCCGGAATCGCATATTTTATCAAGGCTGAAATGTTCCAGCTCTACTGTGATCATGTCTGTTCCTCTCGTAAATATTTTTCTTTATATAATGTTCTGTATTCTCTTGGTGTCATCCGGTACCTTCCCGGAATACCCGGTTAAAAGTCCTCTGACTTTCAAATCCCGGGATCTGCACATACGCCTGTTCCACTGCAAGATTATCATCCTTCTCCTTACGGTTTGCCCTGAGACACCGTACCGCATTTACAATATCCGGATGCACCTGCTCCTTTTTTATAACCGGGTCTTCCGGACAGCTGTTCTGAATGATATCCGCAAACTTACCAATCAATACCGGCTTTGCCCAGAGATAGACTGCTTTGTTTTCTCCCGGAGAGAACACCTGATAGTGATGGATCACATCCGGAAAGATCACTGCAAGATCTCCCTCTTCCATATGATAAAGCTCCTGTCCCATACCAAGCTCCAGAGTTCCCTCTGTGATATAGATAAACTCTATGGAGTTATGAAGATGGGGTGAAGCATGGGCTAAGGTCCGCAGATGAATATGGAGATTCTTCTTTTTTTCTTCGTATACTGGAAACATGGATTTTTCTCTCGCAATATTTGACTACTTTTTCTGTGTTTTTGGCACGTAATATTTCCGAGAGTTTATTATAATGCATTTGTAAGTTAAAGAAAAGAGGAGGAAAATAAAATGAAAAAAATCATAGAATTTATCAAATATGCGATCAAATGCTACATAGAGATCAATGCAAGAAATCCATACTTCCACTAAGAAGATCCACAATAATATCTGAGGTCACGGATATTTTGTGTGGATCATGCGCATGAAAAAACTGAATAAAAGTCAATAAATGACTTGTGCGAAAATAATATCACCTGGCATCATGAAGTATCTCCAAAGCCCGTTTATATCTTCCATGCAGCCGTGATATCTGTTCAGCAGACATATTTTCGCAGTCAGAAAGACGTGTTACATCAGAATTGTGGAGCAGATCAGCCTGCTTCACTTTTTTTGCGATCGGATTCTTCCGGAGCTTCCGGATATAATCGAAATAATTCATATTCTTATCTCTTGTAAGACAACGTAAGGCCTCCACAACCTCTTCCGGAAATTCTCCGGTAAGATCCTCAAATGTGATCTCTGTATCTTCTATCACATCGTGCAGAAGTGCCGTACATACACTGAGTTCATCATCCATTTGCTCCGCTACATGAAATGGATGAAAGATATAAGGTGTCCCGCTTCGATCTGTCTGTCCATGATGTGCCTCGTATGCCACCTTCATAGCTTTTTTCGTCAAAGCTGTATAAATCATAGCTGTACCTCCCGTCAGGTCTTTCGACCCCCCGTTCATACTCTGTATTACACAGTATAGCATCTATATTTCCTATATACAAGGACAAAAAAGGTTATATATCTATCATTTTTACTTATATACGACAATTTTCTGATTATAGCATTCCCAAAACTCTGCTGTTCTTATTTAGATCTTTCATTGGATCATGAACTCGCTTGCCCTCATTCTGAAATTGGTATATACTTACTAGTACAGCGAAAATTAAGTTTCTGCTATATTGACGCAGGATGATTTCTTCATCTGCAAGGCGGAGGAATGAGGCGTAGCGGTGGCTACGACGATTGACGACAACGCAGCGATGAAAATCAGGCAAGTCAATATGGCGGTTACTTAATATTCGCTGTACTAGAATCGAAAGGAAGTGGAGCGGTGATA
>ENA-OQAS01000100-OQAS01000100.1-human-gut-metagenome-genome-assembly--contig:-NODE-100-length-42695-cov-4.450479_pt1 | contig 42695 bp, 65 predicted proteins | sample MGYA00242733_ERZ504523 | MGnify/ENA primary metagenome ERZ504523 (study PRJEB26092, sample SAMD00036239) | human gut metagenome | host: Homo sapiens | study: EMG produced TPA metagenomics assembly of...
ACTTTATCATTTCTCTTTAAGAGGTCGGAACGGCCGACCATCTCGTCAACGGTGCGGAAGCCAAGTTTGCCATTCGTATCCCGCATCTCTTCTGCGATGAAGCGCATGAAGTTGATGACGTACTCCGGTTTGCCGCGGAACGTTTGCGCAGCTCCGGGTTCTGCGTTGCGATACCCATCGGCAGGTATCCAGGTTGCAGACACGCATCATGACACATCCCATGGTTACAAGCGGCGCCGTCGCAAAACCAAATTCCTCGGCGCCAAGAAGTGCTGCGATCACAACGTCGCGGCCGCTCATCAGCTTTCCGTCCGTCTCAATCATGACACGGTTGCGGAGCCGTTCTTAATCAGCGTCTGATGGGTCTCGGCAAGGCCTAATTCCCACGGAAGTCCGGCATTATGGATCGAGCTTCTCGGTGCTGCTCCGGTTCCTCCATCGTACCCGGAAATTAGGATGACCTGTGCTCCGGCTTTTGCAACACCAGCTGCAACGGTACCAACGCCGGCCTCCGATACGAGTTTGACAGAGATTCTTGCATTCACATTCGAGTTTTTCAGATCATAAATCAGCTGTGCAAGGTCCTCGATGGAATAGATGTCGTGATGCGGCGGCGGGGAAATCAGGGATACACCCGGTGTGGAGTGACGTGTTTTCGCAATCCACGGGTAAACCTTTCCGGCCGGTAAGTGGCCGCCCTCGCCCGGTTTTGCACCCTGCGCCATCTTGATCTGAATCTCTTTTGCGCTGACCAGATATTTGCTGGTAACACCGAACCGGCCAGATGCTACCTGTTTGATTGCGGAACATCTCTCCGGAGACTCCAGCGGTCATCACTCTCGCCGCCCTCACCGGTGTTGGATTTTCCGTGCAGACGGTTCATGCAACCGCCAGTGTCTCATGTGCCTCCTGGGAAATGGAACCGTAGGACATCGCACCGGTTTTGAACCGCTTTACAATGGAATCTACACTCTCAACCTCTTCGAGCGGAACGCCCTGTTCCGGGTAATCGAAGTCCATCAGACTTCGCAGATAACCGCTCTCCTCGCTGTCAACCATGGCAGTGTACTCTTTGAACATCCTGTAGTCACCGCGTCTTGTAGACTCCTGCAGGGTATGGATGGTACGGGGATTGTAGCGGTGCTCCTCACCCTGACTTCTTGCTTTATGACGTCCGAGACTGTCCAGCGTCAGATCCGTCGTCAGTTCCAGCGGATCAAATGCCTGAGAATGACGCTCATCAACGTCTTTTGCAATGTCTTCCAGTGTAATACCGCCGACACGGCTGACCGTACCAGTGAAGTATTTGTCGATTACATCCTCAGAGATACCGATAGCTTCGAAGATCTGGGAACCCTGATACGACTGAATCGTCGAGATACCCATCTTCGCCGCGATTTTTACGATGCCGGAAATGACAGCATGGTTGTAATCTTCAACGGTGCATAGTAATCTTTCTTAATCATGCCCTCTTCGATCAGCTCATGGATCGTGTCGAGTGCCAGATACGGGTTGATTGCGCAGGCACCGTAGCCGAGCAGTGTTGCGAAATGGTGCACCTCGCGCGGCTCGCCGGACTCCAGAATAATCGCAAGAGAAGTTCTCTTTTTCGTTTTTACCAGATGCTGATGAACCGCAGATACAGCCAGGAGGGATGGAATCGCCACATGGTTCTCATCGACACCGCGGTCAGAGAGAATCAGGATGTTGGCTCCTGCCCGGTGTGCACGGTCAACCTCGACGAAAAGGCGGTCCATCGCACGGTCAAGCGGTGCGCTCTTGTAGTAGGTGATCGGAACGGTCACTGCCTTGAAGCCTTCGACTTTCATGTTCTTGATCTTCAGCATATCGGTATTGGTCAGGATCGGATTGTTGATCTTTAATACCTGGCAGTTCTTCGGCTCCTCCTCAAGCAGGTTTCCGTCACGTCCGACGTAAACGCTTGTGGAAGTTACGATCTCCTCACGGATGCAGTCGATCGGCGGGTTCGTTACCTGTGCAAAGAGCTGTTTGAAATAGTTGAACAGCGGCTGATGCTCATGGGAGAGAACGGCAAGCGGGGTATCGATACCCATCGAAGCGGTTGCCTCGACACCGTTTAATGCCATCTTTCCGATGGAGGAACGGTACTCCTCGTAGGTGTAGCCGAACGCTTTCTGCAGGCGCATCCGCTCTTCTTTCGTGTACTCTTCGACCGGCAGATTCGGGATTTTGATATCCTTTAACTGTACCAGATAACTGTCGAGCCATTCGCCGTACGGCTGTTTCTTTGCGTAATATTCTTTGACTTCCTCATCGTTTAAGACTTTTCCCTGTACGGTGTTGACGAGAAGCATCTTGCCCGGATGGAGACGCTCTTTTAAGACGATTTTTTCTTCCGGAACTTCCAGAACACCGACCTCAGAGGAGAGGATCAGAAATCCATCGTTAGTGATGTAGTAACGGGAAGGACGAAGACCGTTGCGGTCGAGCACTGCTCCCATCACATCTCCGTCGGAGAACAGGATCGATGCCGGTCCGTCCCACGGCTCCATCATCGTTGCATAATACTGATAGAAATCACGTTTCTCCTGGGAAATCGTATCGTTGTTTGCCCACGGCTCCGGGATCGTGATCATGACAGCCAGCGGAAGATCCATACCGCTCATGGTCAGGAACTCGAGTGTGTTGTCGAGCATTGCAGAGTCAGAACCTGGGTGTTGACAACCGGCAGAACCTTGTGCAGTTCATCCTGCAGCATCGGGGAGGACATCGTCTCCTCACGGGCCAGCATCTTGTCGGCGTTTCCGCGGATGGTGTTGATCTCGCCGTTGTGTACGATGAAACGGTTCGGATGGGCTCTCTCCCAGCTTGGGTTCGTGTTCGTGCTGAACCGGGAATGCACCATGGCGATTGCAGATTCATAATCGACATCCTGCAGATCGCGGAAGAAGGTGCGGAGCTGTCCTACGAGGAACATACCTTTGTATACGATGGTACGGCTGGAAAGAGATGGCACGTAGGTGTTGTCGTTGCTCTGTTCGAAAACACGGCGTACGACGTACAGACGACGGTCGAAAGCGATTCCCTTTTCCACATCCTCCGGTTTTTGATGAATGCCTGCATGATGTAAGGCATACACTCTCTTGCCTTATGGCCGAGAACTTCCGGAATGGTCGGCACGGTTCTCCATCCAAGGAGTTCCAGTCCCTCTTTTTCCACGATGATCTCAAACATCTTTTTTGCCTGGTTCCGTTTCAGCTCATTTTGTGGGAAGAAGAATACGCCGACGCCGTATTCCCGTTCTCCGCCTAATGAAAAACCGAGGGTCGAACAGGCTTTGGAAAAGAATTTGTGCGATATCTGCAACAAGATTCCTACTCCGTCTCCTGTTTTACCCTCGGCGTCTTTGCCGGCTCTATGTTCAAGATTTTCTACGATTTTTAATGCGTTTTCTACGGTCGCATGGGATTTTTCACCTTTGATATTCACGACGGCTCCGATACCGCAGTTGTCGTGTTCAAAGGAAGAACGGTACAGCCCTTCTTCTCCCATGACACGCTCTTTACTCTGTGTCATACGGCTTCCCTTCCTTTACCTTTTCTTATTTTCGGTTCTCTTTTGTTTTCCAGAAAAGAATGGAGGGGAACATTTCATTCCCCGCCGTTCTTTTTGGATTGCTCTTACTATACTCTATTTTTTTCATCCTGTAAAGAGCAAATTTAATTTTTATATAATTTTTTACAATTTTTCTTTACTTCTTAGGTTATTGCTGCATTTTACCTAATTTTCTACACTTTCGATCCATTATTTCGCTGCATGGTACTCGGCTGCTGCTGCAATCAGGCCGCGGAACAGCGGATGCGGACGGTTCGGACGGGATTTGAATTCCGGATGCGCCTGGGTTGCAATGTAGAACGGATGATCCGAAAGCTCGACCATCTCGACAATTCTTCCATCTGGTGATACACCGGAGAGAACCATGCCGTTTTCGGTCAGTGCTTTCCGGAAATCGTTGTTGACCTCATAGCGGTGACGATGCCGCTCAGAGATCTCTTTCTTGCCGTACAGCTCCTGTGCCTTCGATCCGTCTGCCAGTACACATGGATAAGCGCCGAGCCGTAAGGTACCGCCGATGTCCTCGATGCCGTTCTGGTCCGGCATCAGTGCAATCACCGGGTGCATGGTATTCGGATTCATCTCAATGCTGTGTGCGTCGTGGTATCCGAGCACGTTTCTCGCATACTCGACAATAGTCAGCTGCATGCCAAGGCAAAGGCCAAGGAACGGAATTCTGTTTTCTCTCGTGTACTGGATCGCTGTAATCATGCCTTCGATACCGCGGTTTCCAAATCCGCCCGGTACCAGCACACCGTCAACATCACACAGATACTCTGCCACGTTCTCTTTTGTTACCAGTTCCGAATCCACCCATTTCAGATGCACGTTTGCATGACTTGCGATACCGCCGTGTTTTAATGCCTCGACAACACTCAGGTATGCGTCATGCAGCTGCGTATACTTCCGACGAGCGCGATCGTCACCTCTTTGTTCGGATGGCGAAGTGCCTCTACCATATGGGTCCAGTCGGACAGATCCGGTTCCGGGCATGGAAGGTGAAGGCTCTCGCAGACAACCTGCGCCAGGTTCTCTTTCTCCATGGCAAGCGGAGCTTCATACAGATACTCCACGTCCAGGTTCTGCAGAACATGGCTTGACGGAACGTTGCAGAACAGAGCAATTTTATCTTTGATCTCGGTGGTCAGCGGATGCTCGGACCGACATACGATGACATCCGGCTGAATACCGATTCCCTGCAGCTCTTTTACGCTCGCCTGCGTCGGTTTTGTTTTCATTTCACCGGAAGCTTTCAGATATGGAATCAGGGTAACGTGGATCAGAATGGCGTTCTCGTGTCCGACGTCATGCTGGAACTGGCGGATTGCCTCCAAAAACGGCTGGCTCTCGATATCGCCGACGGTTCCGCCGACCTCAATGATGGCAATACGCTCCTCGTCTACTTCTTTTCCGCGGTAGAAACGGCTCTTGATTTCGTTTGTAATGTGCGGAATGACCTGTACGGTGCCTCCGCCGAAATCACCGTGGCGTTCTTTCTGCAGAACAGACCAGTATACTTTTCCGGTCGTCACGTTGGAATTTTTATCCAGGCTCTCGTCGATGAAACGCTCGTAGTGGCCGAGATCGAGGTCTGTCTCTGTGCCGTCATCGGTAACGAAAACCTCGCCGTGCTGAATCGGGTTCATCGTACCGGGTCAACGTTGATGTACGGGTCAAATTTCTGCATCGTCACTTTGTATCCTCGGGCTTTTAAAAGCCGTCCAAGGGACGCCGCCGTGATTCCCTTTCCAAGGCCGGAGACTACTCCGCCTGTCACAAAGACATATTTTACTGCCATATTGATTTCCTCCTGCTTTTCTCTTCTGATATTTTCTTTTCCGTCACAAGTTTCTCTAAAAGGAAATGTCGCCTGCCGGCGACATCTCTATGATGAAAGCCAGTTACTCCGCGCCTGCGTCGCTCCCGTAACTGCTGACAACATTCGTAATCCGGGCTATCGCCTACTTACTCATGTCGTCTTGCCCGGCCAATATCTATGAATTCGCTCATGCAAGCATGGCTCATCCATAGCTGCTGTCCGGGGCTTTCATTCAAAATCAAAAACGATTATAACACATCTCGAATTTCCTGCAACTTTTTTTTTACTATTTTTTATTATTTTCGACATTTTCCACGAAATCCTAAATTTCTGCACCATATTTTATACATATCACGATTTTCTTGACATCATCCGCAAAAATGAGTATGATAATCAATGTTTTTAAAACATGCAGGTCTACAACTGAAAAAAGGAGAATACCTATGCAGCCATCGTCAAACAATTGTTATGATACCGGTCTCCGGGAGGAATGTGGTGTTTTCGGCATTTACGATCTGGATGGTGCCGACGTCAGTCCTTCGATCTACTATGCCTTTCCGCCCTGCAGCACAGAGGACAGGAGCCTGCGGAATTGCCGTCTCTGACACCAGCGTCCAAAGGGCCATGTGAAATCCTACAAAGGCCTTGGCCTTGTCAACGAAGTTTCAAAGAATCCAAATTAGAAGAGCTGTCCGGCAATATCGGCATCGGCCATGTCCGGTACTCTACCACCGGTTCCACTACCGTAGAGAATGCACAGCCGCTCGTTCTGAATTATCTGAAAGGCTCCCTTTCCCTTTCGCACAACGGAAATCTGGTCAACGCTATGGAACTGCGCGAGCAGATGGAAAACACCGGCGCAATTTTTCACACTTCGATTGACTCTGAAATCATCGCCTACGGCATTGCGCGGGAACGCGTTCATTCCAAAACGGTAGAAGAAGCGATTCTGCGCACGGTAAAAGAAATCCGCGGCGCTATGCCCTTGTCATCATGAGCCCGAGAAAACTCATCGGCGTGCGCGACCCATATGGCTTAAAACCGCTCTGCATCGGAAAGCGGGACAACGCCTGGGTTCTCGCCTCGGAAAGCTGCGCCCTCACTTCGATCGGCGCCGAATTCGTCCGCGATGTCGCTCCGGGAGAAATTGTAACGTTTGACAAAACCGGAAATCTGAAATCCGAATTTATGCCGGTTGACGTAAAAAAAGCGCATTGTATTTTTGAATATATTTATTTTGCCCGCCTCGACAGCAAAATAGACAATATCAGTGTCTACGAAGCCAGAATCCGCGGCGGTGCAACTCTCGCAAAGACCTACCCGGTTGATGCAGACCTCGTCTGTGGTGTCCCGGACTCCGGACTTGCCTCCGCAAAGGGCTATTCCGAAGAATCCGGCATCCCGTTCGGTCTTGCGTTCCACAAAAACAGCTATGTCGGCCGTACCTTCATCAAGCCGACCCAGAAGGAACGGGAATCCAGCGTCAAAATCAAGCTGAGCGTTCTCGAATCTGTTGTAAAAGGAAAACGGATCGTGCTCGTCGACGACTCCATTGTCCGTGGAACAACGATTTCCAACCTGATCACGATGCTTCGCAAAGCCGGCGCGACCGAAGTCCATGTCCGTATCAGCTCTCCGCCGTTCCTGTATCCGTGCTATTTCGGCACCGATGTTCCTTCGAACAAACAGCTGATCGCAAGCTCTCACTCCACGGAGGAGATCCGTCAGCAGATCGGAGCGACTCTCTTGGCTACATGCCGATCGATGAACTCCAGAACATGGTCGGCGATCTGCCGATCTGCCGTGCATGCTTCGACAGCCATTACCCAATGGAAGTACCGAAACAGGATATCAGCGCTCTTCTCGAAAGCTGATTCTATTTCGTCCCCTTTACCGCGCAGACACTGCGTCAGGTAAGGGGGGCTTTTTTGTTTCATGCATACTTTGACGTAATGTTTGCATACAATAGCATCAAAAACAAAGGATCTCTTTATGGATCTTACAGACATCATTTATTCCAACGATTACATCAACATTCTGATCCAGAATTACGTGGCACAGTCCGAGCGGTACCAGATGCTGTTTCCGGAGTCAAGTGCTCTTCTTACGCTGAACCCACAGTATTCCGTTCTCTTTCTCGAGCGGAGTCTGCTGCCGGAAAATCTCTTCGGCGCAGTTCCCTTTACCGGGCTTCCAAAACTTTTTACGCCGCTCTCCACGCTCTCACTGGAAGTCTCCGGGATTGTCCAGACGCAGAATCTCTACGGTGGCGGATATACAGGCAAAAATGTAATCTTCGGTTTTCTGGACACCGGCATTGATTACCGCCACCCCGCATTTCTGCATGCCAACGGACAGAGCCGGATTCTCGCCGTCTGGGATCAGACGGACTGGACGGGAACGCCGCCGGCGCAGTTCCTTACGGCAGTCTCTATACCAAGTCCGATCTCGACGCGGCACTTGAAAGCGGCGATCCACTCTCCCTTGTTCCAGTCACCGATCCCGACGGGCACGGCACGTATGTCGCAGGCGTGGCCGGCGGTACTCCGGATGCCTCCGCCGGATTTCTCGGCGTCGCACCGGAGGCAGATTTTGCCGTTGTTAAATTAAAACCCGCCAAACAGAATCTGAAAGATTTTTATCTTGTGTCCTCCAATGCTCCCGTCTTCGAGGAAGATGACCTGCTCTCCGCCATGCACTTTCTGAATGAAACCGCAGCTGCGGAAGGAAAACCGCTCGTCCTCTGTCTGGCACTCGGACGAATCAGGGCAGCCACTCCGGCACGCTCCCCGTTTCTCTGACCTTGGCGCGCTACGGCAACACGCCTGGTGTGATCCCCGTCTGCGCGACCGGCAACGAAGGAAATGCATCACACCATTATTATGGCTCTGTATCCGAAACTTACACCCCGAAAAATGTAGAGTTTCTCGTTTCTGAAGGAAACGCGGTTTCACCCTGGAACTCTGGGGACAGGCTCCACAGCTTTTTTCTGTCGGTTTCCGCTCTCCCGGCGGCGAGACGATTCCGCGGATTCCCGTCTCTTTGAATCAGGAACAGCGGATCACCTTCGTTCTGGAGCGCACCGTGATCTACGTCAACTACGAAGTGGTCCAGGCCACGACCGGCAGCCAGCTCATTCTGATCCGCATGCTGGATCCGACCCCCGGTATCTGGACGCTTCAGGTTTACCGCGCTTTTCCATCGCCGCCGGATTTCCACATCTGGCTCCCGATCACCGGATTTTCCACCTCCGATGTGACATTTCTGGAACCGGATCCGTACACGACACTGACGACACCTTCTGCCACGGTTCCTGTTCTTTCTCCCTCCACGTATCAGGCAGCAAACAACAGTTTTTCCCCGGAATCCGGCCGCGGCTTTACCCGGCTTGGTGAAATCAAGCCCGACTTTGCCGCTCCCGGCGTCTCCGTTACCGGACCGGGACCGGCCGGCTCCTATGTAGCTTCAGCGGTTCGAGTGCGTCCGCCGCCATTACATCCGGCGCCGCTGCTCTTTTTCTGCAATGGGGCATCCAGCGCACTCCCGCCCGCTATTTCACGGCACAGGAGGTAAAAAACTACCTGATCCGCGGTGCAGACCGAACTGATACTATTACGTATCCGAGCAGAGAATGGGATATGCCGATTACAGTTATATCAAAGCTTCACAAGCCTTATGACAAACTGATTTTCCCGCTCACAGGTTTGCTTCTATGGTATATCCGTTTGTTGATGCAAACTTTTAATGTGCAACTGCCTTGTTTTTGATTGTTTTCCGTTGTATCATTACGTATTATCATTATATTTATAAAACTAAAAGGGGGATTCCTGACTATGAATTACGAACGCTTGAACGATCTTCGCCTTCTTGGACTTACGATTGCCTACTACCGAAGAGCAAAAGGAATGACGCAGGCCGAACTTGCCGAGGCGGTACATATCAGTCGTACCCATATGAGCAACATCGAAGCGCCAAATACAAAAACCTCTATTTCGTTGAATCTTCTGTTCGATATCGCTGAGGCACTTGACATTCCGGTGAAAGAGCTTTTTGATTTTCAGGGACGCAGTCTGTAGGGTCTTTGAATTTTTCTCTTTAAGAGTAACCCCGCCCGGCAGTTTTTCATATCATGAATTGTAAGCAAAATGATTCCTTTGGAGGAACAAACATGAGTGATTTAGCTGCTACAAACTGTGGATGCGGATGTGACAACGGCTGTGGCTGCGATAATGGATGCGGTGTTTCCAACAACAACCTGTTCGGAAACAATGGCTGCAGTATTATCTGGATTCTGCTTCTCCTCTCCTGCTGCGGCGGATGTGGATGTGGAAACAACAACAATGGCTGCAATTCCGACTGCTGGCTCGTTCTGATTCTTCTGTTCTGCTGCGGCGGATGGAACAACAACGGCTGTGGATGCGGCAACAGCAATAACTGTGGATGCGGCTGCTGACCTTTTTTCAGTCTTCCCAGATGTTCGGGCAGAAAAGCCCCGGGTGCGGATCAACCGCCCCGGGGCTTTTTTTTCACCAGAATTCTCTTTCAGCGAAACCGTTTCGGTTTCCGTGCTTCTCTTTCCCGCTTTTCCATCTCTTCTCTTTTTCTTTTTTTCTCATACATTCCAGATCTATTTCATAAAAGGCATTCCCTTCGAGTACCTGTTTTCTTTTTGCTGTTTCTTTTCCATCCATTTTCCGGCGGTCTCCTTTTTCTTTCTTCCTCTTATCATATGTTTTTCCCGCCTTCTGTCATTTTTTCCGGCCTGGAACATAAGATAAAGAGAAATAAAAAGACAAATGCAGGAATGCTGCCAGGAAGGATCTTAATTTGAATCAGGAACAGGAACAAAATGTGGAACAGATGACACCGCTGGACCAGATGATCGCACAGGATCAGCTTCAGATGCTGAAGGCTGCCATTCCCTACGCCTCCTTCGGCCTGCAGCCCTCCCTTGCGATTTTGAGCAAATGGCTCGAGCTCCAGCGGACCATTCAGCTTTTTTCCCGTCCGGCCGACCTTTCCATGATGTCTGTTGATGCCCCGCACGTCTCTCCGCTTGAGATGCTGCAGGATATTTCCCGTTTTGCCGCCGGTCCGCAGCGGGATCTTCTCTCCCAGATGTTTCAGACCATGCAGATGGTCCAGATGCTTCAGAATATAAATCCCGGAAATGAGGAGGATCTGCTATGAGTTCGGATGATAGGCAAAACGACTGGTCGCATGACCCCTCTCTTTCCGGAATTGACTTTGCCCGGCTTCAGGCACTGCAGCAGATGGCCTCTCAGAGCCGTGGAAAATCCCAGGCGGAAATGATGCCGTTTCTTCTCTCCCTGATGCAGGGAAATCAGGGCGGCGCACAGTTTTCCGCCTCCGAGGCGGACCTGATCATCTCTGCCATCAAAGCCGGAAAATCCAAACAGGAAGCGGCAAAAATTGACCAGATGGTACGCCTCTTCCGCTCCGCTGCTTCCGGGAAAAAACGCTGAAAAACTACAAACAAAAACGCTGCCGGTCTGGAATCCCAAACCGGTCAGCGTTTTTATTCTGTGCTTTTTCCTGCCTAGTTCTGCATAGAAAGCACGTTTTTATTTTTTACCAGGTAATCAATCAGAGAAACAACGGTCAGAATCAGTGCAACCCAGATCAGCACGGTATTCAGCACGGAAAGTGCCGGAATGTCGGCGATCAGAAGAATGATCATAATCATCTGGCTGATTGTTTTCGATTTTCCCCACCAGCTTGCTGCGATGACAATTCCATTGTCCGAAGCAACCAGGCGGAAACCGCTGATGATAAATTCTCTTGCGATGATAATAATAACCATCCACGCCGGAAGCTTGTCCAGCTCTACAAAGCAGATCAGTCAGAGCATACCAGCAGCTTATCTGCCAGCGGATCCATAAACTTTCCGAAATCGGTAATCAGATTGTCACGTCTTGCAATGTAGCCGTCCAGCGTATCCGTGATGCTGGCAGCGGCAAAGATTACCAGTGCAATCCATTTGGACGCGCTTCCGCCCACGCCAGACAGCAGGAAGAACACGAAAAACGGAATCATAATTACCCGCAGAATCGTTAATTTGTTTGGTAAATTCATTGGCTTATCTCTCCTATCAGATCATATTCCAGAGCGCCGGTAATTTTCACTCTTACGAAGTCGCCGGATACGAGTGTTTCCGGTGTATTGACAAATACATAGCCGTCTACACCCGGTGCGTCCGCCTGGCTTCTGCCACATAGGCATCCTCATCCGCCACTTTGCCCTCGATCATAACAAGAAGCTCCTGGCCGATCCTGCGCTCGCCGAGTTCTGCAGAGATATCCTGCTGCAGCTCCATCAGTTCTGCCTGACGGTCCAGTTTTACCTCCTCGTCGATCTGATGCTCCATCGCAGCAGCCGGTGTTCCCTCCTCCGGAGAGTAGGTGAATACGCCGAGACGGTCGAACTCCATGTCGTTGATAAACTCGAGGAGTTCTTTGTGCTGCTCTTTTGTCTCTCCCGGGAATCCTGTGATCAGCGTGGTGCGCAGTGTGATATCCGGCATCTCGCTTCTCAGGAAATCAATTTTGTCGATCAGCTCCTGTTTGGATGTTCTGCGACCCATGCGGCGCAGGATCTCATCGTTGGCATGCTGAATCGGCAGATCCAGGTAGTGACAGACTTTCGGCTCTTCCTTCATCGTCTGAACGAGTTCCGGATAGATGTCCTCCGGATAGCAGTACAGAATCCGGATCCAGTAGAGCTCCTGAATTTTGCAGAGCTCTTTTAACAGAAGGTGGAGAGACGGCTTTCCGTACAGATCGATACCATAAATGGTTGTCTCCTGCGCAACGAGAACGAGCTCTTTGACACCCTGTTCTGCCATCGTCTTCGCTTCTGCTATCAGTTCCTCCATCGGAACGGAGCGGTACGGTCCGCGCAGCTTCGGAATGATGCAGTAGGTACAGTGCTTGTCACAGCCCTCTGCAATTTTCAGATATTCGTAATGGCCGCCTGTCGTTACAACGCGCTGTGCGTCAATTTTCGGCAGTCCTTTCAGATCGGCATACTCCTGGAAGCGGTCGCCGCCGAGGACATCCTGAATGGCATCCAGGATTTTGTCATAGCTGTTCGTTCCAAGTACGGCGTCAACCTCCGGAATCTCCTCAATGATTTCATCGCGGTAGCGCTCTGCCATACAGCCCGTTACCAGAAGAACCTTACAGCTTCCCGCTGTACGGTACTTCGCCATTTCAAGAATATTTTGAATGCTTTCTTCTTTGGCGTCGTGGATAAAGCAGCATGTGTTTATCACGATAACCTCTGCATCTTCCTCGGAATCGGTGATCTCGAAGCCATGCTCTACCAGAAGACCCAGCATATGCTCGGAATCTACCAGGTTTTTATCGCATCCAAGGGAAATAAACAGAATTTTCATATTATTCAATTACTGGCTCCTCTTTTGTTTCCTCTTCCGCTTCAACTTCAGATTCCGGAAGGATTGTAACCTCTCCTTTGTACATCTCCTCTACGGCGATGGAGAGCGGTTTCATGCCTTTTTTCACTTTTACAAGCGGTTCAGCTCCGCCAATGATCTGTCTTGCACGTTGCTTGTTGCAAGTACCAGAGAGTAACGGCTGCTGACAACCGGTGCCTCGTCCAGATCCTGGCCCTCGTTAATAGTTGCAATCAGTTCCTGATAAGATGGATGAATCATAATAAATGCTCCTTTCTATTTTTCCAGACTTTTTTTCATCTGTTCGATAAAGTCTTTCTGGTTGCTGCTCATGAAATGCTGGCTCTGAATGGTCTCATGCATCTGTTTTACGCAGGTTTCGAGGTCGTCGTTGATCAGGACATAATCGTACTGGTCCATGCCCTGTGCTTCCTCTTTTGCACGCTCCATTCTGCCTTTGATGACTTCTTCTGTTTCCGTTCCGCGTCCCCGGAGGCGTCGTTCCAGCTCCTCGGCGGTCGGCGGTGTGATGAACACAAGAAGGGTGTCCGGACGTTTTTCCTTGACCTGAAGTGCTCCCTGGATTTCAATCTCAAGCAGAACATCTTTTCCGGCATCCAGCTGCTCCTCTACGTATGCCTTCGGCGTTCCGTAGGAATGTTTTACGTAACGCGCATACTCGAGGAAGGCATCCTCTTCTACCATGCGGTCAAACTCTTCTTCTGTACGGAAAAGTACGATACGCCGTCTTCCTCGCCCGGACGCGGGTCTCTTGTGGTGACGGAGATGGACAGCGCATAGTTGTCGTACTCCTCCATCAGGCGTTTCATCAGTGTTCCTTTTCCTGCTCCGGAAAACCGGATACTACAGTAAGTATTCCTCTACTCATTTTCAGATTCCCCTCGCTCTTTTTCTGTTTCCCAGCCGCCGTTGAATCTGCGGCTGATCGTTTCCGGCTGCAAAGCCGAAAGGATGATAAATTCTTCTCCGGTGATGAGCACTGCTTTCGTGCGTCTTCCCTGCGTCGCATCGATGATGCGGTTGCTTTCCTTTGCACGCTGCACCATACGCTTGACGGGTGCCGCCTCGGGACTCACCACTGCTATTATTTTATCCGAATTTACGACATTGCCGAATCCGATGTTGATCAGTTTTGCCACAATCCGTCCTTTCCTGTACCTTCTGAAGTCTTTTTCAGAAAATACATCTACCCATACAGATTTATTATAATTCATTCAGAAAGCCTAGTCAAATCTTTTTTTCTGTATTATAATGAAAATACCAGAATTTCAAACAAAGGAGATATTTTCTATGGCTTTTGATGGAATTACCATTGCAAATATTGCACAGGAACTGAATCAGACCATCGTCGGCGGAAAGATCAACAAGATCGCACAGCCGGAAAACGACGAGCTGATGATTACAATAAAAAACAACCGTACCGTTTACCGTCTTCTCCTCTCGGCAAGTGCTTCGCTTCCGCTGATCTACCTGACGGACAACAATAAGCCCGGCCCGATGACCGCACCGAATTTCTGTATGCTGCTCCGCAAACACATCGGCAGCGCCCGCATTCTCTCCGTTACCCAGCCGGGACTCGAGCGTATTCTTATTTTTGAGCTCGAGCATTTGAACGAACTCGGCGATATCTGCCGCAAGAAGCTGATTGTGGAGATCATGGGAAAACACAGCAACCTGATCTTCTGTCAGGAGGACAATACGATCCTTGACAGTATCAAACATATTTCCGCCAACATGAGTTCTGTCCGTGAGGTTCTTCCGGGCCGCACCTGGTTCATTCCGCACACGCAGGATAAGAAAGATCCGCTCACGATCACAGAAGAAGAATTTTTCGATTTCGTCTGCACGAAACCGATGGCTGCCGCAAAGGCAATCTACACTTCCCTTACCGGCTTCAGCCCGCTGATGGCGGAGGAAGTCTGCTGCCGCGCCGGCATCGACGGCGGATTTGCGGTCAATGCACTCGAAGAAAATGCAAAGCTTCATCTGTTCCGCACCTTCTCTTATCTGATTGAGGATATCAAAAACGGCGCATTTACGCCGAACATCGTATACCAGGCGATGAGCCGAAAGAATTTTCCGCACTGAAACTGACGCAGTATCAGGATTTGCGTGAGGAAACATACGATTCGATCTCCGGTGTGCTGGAAACGTACTATGCCATGAAAAACCGCATCACCCGCATCCGTCAGAAATCTTCCGATCTGCGCCGTGTCGTCAATACCGCACTCGAACGGAATGTCAAAAAATACGACCTGCAGCAGAAACAGTTAAAAGACACCGACAAGCGGGAAAAATACCGGATTTACGGTGAGCTTTTAAATACGTACGGCTACAGCTGCCAGCCGGGCGATACTTCGCTGAAAGCCGTCAATTACTATAACGGCGAGGAAATCACGATTCCGCTCGACGGAACGCTCTCTGCCGGCGAAAATGCGAAAAAATACTTCGACCGCTACGGAAAGCTGAAGCGGACCCGTGAGGCACTCGAGGAACTTCTTGTCGAGACGAAAGAGGAAATCGACCATCTCGAATCCATCAGCACGGCGCTTGATATTGCGCTCGATGAGGCGGATCTGGTGCAGTTAAAAGAAGAGCTGATCGAGTACGGCTACATCCGCCGCAAGGGACCGACAGGGAAAAAGCAGAAAATCACCTCCCATCCGTTCCACTACCGCTCTTCCGAGGGCTTTGACATTTATGTCGGCAAGAACAACTTCCAGAACGAGAACTTTCGTTTAAATTCGCCTCCGGCAACGACTGGTGGTTCCACGCGAAAGGCCAGCCGGGCAGCCATGTCATCGTAAAGACGAACGGTAAAGAGCTGCCGGATTCCGTCTACGAAGAGGCCGCTGCTCTCGCCGCCTATTACTCGAAAGGCAGACAGGCACCGAAGGTGGAAATCGACTACACCTTAAAGAAAAACCTGCGTAAACCAAACGGAAGCAAACCGGGTTTCGTTGTTTATTACACCAATTACTCCATGATGGCGGAGCCGAACATCCGCAATCTTCAGGAAATACAGGACTGAATTCAGAATACAAAAGACTTCGCACATTCCTATCTGTTCCTCTTTGCGAAAAGTCTTTTTTTTCGTAAAATTTAATACTTCCTTCATTTCTTTTTCGATGCTCTATGGTATACTTCTTAGTATGGAAAAAGATTCCAGACGTGATCTTTTTCAACCAAACCACAGTGAGGCTGTCTCTTCTTTATCAGGACAGCCGGAGAGGAATATAACTGTTATGAACAAAACAATTCCCGAAATCATTCACCGCCGTGTTCCAACGACGCGCTATGAGGCAGACCCTTCCAAAGGCCTTTCCGCCGAGCAGGTTGCCGAGTACCGCGAGAACGGCTGGACCAACTGCGCGGTGGAACCTCCGTCCAAGACAACGGCCGAGATCGTAAAGAGCAATGTCTGTACGTATTTCAACCTGATTTTTCTGATTATTGCCATCTTTCTGATCCTTGCCGGTTCGTTCCGGGATCTTACGTTTCTGCCGGTCATCATCGCGAACACGCTGATCGGTATTGTACAGGAGATCAAGGCGAAAAAGACGCTGGAAAAGCTGTCTGTTTTAAACGCGCCGAAGGCTACTGCAATCCGTGACGGGGCTGAGATAACACTCGCCGCGGAGGATCTCGTACTCGATGATATTGTTGTATTTACCGCAGGAAAACAGATCTGCGCTGATGCCGTCGTGCTTGAAGGTGAGGTACAGGTCAACGAATCGCTGCTTACCGGTGAATCCGATGAGATTACCAAGCGCCCGGGCGACGAGCTGATGTCCGGAAGTTTTATCGTCTCCGGAAGCTGCAAGAGCCGTCTGACCCAGGTCGGTGAAGATTCCTACATTTCCCGTCTGACCCTCGAGGCAAAGGCCATGAAAGAGGGCGAACAGTCCGAGATGATCCGCTCCCTCAACAAGCTGGTAAAGGTTGTCGGCATTCTGATCATTCCGATCGGTCTTCTGCTCTTCGGCCAGCAGTTTTTCGTCTCCCACGAAACATTCCGTGAGAGCATTACCTCGATGGTGGCCGCCGTGCTCGGCATGATCCCAGAAGGTCTTTACCTGCTTGCAAGCGTTGCCCTTGCCGTCAGCGTTATGCGGCTGGCTTCGCAGAAGGTTCTCGTGCATGATATGAAATGTATCGAGACGCTGGCTCGCGTCAACGTGCTCTGTGTCGATAAGAGGGAACCATCACTGAGACAAATATGAAAGTACATGATCTGATTCTGGTCGGCTCCAGTTCAGTCCCTGATACAGAATCCGGCGAAAATGCTCCCGCACTGCAGAAAGAAGAGCTTTCCCTTGCGGTCGGTGATTTCGCATCTGCCATGTCAAACGACAACATTACTATGGCGGCACTGAAAGAATATTTTAAAGACAACAACGGCAAAACTGCCGTTCGATGACTTCGTTCTCCTCGGAATTCAAGTATTCCAGTGTGACATTTTCGGATGTCTCCTACGTGCTCGGTGCCCCGGAGTTCGTTCTCCGCGATGATTTTGCACGCTATCAGAGTGAAATTGAAGCGTATACCTCAAAGGGATTCCGTCTTCTCGTCTTCGGCACATCCGAAACTGTACCGAATGGAAAAGCACTCTCCGGCCGTGTCACGCCGCTTGGCTACGTGCTTCTCTCCAATCCGATCCGAAAAGAAGCACCGGAAACGTTCCGCTACTTCGAAGATCAGGGTGTCCATGTCAAGGTCATCTCCGGTGATACTCCGGTAACGGTATCTGAGGTTGCCCGCCAGGCAGGGATTGCACACGCAGAGGATTATATTGATGCTTCCACTCTAAAGACACCGGAAGAGCTCGAAGAAGCAATCCTGAAATACACCGTGTTCGGCCGTGTCACACCAGACCAAAAACGCCAGTTTGTCCAGGCTTTAAAGAAAAACGGCAAGACCGTTGCGATGACCGGCGATGGTGTCAACGATGTGCTCGCATTAAAGGATGCCGACTGCTCCGTTGCGATGGCATCCGGAAGTGACGCTGCCGCACAGGCTGCACAGCTCGTTCTGCTGGACAACGACTTTTCGAAGATGCCTTCTGTCGTACTGGAAGGCCGCCGCGTTGTCAACAACCTGCAGCGCTCGGGAACGCTGTTCCTGGTAAAGAACATTTTCTCGTTCCTGCTGTCCATCTTCTCACTGATCTCGATGGTGACGTATCCGCTGGAGCCGTCCCAGATCTCGCTGATCAGTATGTTTACGATCGGTATTCCAGGCTTCCTGCTCTCGCTAATGCCGAACAAAAACCGGATCGAGGGCCACTTTATCACGAACATTCTGACACGGGCCCTGCCTGCGGCGCTGACCGACTTTTTGATGGTCGCAACACTCGTCGTCTTCGGCCAGGAATTTGCGGTCGGCTCGGAAGATATTTCGACCGCTGCCACCGTACTGCTCGCCATTGTCGGTTTTATGATTCTCTACCGGATCAGCAAGCCGCTCAACTGGATGCGCTGGACGATCCTGATCGGCTCGATTATTGCCTTCATTTTCTGCAGTACCTATCTGAACCAGCTGTTCGCCATTTCTGATATGTCCAGAAAATGTATCATGCTGCTGGTCGTATTCTCTGTCGCAACAGAGCCGGTTCTGCGATATTTGAGCATCCTCGTGGATTCCATTTCCTCTTTTTACCGGAAGCAGAAAATTTTCTTCCTGCGAAAACGGGAAGCGAGAAAAGCAAAATAAAACGTAAAACCAAACATCAGAAATGCCGTACAGCGTTGGAAATTTTTCCTCCGCCTGTACGGCATTTTTTGATTTACCAATCACAGTTTCTTACTTCTCATCTCCGGATCTTCCGCGTAATGCGTCCGCTCGCCGCCGATGTATTTCGGTCTTGTCCGCGCGCAGACAACGTGCGCATCTCCGATCGTTTTCTGCGATACCCGGACCGGAACGGCTACTGCCTTCAGCTGCATGCCGATCAGCACATCACCGATATCAATACCTGCATGCGCCTGCACACGCTCTACGGTGACAGCGTCCTCCAATCCATAGTATGCCGCCATCGCAAACGATCCGCCGCCATGCAGCCACGGTACCGCGCAGACCGGCTCGTAACCGTATTTTTCTGCCGCCGCACGCTCCAGAACAACCGCGCGGTTCAGATGCTCACAGCACTGCGCCGCCAGATACAGCCCGTGCTCCTTCGTACACGCATACAGCGCCTCAAACACCGCCTGCCCGATCTCCTGGCTGGAATCCGTTCCGAGCTTACTGTTGTGAATTTCACTCGAAGAACATCCCACTACCAGAATCTGTCCCGGTTTCATCTGCGCCGTCGTAATCAGCTCCTCTGCGACGGCACGTACTTCCTGTCTGATTGTTTCAAGATCCATTTTGTATCCCTCCTTGCTAAACAGCAATATTTATGCAAAAGGAGACTGACTCTTTTTCCAAGAATCAGCCTCCTTTCTTCAGCTTACATAATTATTATTTCTGAACGATATTCACAATTCTTCCCGGTACGTAAATTTCTTTTACGATGTTTCCGGTCAGTTTGTCTGCAACTGCCTCTTTTGCAGCGGCGATTGCGGTCTCTTTATCTGCATCTTTGGCGATTTTGATCGTTCCGCGCATTTTGCCGTTGATCTGAACAGCGATCTCGGCTACTGCCTCTACGGTCTTCTCCTCGTCAAACTCCGGCCATGCGGTCTGATACAGACGGCCTTCGTATCCAAGGTCTGCCCACAGTTCCTCGGTCATATGCGGTGCAACCGGATTCAGCAGGATCAGAAGGGTTTCGAACTCTTTTCTCGTTACTTTTCCGGCTTTGTAGAACTCGTTGACCAGGGTCATCATGGCTGCGATCGCTGTGTTGTATTTCAGGGACTCATAGTCGCTGGATACTTTCTTGATGGTCTGGTGCATTTTGGACTCCAGCTCTTTGGAGTAGGAATCTCCGTCTACCAAGCTGTCCTGCAGTTTCCATACACGCTCGAGGAAACGACGGCATCCTTTTACGCCTTCCTGAGACCAGGATGCACTTAAGTCGAAGGCACCGATGAACATCTCGTACGTACGCAGGTATCTGCACCGAACTCAGCTACGATATCATCCGGGTTGATAACGTTTCCACGGGATTTACTCATCTTCTCGCCGTTCTCGCCGAGGATCATTCCGTGGGAAGTACGTTTCTGATACGGTTCCGGGCAGGTAACTACGCCCTGATCGTACAGGAATTTATGCCAGAAACGGGAATACAGAAGGTGAAGGGTGGTGTGCTCCATTCCTCCGTTGTACCAGTCAACCGGCAGCCAGTATTTCATAGCTTCTTTGCTTGCCAGAGCCTCTTTGTTCTTCGGATCGGTATAGCGGATGTAATACCAGGAAGAACCAGCCACTGCGGCATGGTATCGGTCTCACGTTTTGCAGGTCCTCCGCAGCACGGGCAGGTGGTGTTGACCCAGTCTGTCATGGCAGCCAGCGGAGACTCGCCGTTATCGGTCGGCATGTAGCTCTCTACATCCGGCAGCTCCAGCGGAAGGGATTCTTCCGGAACCGGAACGTAACCGCATTTGTCGCAGTGTACGATCGGAATCGGCTCACCCCAGTAACGCTGACGGGAGAATACCCAGTCACGCAGCTTATAGTTTGTTTTTGCTTTTCCAACGTGGTTCTCTTCGAGCCACTCAAGAATTTTCTTTTTTGCTTCCGCAACGGAAAGTCCGTTCAGGAAACCGGAGTTGACAAGAGTTCCCTCTGCAACGTCGGTGTAAACTTCGTTCTGTACGTCGCCGCCTGCAACAACCTCGATGATCGGCATGTTGAATTTCTTTGCGAACTCCCAGTCACGCTCATCGTGTGCCGGTACTGCCATGATGCGCCGGTGCCGTAGCTCATCAGTACATAATCGGAAATCCAGATCGGGATCTCTTTTCCATTAACCGGGTTGACTGCGGAAAGTCCGTCGATCATGACACCGGTCTTGTCTTTTGCAAGCTCGGAACGCTCGAAATCGGATTTTCTGGCTGCCATCTCACGGTATGCGCAGACCTCATCCCAGTTCTTGATCTCATCTTTGTACTGGTCGATGTACGGATGCTCCGGGGAGAGTACCATGTACGTAACACCGAACAGGGTATCCGGGCGTGTGGTGTAGATAGTCAGCTTCTCCGGTTTATCTTTCAGGGAGAAATCAACCTCCGCTCCGTGGGAACGTCCGATCCAGTTTTTCTGGGAAGTTTTGACACGCTCAATATAGTCAACGCCGTCCAGACCGTCGATCAGCTTGTCTGCATACTCGGTAATCTTCAGCATCCACTCGCTCTTTACTTTGCGGACAACCGGGCTTCCGCAGCGCTCGCACACGCCGTTTACAACTTCCTCGTTTGCAAGACCTACCTTACAGGAAGTACACCAGTTGATCGGCATTTCTTTCTTGTAAGCAAGACCTGCTTTGAAGAGTTTGAGGAAAATCCACTGGGTCCAGTGATAGTACTCCGGATCGGTGGTGTTGATCTCTCTGTCCCAGTCAAAGGAATATCCAAGGGACTGAAGCTGATCTTTGAAGTGATGTACGTTGCTTTTGGTAACGATCTTCGGATGGATGTGGTTCTTGATCGCATAGTTCTCAGTCGGAAGACCAAATGCATCCCATCCCATCGGATACAGTACGTTGTAGCCCTGCATTCTGCGCTTTCTGGCTACGATATCCAGTGCGGTGTACGGACGCGGATGGCCTACGTGAAGTCCCTGTCCTGACGGATACGGGAACTCAACGAGTGCATAGTATTTTGGTTTTGTATAATCATCTGTGGCGGCAAAGCTTTCTCGTCCTGCCAGATCTTCTGCCACTTTTTTCAATGTCCTGTGGCTCATATCTTTTACTCATAGGTAACCTCCTGCATGTTCAAGTTCAAGTTCTTTTTTCTCACACCGCCGCCTAGGACAGCATGCACATTTGAACATATAGCTGTATTCTATCACTCTTTCCCTGTTTTTACAATTTATTTTTTCCTATATCCTCCGTTTTTCTTCAAAAACCGCAGAAAAATCCGGTTTCCGGGCGAATTCTGCTCCCGAAACCGGATTTTCTCTGTTTTATCACACTATTTTATAAAGCTTTATTCTTCTGCTTTTTCAACCTTCGAAGCTCTTGCCTCAATCTCTTTTGCCTGGATATCGGACGGAGCCTGCTCATATCTCGCAACTCATAGGAGAAATCACCGCTTCCGCCTGTCATGGAGCGGAGTGTTGTGCCGTATCCGTAGATCTCAGTTCCGGAACATCAGCCTCGATAATCGTATGGCCCTTGTGATCCGGGTTCATGCCGAGCACACGGCCGCGGCGTTTGTTGAGATCGCCCATGATATCGCCGGTGTATTTATCGTCTACAGTGATCTTCATCGAAACGATCGGCTCAAGGAGAACCGGGGATGCTTCCATAAAGCCTTTCTTGAACGCCTGGATCGCTGCGGTCTTGAATGCCATCTCGGAGGAGTCTACCGGATGATAAGAACCATCATACAGAACGGCTTTGACGCCGACTACCGGATAAGCAGCCAGAGGGCCTTTCTGTACGGCTTCCTGGATACCTTTTTCAACAGCCGGGAAGTAGTTCTTCGGAACGGCGCCGCCGACAACTTCCTGCTCGAAAACGTATGGTTTCTCGAGATCTCCGGAAGCGGAGAAGCGCATTTTTACATGACCGTACTGGCCGTGGCCGCCGGACTGTTTTTTGTATTTTGCTTCTACATCCGAATTTTTGCGGATCGTCTCGCGGAAGGCTACCTTCGGACGGGACAGCTCTACTTCTACTTTGTAGCGCTCCAGCAGCTTGCTGACGATAATATCGATGTGCTGGTCGCCCATGCCGTACAGCAATGTCTGATGGTTTGCAGAATCATTGACTGCCTTCATAGTCAGGTCTTCCTGCATCATCTTGGCAAAGGCCTGGGAGATCTTATCTACATCGGCTTTGTTCTTCGGTTTATATCGTTTTGCGGTGTACGGAGTCGAAACATCCGGTTTTCCGTAGCGGACCTGATTGTTCTTTGTCGCAAGGGAATCGCCGGTTCTTGCATCGCCGAGTTTTGCGATGGCACCGATATCTCCTGCATGAAGCTCCGGTACTTCGATCGGCTTGGAGCCTTCGAGCACGTACAGCTTGCTCAGTTTTTCTTCGGATTCCTGATCTACATTATAGAGCACATCATCGCTTTTAATAACGCCGGAGCAAACCTTAATCATTGAATATTTTCCAAGGAACGGATCCACGATCGTCTTGAAAATGGTCGCGCTCTTCGGTTTCGCAAAGTCGTAATTTGCCTCGAAAATTTCGTTCGTATTGAGATTGATGCCGGCACACGGACGGGTGGACGGATCCGGGAAGTATCCGCAGATATCATCAAGAAGGTTCGATACGCCCTGCAGATTGACCGGGGAGCCCATGCATACCGGAACGATGGTGCCGTCTCCTACGTTCATGGCAAGCGCTGCGGAAATCTCTGCTACCGAGAACTCTTCTCCGCCAAAGTAGCGGTCCATAAACTCTTCACTTGTTTCTGCCACAGATTCCATCAGGGTTTCACGGTACTTCTCCAGATATTCTACGGAGTAATCCGGAATCGGGCATTCTTCTTTTTTATCTTTTTCGATATATCTGCGGCCTTTGTTCTTTACAATATTGATATATCCTACAAATTTACCGTTTTCACGCAGAGGCATATGAAGCGGTGCGATTCGTTTTCCGTACAGTTCGGTGAGCTGCTCAACGACTTCTCGGTAGCTGACATCGTCCTGATCCATTTCCGTTACGAAGATCATACGCGGAAGATTGTATTTCTCGCAGAGTTCCCATGCTTTCTGGGTTCCGACCTGCACGCCGGCCTTCCGGATACCACGATTACAGCGGCATCTGCTGCGGAAGCGGCTTCCTGTGCTTCTCCTACGAAATCAAACATTCCAGGAGTATCCAGAACATTGATCTTATTTTTTCCCCATACGACCGGGACAAGCGTTGTGGAAATAGAGCATTTGCGCTTGATTTCTTCTTTGTCAAAATCGCTGACGGTATTTCCGTCTGTCACTTTCCCGAGACGGTTTGTCATACCGGAAAGATAAGCCATAGCTTCGGTCAGACTTGTCTTTCCGGAGCCGCTGTGCCCCAGCAGCACCACATTTCTGATTCGGTCAGTTCTAAAAACGTCCATATGTAATACCTCCCATGTAAGTAAATTTGCAGATTGCAAGGCCGCTCTTATTCGCCTTTCTGCTTTTTATCAAGATTCACGTCTTCCGCTCCTCTTATCATAGTCACTATTCTACTAAAGTTTTGCTTTTTGCAAGTTATATTATTCATATTTCATCAATTATTTCTGAATTTTTAAATTTTATTATGTATTTTAGCTGGTTATTCTGCCCTTCTTCCGCTTTTCTATCTGGCTTTTCTGTGGAATCTGCCGGATTTGCAAAACAAGCAAAATTGCTGCCTTTCAAAAATGCTTTGTCGCTTTAAAGCAAGAAATCTTTGACATTTGATTTCAGATGCTTTACAATGTCTTTTATACGATTTACCTACGAAAATTGTCAGAAAGGACTACTTGAATTATGTGTGATACATCCGAAAAAATCTGTATCGGCTTTATCGGCCTTGGCCTCATCGGCGGCTCCATTGCAAAAACCCTCAGAAAGGTTCACCCGGAGTATAAACTGATGGCCTACTGCCGCACCAAAGCGACGATCGAAGAGGCAATTCAGGAAGGCGTGATTGATATCGCGCTGGAAGAACGGGACGACCGCTTTGCCGACTGTGACTATATCTTCTTATGTGCTCCTGTCAGCACCAACATCTCCTATCTTCCATTCGTAAAAGGCATCGCAAAACCGGCTGTATCATCACAGACGTCGGAAGTGTAAAAGGAGAAATCCATCAGGCGGTTGAGACCCTCGGCATGACGCACCAGTTTATCGGCGGCCATCCGATGGCAGGCTCCGAAAAGACGGGATATTCCAGCGCCACCGATTACCTGCTGGAAAATGCTTACTATATGATTACACCCGGACCAGATGTTGAGATCGCGACAGTTTCCGCTTTCGTTGATCTTGTCCAGTCCTTAAAGGCGATCCCGATGGTTTTAACATACGAAGAGCACGACTACATCACCGCAGGTGTCAGTCATCTGCCGCATATCGTTGCCGCTACCCTGGTCAATGCACTCGCATCCCTGGACACACCGGAAGAGCAGATGAAAACCGTTGCTGCAGGCGGCTTCAAGGACATCACCCGCATCGCTTCCTCCTCCCGGAGGTATGGCAGCAGATCTGTCTCTCAAACCAGAAGCAGCTCTCGAATGTGCTGGATTCCTATATCCGCCTTCTCGTCCAGGCAAAATACCTGGTTGACAACAAAAAAGGCCACGAGCTCTACAATATGTTTGAAAGTTCCCGCGAATACCGGAATTCCATGGAAGATTCTTCCTATGGACCGACAAAGAAAGAATACGTCGTTTACTGCGACCTGCTCGATGAAGCCGGCGGAATCGCAGCCGTTACAACAATTCTTGCCATCAACCAGATCAGTATTAAAAATATCGGCATTACGCATAACCGCGAGTTCGAAGAGGGTGCTCTCCGCATTGAATTTTATGAAGAGCAGGCAGGCATTCTTGCCCGGAAGGTCTTAAAAGACCATGGCTATACCATTCATATCCGCAATTAAAAGCGCGTATATCTTGACAGGAGGAAGTTACGTTATGCAGTTCCAGAAAGCAGTACGTCCTCTGCGCGGAGAAATCTCCGTGCCGGGCGATAAATCCATTTCCCACCGCGCCGTCATGTTCGGTGCCATTTCAGAGGGAACCACAGAAGTCACAAACTTTTTACAGGGTGCCGACTGTCTCTCCACCATCTCCTGCTTCCGCAGTATGGGCATTGAGATCGAGAACACGCCGGAGCGCATCCTCGTTCATGGAAAAGGCCTGCACGGGCTTTCGGCTCCGTCCGCCGTTCTCGACTGCGGAAACAGCGGAACAACGACACGCCTGATCTCCGGCATTCTTTCCGGCCAGAACTTTTCCAGTACACTGACCGGTGACACCTCCATTCAGAAACGGCCGATGGGACGCATCATCAATCCGCTGACCCAGATGGGCGCTTCCATCCGCAGTATTCCGGAAAACGGCTGTGCGCCGCTTGCGATCAACGGCCATCCGCTCCACGCCATCTCCTATCTTTCGCCGGTCGCATCCGCACAGGTCAAATCGTGTGTCCTGCTTGCCGGACTGTATGCTGACGGAAAAACAAGCGTTACCGAACCGGCTCTTTCCAGAAACCATACGGAGCTGATGCTGAAATTCTTCGGCGCCGACGTTGCCTCCGAAGGGCTGACCGCATCGGTTCTGCGGACCCGGATCTCCATGGAAATCTCGTCCGTGTGCCGGGAGATATTTCCTCCGCCGCCTACTTCATCGCCGCCGCGCTGATAGTTCCAGGCTCTGAGGTGCTCCTGAAAATGTCGGCATCAACCGACCCGCGACGGTATACTCCGCGTCTGCCGCGCCATGGGTGCTGACATCACACTTCTGAATGAGCAGAACTCCGGCGGAGAACCGGTTGCAGACCTTCTCGTGCGCTATACGCCGTCTCTTTCCGGCACCGTCATCGAGGGCGAACTGATCCCGACCCTGATCGATGAAATCCCGATCATCGCGGTTCTTGCCGCCACAGCGAACGGTACAACCGTGATCCGGAATGCGGAGGAGCTGAAAGTCAAAGAATCGAACCGTCTTGATATCATGGTAAACGAACTCACCGCGATGGGTGTTTCCCTGGAAGCACGGACGACGGCATGATCATTGAGGGCGGAAAACCGTTCCACGCGCCCAAATCGACAGCCGCCTCGACCACCGCATTGCGATGTCGTTTGCAATCGCTTCGCTTGCCGCAGAGACACCGACGGAAATCCTGCGCGCCGGCTGTGTGGATATCTCGTATCCGACATTCTACCAGGATCTGGCACGGCTGCAGGCATAAAAAACGTTTAAACAAAAAATGGATTGTGAAGATCATTTCCTCACAATCCATTTTTTTGCTTTTACCCTGTTCTTCCGGCCGTCCCAACCGTTTCTCCCTGCCGTACCCGTGTTTCGATTCCAAGCCGCGAATAATTCCAGATCCGTTTTCCGGCACTGCGCTTCCCTTCTGTGCCAGAACGATCACTGTCGAACCACCGAAGGCAAAATAGCCTTTCTCTTCGCCGCGCTGTACACGTCTCGCCGCTCCGGCATTTTCATTGACAATCTTTCCGACCATCATCGCGCCGACCTCCATCTGCAGCAGTGTGCCGAAATTTGCGGACTGCAGCAGCGTGTAGGTTCTCGTATTTTCTTTATAGATCGGGCAAAAATCATTCGCCGCCGGATTGACCGTGTGGAGCACACCCTCAATCCGCCGTTCCGTCGAACAGACGCCGTCATCCACAAAGAGATACCGGTGATAATCGTCCACGGAAAGCCGAAACAGAAATAACGTTCCGCCCTCATACCGTTTTGCCAGCTTCTGGTCGCGCAGAAGCTGTTCCAGCGTATATTCTGTGTTCTTGATCTCAAACTTCCCGTTCTCATGAATCGGATAAACCGTAAGCCGCGCATCACACGGGCTGATAAAATCCTGCGGCGCATTGGAAAACGGACGTGCATCCATTTTCAGCTTCCGCACAAAGAAATCATTGAACGAGATAAACTGCTTTGCGGTACATTCCTTCAGTGAAATATGATTTTTCTTTACAAACGGTGCAACCAGCGGCACCGATAAGCGGCTGTCCAGAAAGCAGCCTGCCGCACGAGATACAAATGACTGAACCAGCGGCTGCATCGCGGCTCTTCCGGCGGCATGGCTGTACATCATGTGTAGAAAACGGTCCTGCAGATCATTTTCCTCGCGGATCAGATCAAGCTTTGGATAATTTTTCCCCTGTTTTCGGTAAGGATAAGCGCAGAGTCTCAAACCGTTCTTCCTCCCTTCCAGATCAGAAGTCCGCGGAGCACAGCCACTCCAACGACCGCTACCAGCACAGCAAGCTCTTTATTCGTCGGCTTGCGGAAGCGGAAATCCGTGATAAACAGAACGCCGACCGCCAGCACCAGCAGATGCAGCCAGATCAGAAAGTATCCGCGGCAGAGCGGTGCAAAGACGAACAGCAGCGGCAGAGCTACTGACATCGAGGTAATCGGCAGTCCCTGGTAATATTTCCGGTTCTCCGAAGTTTCATTCTGACGCTTCTCTTCCATCACGTTAAAATATCCCAGACGGATCACGCCCGCAAGACCGTAGAAAACAAGAATCGGAATGCTGTAAAAATGTGTCATGCCAAGCTCATAGCAGAGCACGATCGGAAAGACGCCGAAACAGACCACATCGCAGAGCGAATCGATCTGAATGCCGAACCGCTTTTCATCTTCGGTCCTGTTTTTCTTCGTCCGCGCAATTTTCCATCGAACATATCGCACAGTCCGGAAAAAGCAAGACAAAAAATCGCCCAGTTAAAGTGTCCCCGCGTTGCAAGAAAAATGCCGCTGATGGACGATGCAAAGCTGATATATGTTAATATTACGGTATAATCATAGAACCCTATCATATGTAGTTCCCCCTCTTTTTTCTCTTTTCGTATTCCCGATCGTAAGCTGTGCGACGATGGTAAAGACTGCACTCACCAGCAGCTCCCCGTAGTAGCCGAGCCCTCTGGAAAGCACCATTGCCGGAAGAAGCAGCGTGCTTCCAAAGACCGGCGGGAAAATTTTTAGAAACAGTGTCTCGCTGATTCCCATTCCTCCCGGAAGCGGCAGCATGTCAACCGATACGGAAATGACCGCCTGCAGCAGCACAATGGTGATAAAGGAAATGCCTGATAAATGGAAGGCGCGGTATACAAACCATGTTGCTGCAAACAAAGCAAACCTCTGTGCAAAGGTAATCGCAAGGACATTGACCAGCACCATTTTGTGGGTGCCAAGATACGCTGCCGTATTCTGGTAGACTTCCATGGAAGCTTCCAGTTTTTTCAGGCGGCTTTCTTTTCGTTTCATCAAATGCAGTTTTTCCACGATTTTCAGTCCCAAAACCAGAATTGTCCGCGCAAGCGCCGGATGAAAAACCAGAATAAGCATGGCTGTGACACAGAAGACATTCAGACCGATTCCCAGATAGAAAACCGGAAGGATTTCCGTCAGATACCGGTGCAGGAAGCCCTGTCCGAACAGAACAAGCCCAAGTCCCACCACGACCAGCACCGCTTTGTAGGTGATCGTGACGATCATCAGAATCACCGTTGATACCGGAAGAGATATTTTCTCCTTTTTCATATAGTAGAGCTGCATCGGCTGGCCGCCGCTTGCGGACGGTGTGATACAGCTGAAAAAGAATCCGACGGAAGAAAACAGAAAACATGTCCGCCTCTTCACCGGAATCTGGAAGGAATGCATCATGTACCAGATGATGATCGATTCTCCCCAGATAAAAAACACGACACAGAACAGTCCCGGCAGCAGCCACCGCACATCTGCCCGCCGCATTGCTTCCATCATTGCGCCAAGGTCTTCGCCGTGGAAAACACCGTATATCGTCAACGCAAAATCACAACGAGAAAAACAGTATTCACGATCATTTTTTTCTTACTCTGCACGGCGTTTCCACCTCCTTCGTTCCAATATCATGCCATACCATGCACCAAGATGCGTGCGTCCCGCGATCTGCCACGTCACTTCTGCCAGAAGCGCTCCGCCAATCACATCTGCAATCACATGCTGCTTTGTTGTCAGCGTAGAGACAAACACGGCAAGTGCCGCCCAGAAAGAGAACCGCTGATACCAGCGCGGAATCTCCCGTCTTCCACGGACTGCGATATAGCAGAACCAGCTGTTCAGGCAGTGAATCGATGGGAACAAATTGTCCGCCGCATCCATCTGGTAGAGCAAGGCAAGCATCTGATTCCAGAATCCCTGTTCCGGGATCGACGGCCTTACGTTCGTTGTCGGCAGCAGCAGATAAAATGCCATACAGACAAGCCGCGCCAGAACATCTGCTGCAAAGAACCGCCAGACAAATTCTTTCTCTCTGCTTGCGGCAATCAGATAATTTACAATCCAGACCAGATAACAGCCAAAATAAATCACGATCGTCCACGGGATCACCGGGATCTGCTGGTCCAGCACCGTTTCTATATTGTAATGTTTCCACGAACTGGTAAACGGCCGCGTTCCAAAATAAGCGATAAAATTCGCTGTCAGCGTCAGAATTAGCGGCAGGATACCATAGTATGGAAACTTCTTCTCTCGTCTCTCTTCAAAATCCGTCCTCCCTTGTCTCAAACACGTATCAGTATACGCAAAAACATTCCCTGACACAACCCAGTTCCGCTCGTTTTCAGAAACCTTAATAAAATCTTCTGTTTTTCGGCAGGGAAAAAGAAAGATTTAGAAGATTCGCAGAGAAAAAAACGACCATATAGGGCTTCACGGGTGTTCCTATATGGTCGTTTTCTTTCAGCATCGTATTTTTGTCATAAACGAATTTTTTATTCAATCATCATGGCATCCCCGAACCTTTAGGAATGTAGCCGAAATGTTACATTTGTCAGTATATCATATATATAGGAAGTAATCCAGTTCTTTTTTTCTGTACTATTCCTCATAAATAAATCCGTTGTCTGTAAGGTATATGTATCCGTATGGTTCCGCTATGCATCCATCCGTATCCAGTTTCCCATATACGGCACAAGCATAATATGAGCCGGCATGAACTATCCCGGTGCCATCTCCACATTTAATTACGAACCATCTGTATCCGCTGTTCCTCACAACCTCTTCGGCGAACGCTCTGTACTCCTCCTCTGATATTCCCTTTAAGGTGTCTTTGTCAACCTCAATGTATGCCATCAAGCTATCGCCTACTATTTTGGATTGCAACTCTGCATCAATCAGTGGATTCCCTGTTTCATTTTTCCCCGGTATGATAACGCTTTCCGGAACTTCCTGCGCACTTTCTTGAGTTTTTGAATCGCTTTCCTGGGTTTTGCATACATTTTCTTCGATTTTGATAACATTTTTTGTATTTTCCTGCGTGATTCCATATTTCTGCGCTATCATCTGTTTTCTTTTTTCGGCACTATTCTTGCTTATAGCAAAGGCGGCACATACAAGTACCGCCACAATTACAAGAACCGCCATTGCTCTTGCTTTCTTCATTCTCTCTGCTCCTTTTAAGCTAATATTTTGTAATTTTGGATATGTGATACCCGGAACAAACACGTTTTGCATACTCCATAATCATCTGTCAAGAAGTAATAGTTCTTCGGCAAATACAGGTTCGGGTCGTTCCGATATCGTTCATCTCCCGATTTTCTTAAATATCCCTCGTATTCTGCTCCGTCGAATAGTCTGACCTTTATTCTTCGTCCCAGGTTTTCTTCCAGTGCCTTTCTATTCATCCTGCGCCTCCTGTATTGTTTCTCCTCTGGCATACGCATTGAAAGCATCCTCAAGCCCTATTTTTTCTATCACAACCATCAGACCATATGTAAGTTTTACTAAATCGAACGCTTTTATATTCAACAGTTCTACGCTTAAATCGTCACTGCCGTTTTTCAGGTCTACACAGCATCCTTGCTGAATTTCTTTCGTGCTCCCATCGTCATACGTTACCGTAATCCCTGCAACTTCCTTGTCTTTTTCCTTGATTGTTATAATCGTCCATCGTTATTCCTCCTGCCTATTTATCCTTTTTATTTTTTTCGGTAAACTTTTTTCCTTACGCTCCCTGCCTCTCTTGCACTTTATCGGGCAATCAGGCATTCGCCTTTTGTCAGCCTCCCCGGTATCTAGCCGAACTTCACTTCCGGTTATATAGCATCCAGCAAATTCTACATCCGCCATTGGAGCCGTCCAAAAAGGACACCATGTGCATGATTCAGGCAGATGCTCCGCCTTAATTTTGAAACCGAATTTTTCATAATTTGCAAGCATTGATATTTCTCCTCATAATTCTAATTGAACGGTAAGCCGGTATCATCATCTGGGACGCTCATAAAACCATCGCCATTCGGAGTTGGCATCTGACCGGTTCCCTGTGCTTCGCTACTTCCTTTGCTCTCTGCGAACTCCTGCTCCTCCACTGTTATTTCAGTGGTATATATTTTCTGACCATCCTTGTTTGTATAACTTCCTGTTGTGATTCTTCCAGAAATAACAACTTTTGTTCCTTTTCTGAAATACTTCTCGGCAAACTCCGCCTGTTTTCCAAACACTACGCAAGGGATGAAATCTGCTGTTTGTTCTCCCTCTCTTTTGAATTTTCTGTCTACCGCAATAGTGTATCTTGCTACTGCTGTATTGTTCCCCTGCGAATATCTAACTTCCGGGTCGCGCGTAAGGCGGCTATCTCGATTGCTTTATTCATTTTTAGCCTCTCTTTCTTTTACCAGCAACTAACTGATGCACCATATTTCCGAGCCAGCTTGCGGCTATAACCTTTAGTACCCCCCTGATTGTAATATAGGCTGTTCTTCTGCTGTTCATCTTTACATCTACAGGACTACCGCAAGTAAAGCATTTATAAGTAAATTCCGCAGTATTCATATTTGTCATGTACTTAAATTCATTGCCACACTTGCATTTCGTATAAAGCGGTTTAAGGTTTACCAGTTCCGTTTCTTTGCCACATTCACATTTATAGGACTTGATTTTTTCTTTTGCACAGAATCCTTTTTCCTTTCCGCATTTATCGCATTTGATATACAGGACCCTTTGTATCCGTCAGGATGTTCCATATCCTGCGGCTCTTCGGTTTTCTCTGGTTCTTTCTTCCATCCAGTACCAAACAGGCTGTCATTCCGGCTGTGAGGCTTTTCCTGCATTCTTTTCACAAATTCTTGTGCTGTGATACTTTCCTTGATTTCCTCTTCCTTTTCAGCTTTGATACCAGTATTATCCTCAACACCGTCAATCGCTTTGATTTTATTATGGAATCTCATGGCGTTATTAAGAAGTGACATTGTATCCGCATCGTCCATCTGAAATGTATTTTCTCCATATCCACTAATAATTTTAACTTCCATCTTTTTTCTCCTTACTGTCTGTTTTTCTGCAAATCGTAAATAATTCCATTTACCGTATCAACCCACCGTTCCAGTTCTTTCCAGTCTTTCTGTTCCCCTGCAAAAGGTCCAAGGAGCAGTAGCCTCTCAGATGCAGATAATCCACTCGACTTAAACTTCTTTTCATTTTTCAGCAAATACTCTTCACATTTTCTGTAAGTCTCCTCATCAAATGGCTTTCTTTCATGCTCATATGCACTGTATTCAGCCGGACTGCAACCGGCAATCTTTGACATTTCCATCATCGATATTTTTGCGTCTTTCCGTAATGCTGCTATGTACCCTGCGTACATTCTTTTTCGGCTGTTCAGATTCTGGATTCTGAATCTTTCCTGCATGGCTTTTGTTTCTGTAACCTTAATCAGTTGCCGTACTTCGCATTTCTCATTCTCGCAATCATGTACAAAGCCGCTTTTTCCGTTTTCTCCATCCCAAAACCCGACAACGTGTTTGGTCGGTTCATTGCATCTTTCACATTTTGTATTTAACAGCATTTCCTAGTCCTCCCTCGGCTTATTCAAAACATCCAGATGCTTTATCAAGCATTGCACGCATCCTATCTGCTGAAATCCTGGTTTGCATACCATTTCCACCGGTATAGGGCAACTATGAGCATTTGAGATAATGTATTCTGCAAGAGCTTTTTCTCCGGCTTTCGCCTTTTTCAATCTCTTGTCCGCCGCATCCAGGCGATTATCTACATGACCTATGAAATCTACCATTATCCGCATGGTTTCTTTGCAATATTCTTCGTTGATTCGGTATTCCTCATGTGTGAAATCATGCAGGAATAGGTCTATTCGCCGTTTCAACTCATTTTTATTTTTTATATCCATCTTTTCTGTGCCTCCTGTATTTTACAGAACACTTGCGGCAGCAATATTTCTTTCCTGGAATATCCGTCTGAAATATCTTCCTGCAATACAAGCACTTTCTTTCCTCCATCTTCTAGCCTCCACTCATATCGAATAGGTCAAATAACGTAAGCTGTCCGGTAGGCAGTACCTTTTCTTTGGGAATCTCTTTCAGGTATTCCTCAATCTGTTTGCGACAATATTTAAAACTGTCCTGGTATCTTTCCGGGCGTTCGTGCCGCCTCATTCCGACATAATCATTCCCATTGATAAAACTCTGCAATCCTGTAATATATCCCATGACCGCACCGATATGGCACTGTTCTTTTTGCCTTTCGTTCAACTTCCCAAGATTCTGCATGATAAAAATATAATTTTCATCTGCCTTATAAACCAAGAGAGAGCTTTTAGCATTTTCCCTGATTTCATCCATCCTCGCCATATAATAATTGTCTACCTGCGGCGGTGTTTCTCTGAAATATTCTTTCGGGTAGTCCTTTTCTTCCAACTCCTCCTGGCACTTCCGCTTGTCATATATGATATGGTTCCGCACAATGTTCATGTTGAAGCCATCTTCATATAATGGGTCGCTGCCTCCATGCGTGTTGAGATATTCCCATCTTTGAAAATCTTTCTGCAAATTTTCCTGCAATTCCTCTGCTCTCGTCCTTTTCTTCGCCATTCTGCGCCTCTTTTCTATCCCTCCCCGCATCCATGGGTGCCGGGATGAGAAGATTGATAGATTTCTATGCAATGGTACAAGCCGGAGCGCAGCGATAAGCCCAGTACGCGTAGCCGTAGTAGTCGACGTTACCATCGGAGTTCACACACCACGTAAGGTTCGAGCTGCCCCGAGAAGCCGAGCGGTCCAGTGTCGGCAGGTGTTGCCATCCTCTGTGAATTTCACTCTGTTCGCCTTATTTTCATAAAATTCGTATGGTGTTTCCTCCGGGTCGAACTCCTCTTTTGAGAGTAGGAAAAACAAATCTTCTGTCTGTTCTCCATTGCTGTTGTTTTTCTTCACTTTTGCCAGGTAAGGAATGAGGTCTGCAAATCTTTCTTTGAACTCATCACTCTGTAAATATTCTCTCAGCTCGGAATCCGCCCATACATTACTGCCGTAATCTCCTTTTGTATCGAACTCTCTCGCCTCAATCGCTACATGAGCCTGGATTGTCATGCTATGGTCAAGCGTTTTGTCCGCAAGTTCCTCCACATCAAAGCCGATAACATCGTATGGAACCTCTTTTCCGTCAAACATAATCCAGATTGTATCTCCAACCGAAACATGGTTCTGGATTTCTCCGTTTCTGATAAGTGCTCTTAATTCATCCAGCGTAAATGTTTTCTTGTATTTATGTGTGATGTTCAGCTCTTTTCCGGTATCTTTTGACTTTTCATGCTCCTGGTCCGAATCCACACCAGGCATGGCGCAGTTGCAAAATGGATGCAACGGTTCTGCGCATACTGCCTCTGCTAATTTCTGTGCCGTTTCGTTTACTCTTCCTGCCGCAAATTCCAGAAACGCATCTCTTTCCCTCTTGATAAACTTCTTGCTGCCTACTGCCTCCATACGGAATCCGTATGCACTTAATCTGATTGAATTGATACTCATTCTTTTTGTCCTCCTGTTATTCGATATGTTTTGTTTCTCCTGCAAAGCAATTTCCGCAGAACCGGTATATGCCTTTCTCCACTTCAAAGTCGGGAAAGTGTCACGCTCCGTTCCCATCTCATCGTCCATCACTCTGCTGTATGGCGCACCCACCTGCAAGTATCCATCTCTGTATATTCTTGGTGTTGTGACATCCATAAAATATATGAATACGCTTTCATCCACCAGGTCACCCGGTTTCGCATAATCATACCAGCTATATTGGCAATTACCGTTTGCCTCTCTTTCCCAGTCTTTCATGGTCTTGAGCTTTCTCCGATGCATTTTCAGCCGCCTTTCTGTATTCACTTACTATGTAGCTGTCCGCATGGAATCCGTTCAGGATATTAACTGCCTGTAATTCCGTTATTCCGCATCGGTTCTGTAACTCAATTCTTAATTCTCTTCGCTCCCTTATGTCCTGCCCTGCTGTGTCCGGCAGAGCTTTTGCACGTTTCCGGTATTCTTCTACAATCGCCCTTGTCAAAAGTTCTGCCATACCTCTGTTACCTCCTATACGCCCGAAGCAGACGTTTTCTGTAATTCTGTGATAACTTCTTTCAAAGCATATTTGCCATTCGTTGTAAGCTGCCTCTGCCAGCATCCATTCTTCGGTGACCATCTGAAACCATGTTTTTTTACAATATCCCTTGTTTCTTCATCCGGTTTTCCATCAAAGAAAAGCTGTAATCTCATAAGGTCTGTATTTTCTACCACTTTGAAGAAATCGTTCCCTGTTTCCTTAGTTCCTGCCTCTTTTGCCTTTTTCAGTCTTTCCAGTCTTGCCTTGGTATTTTTGATTTTTGCATTATTGTTTGAAAGCTGATACCCTGCGAATGGTGCATCGCTCAAATGCCAACTTTCTGACATAGCCTTTTTCAATTCTTCCTGCTGTGAAACGGAAAGTTCCGGGCATCCCTCGACTGTTTTGTGCTTTCTCCAATATGCATTGACCGCTTTCATTCTGTCCTGAAGCTCTGTAAGGCTTTCCAGCTTTTCCTCCAACATCTCAATGGCCTGTGCGTCCCCGGATAAAATCGGCTGGTTCATTGTGAGCAGATTTGTAATCTTCTTTGCATAGGATTCCAGGCTGTTCCACTCCTGCATGAGTGAATCCCTGCGGCTGTTCTGCTTGTTCTTTTTCTTAACCGGGAAGTTACCGGCTCCAGAAATCAGAACTGACGGACAGCTCGCTTCGTTTCTGTAGTAGGAATTGTAGTATTCCGCCAGCTTTTTGCTGTATCTCCCTGCCATTCTCTCTGCCTTTTCAGCAAGGTTCGGTCTCTTCTGTTTGATTTTCTCACAACCGCATAGACACTCTCCACTCGCTTGCGGTATTCCTCTGTTGCGCTGCCCTGCTTATAATCACTCATTGAATTGGCATCGTTGGCGGCTCTTGCCATATCCTCGCTGATTGTATAGACTGAATCTCCATTATTCGTCCTCCTCCATTTTTAAGATTGTTCTGTGCTCATATTTCATCGTTGCCTGTGAATCTTTGAACTTTGAAAGCTCCCAATCTGAATTGTAAGGATGGAAGTTAAGGTATCCATCACTGCCAACTGATATGCTCGCTGACATTTCCTCGCCATTCCCTTTTAATGCCTCCTGAATTGCTTTCAGGTGCGGATATACTGCTTTGCATAATTCCTCGAACTGTTTCTCTGTCATTTCAATTTTTTCTTTGCTCATTTTTGTGAGTTCCTTTCTTATTCTGCTGTTGCGTGGAAGAACATTCTTTCCACTTCCTCTGCTCCCTCTTCCGCATCCATGATACCGGCTGCCATCTCATTCAGGATTGAGCCAACATACAATGCCTGTAATGCTTTTCCTGTCTGAATCAAAATCATCTGTACGCCGTTGTTTTCCTTGGCTGTAGCGGTTGCCCCTGTTCCATATAACCTGTTTTCGACTGCATTCATAAGCTCTTTGAATAATCCCATCTTCATTCCTCCTTGTGTTGTAACTCACTATATTGAGTCGTTTGAGTATATACTAACACGTAGTAGGTAGGTGTCAATACCTTTATTAACAAAATCTCAATTTTTTGAGTTTACTTTTCAGGTGGTACTATTTCGAGAGAATATCCCATAGAATTTATGACGTGCTCAATAATTATGAATCTTGCAGAATCATCCTCTGTATCAGCCGCTATATCTTCCAGCTTTGTTATATCCGGCTTTCCATCCTGCGTCAGTTTAATTTCAAAACCAAGACCGTCCGCAATTTTTTTGATTGTTCCATAGGTTGGTGATACTCCCACATTCAGTTTGTACCACAGATTCTGCCTGGTCCATCCGATACGTTTTGCCGCCTCCTCGTATGTGATACCATTATCGAGCATATACTGCTTGAATTTTTCTATAATATCCACTGCCTACACCTCCACAAAATTGAATTTTGGATGTTTCTTTCGCTCCTCGCATTTCTGGAACCACTCCTGCACCTTTTCTGCACAGAATCTTTCCCGGCTGTATATTTCCCACTCGAAAAAATAATGCCACTTTCACTGTCAATTTCGTGAATCCAGTACACATATCCCCCATAATTCGGTCGTACTGAAATTTCATACCACTTTCCGAATCTATCGGTCGGAAATGTCAAGAAATCGCATCCCGGCTTTTTGGTGTAGTCAAGCTGCATCTGGTCGAATATCCAATCTGCCAATTCGTCCAGATTTTCAAACGTCTTGTCGAACGCTTTCTGGTTATAATCGTTATAATACTTTACGATTTTTGCTGTTATCATTACGCACATTCCTCCTGGTATTTATATTTTATGCCCTGCATATTCTCTTCCCATTTGGCAGACTCGGGCGTTAATTTTACGAACTGTTCTACAATCTCTAACAGTTCATCTTCGTCCAGTTCCACCATCGGGCAGCCGTATTTGCTTTCCAACTCTTCCTGCTCCTCATCCAGGAACAGATAGTCCTCTCTCAATGGCGGCGGCTCTTCATCATCCCACTGGCTCCGCCTGCGTGGTGGGTTTTCAAATTCTTCTCGCCTGCGCTCCCAGTATTCGTCCTCATCCGGTATATTCCACACTTTAGTCCTCCTTGAGATTCCCCAGGATTTCATCTGCCCTTGCATAATCTCTGCAAATTTATTGTTTGCCTCTTCCATCTCCTGGCGTTTTTTCTCTCTTGCCTTGTAAAATTCTTCATTTTTCAGCTCATCTTCCACCCATTTATGAACTGTCGAACCTCCCGGACATTATTAAACCCGCATTCGTTTTCATAGTCATTTCTGGCTGTGAAGATAACGTATTTCTTTTCCCTGCGCTTATCATCAATGGCAACTCCGAAATACAACTCATCTCTCTGCTCCTCATCAAGAGGCTCGAATCTTACATCATCATAAAGTGGCCCGACCATCGGGCAATTATTTTTGAACCACACCCGGTAGTTATCCAGTATGTAATCGCTTGTGATACCTTTCAGAATCCCCCAGATTTTCGCCAATCTTCCTGCAAGTGCCTTATCATCGCAAAACCAGTCATACCAGCCTGCCTCAATCTGTGTTTCTCTGTCTTTCGCAAGGAAATCTCCCTTGCGGTATCTCTCGCAAAACTGTCTTAATGTCATATCTGCCATAGCTGTTCCTCCTATTGTTCATCGTTTGTGCTCATCGCCTTGTGCTCCACTCTCCGGCGTTCAGACCTTGCTTTCTTTTTCAAGTTCCTTTTCCATCTTTTGATTGTCTGTGCTTTTGTATGATTCCGAGAAAAATCGTAATCATCCAGAATGTATCTCCCTCCGCTTTCTCTTTCTCCGTATGCGTGCATCTTTCTCCGGCTCACGCTTCTGCCCTCCCTCCATTCTGTATCTGCCTCTTAATCGAGGCAGACTTCCTGTGAAATTGTGTACTGTTCTTTTAATTTATCGAACGCTTTATTGGTTACTCGGTATTCGTTCCAGCCTACCCGGTAATGCCCCGGTGTGCAGAAATCCTTATCCGTATATTTTTTCAGGAATGTAATTCCCCGGCCTTTGATTTCCAGTGGCGTATCAATAAACCAATGACCGCCATAATATCCCCGGCTCGCCTCCATCTGGCAATCAGGCTTTGCGCCTCCCATCTCCGGCGTATACTGATACACCCCAGGTTCGGTTGCCTCCTGCGACTCCTGCTTTTCTGGCTGTGTCAGCTCCAGGCGTTTTCCTCTGCCAATCCTGCGAAGAGTGTACATCTCTTTTCAGAAATATATCCTTTCTGAAAAAGCTGTTCTACGCTTTCAAGATAGAAATTGCAGGATTCTAAAGAATCGCAAATCTCAAATAACTGAATCAGATTGTTATAACCGTTGCTATGTTGTACCGGAAACTGGATAATCTGTGCTGCCATGATTTTGACCTCCTACTCACTTTTGTGTGTTTCATAACTCGTTCTTATGAGTTTAATATAACACGTAGTAGGTAGGTGTCAATACCTTTATTTACAAAAAGCTCAAAAATGAGTTTTATTTCTTTTCCTTGCTTTCCTCTGGATTTTTCTTCGGTCTGCCTCCAAGTTTTCCTCTTTCCTGCTGTTTCCGGCAGTATTCTTTTCTTGCCTCGGTTTCCATATCCATTTTTGTCCGAATGAATATAAATGCCATATCCGCCGCCGCACTCAAGTCTTTTGGTTCTTCGCCCCTCCATCTGTAAATCATAAGCGCTTTGAAGAGTGTCCCCATATCTCTATCGCTCAACGTCATTACCGGCTCTGCAATATCAGGGTGTAGAATTAAATCCTCCATGCCTCACGCCTCCTATCTGCCTTTCTTGATTCTATCTGCCTTGTTTCTGTTGCCTCGCTTTGAAGAATTTCTTTATTCCCTCTCTGCAATACTGTCCTGTGTACGGATTCGGACACGCTCGCTCGCCAGCTTCATGTGCAATCGCATCATCATAAATACAGTACGCGCATTTCTTGAATGCCCCTCTCAATATTGCACTTGCTATCGCATCATCGCTTGCACTGTTAAGCATTTCCCTTACTGTCATAGCTCCCTGTACCTCCTGTTCTGAATAAATCACACGCCATCATAAAGCCTGCGATGAATCCCTGCTTTTCTCTGCTATCTCCATACTGGACCATACTGTCCCATATATCGCCCTGCAATTTCATAAGGCTGTTATCTGCTTTGCTGCATATATTTCTAAACTGGCGAATCGCCTCCTGCTCCTCTCCGCTTTCTGCGCTCTCCATGCGCTCATCGACATATGCCTGATACAGTAAATCAATCGTTCTCACTTTCCGCCCTCCTGTTCCGTTATCCTAAGTATCGTACCTTGTGTGCCAGTGGTATTGGTAAAATCCATTGGCAGGGTTAATCCCCTCGTACCGTTCTCGCCATTCTTTCAACATTTCCCGATATGTAAACAGCTCTCCTGTTTCTTTATTCCGGTACAGTTTCGCCGGCTGTTCGCCGGTATTTTCTTTATCCATCCTGCTCGCCTCCCTCTTCCGGTAAATACTCAACTTTAATGTGAGCCGCCATGAAGCAATCAGGTTCTCCGTCAAATTCGTTGCCTGCGGATGAGTTGAGCGTATCTCCTCTTTCCTCGCAGCACTCTCTCGGACTGCAACAGTCTGTATTCTTCCAGAGCTTTCCGTTTTCATCCTCATACACGTACCGTCCCCAATCATCCCTGCCGATATATTTCAGATGCAATGTTTTAATCTTTACAGCAGCCAATTCATAATTGATAACATCAAAATGTCCGAGCGGCTTTTTGTATTCGATATAGCCCCATGCCTGGCAGCCTACTTCCTCAACAAACTTTTTATTGTCGAAGTTCTCAATCTCCAGGACTTCGTTATTTTTTGGCTTCGGGTATCCTCCGGCATGATTGGACGCTGTGTGCTGTAATACCTGTACTGCCGGGGAGATTTTCTTTTCTTTCGCATCAGGGTAATGTGCTATGACATCCTGTTTCGCATCCTCTATTGTTTTGAATGGTCCTGTCCCTGCGGCTCCTTTTCCCTTGTCCTCATCATAAAGAAAATGATTGTGGTATCCATCAACGTCCTGGACTATTGCGATATGATTCACGTATCCATCATCCATATGCAGTGCTGAATGAAACATTGCTACAATATTCGCCATCATTTGTATGTCCTCACTTTCTGCCCTCGTACCCTCCGGGGCGGGTAACTGTTTTATAATTCAAATGCCATTGCTGCATCTTTCTCCGATGCTCCCTGTTCCATGCAGGCGTTGTATCTCATCAACTGCCGTTCCTCTTTAATCTCCCTGATTCTCTTTAAGGTTGGCCAGTCCACCAATGCGCCCACGCAATACGCCTTTTCCATAAGCTCCTCACTTCGCTGATTCTTTCCTGGACCTCATCCCACTGCTCGTCTGTATATGTGTGTGCCGGTGCCTCCTGCATGTCAATTTCGATGCATTTCAGCTTATCGTGCATCGAATACAGGTTGAAATGTTCGCTCTCGTTTACTCTGTACTTTTTCATCAGCTCTGCTCCTCCTAAAACATAGTATCAAGAATCCTCTGGATAAGTTTTTCGCTTTCCTCAACTAACTGTTTGTTATGTCTGTTGTCCTGCACAGCCTGCTTAAATTCTGCGCTATCCGGATTGTCCGCAAATTCAACAATTTTTCTGGCGGATTCTTCTGTTCTTCTTATCGCCTCCGTCTTGCTATCAATAAGAATAGCTTTTATTGCGCCAGCCTCTTCCAACGTGAGAACTTTCTGTTCAAGTTCTTCGACAGTTCTCTTCTCTGCTTCATAATCTTTCACTGCACTTTCGTACATTTCTTTATATTTTGCTGCCTCTGCCGCCGAACTTTCGGCTCTCTGTTTCATGCTGCATCCGAAATCATTTTCAATGTTTCCCTCGGCAATTTCAAAGCATCCCTCAAATGCCATGCTGATATAGCTATCCTCTCCAAGGTCTGTCACGATTTTTTTGATTTTTTCCAACGCTTTCCGTTCCTGCTCTTTGGTTGCTGCCATCTCTATGTCCTCCTGCATTCCGCTCTTGATTTCTTCCACCGCCCTGCTATAATAAAAGGGTAAGGCTTGGCGGTGGCAGGAACCGCCTTACCCTTATTACGGATTGGAAACCTCTTACTTACGTACGTCTGAGCATCGATCGATGTACAGCTACGTACGTCTGAGCATCGATCGATGTACAGCTACGTACGTCTGAGCATCGATCGATGTACAGCTACGTACGTCTGAGCATTCGA
>ENA-OQAS01000101-OQAS01000101.1-human-gut-metagenome-genome-assembly--contig:-NODE-101-length-42454-cov-8.341697_pt1 | contig 42454 bp, 50 predicted proteins | sample MGYA00242733_ERZ504523 | MGnify/ENA primary metagenome ERZ504523 (study PRJEB26092, sample SAMD00036239) | human gut metagenome | host: Homo sapiens | study: EMG produced TPA metagenomics assembly of...
TTTAAATTTTTTTGTACTTTTTTACCCAATACAGCACAGCGATAAAATACATCCAAATCTTGATTTTCAATATACAGTTTATTATATGAATCGTCATCAGTAAGTATAGTTGAAGGACGGGCTCTTGCATAATCAGGTTTTTTTAAAAACAAAGTGATTAAGCATTGACCCAAAAACGAAACTCCAATAATTTCGCTTGGTTTCTTTCCTTGATTTTTGTAGTAGTTTTTCCTACGATCATAAAACAAACCTCTTCCTTTCAAATACAGTTCAATTTGAAGGTGAATTGGATCTGTGACTCTAAGCGATGCTTTTGGAATATTTGTTTGATTATTAGTTGCAAAAATAATATTATCTCGAGACTCCTCACTATCGGGAACTATAATTCTAACTAATACATTTCTTGTTTCAGAATCAAGCAAATTTAAATTATTTTTAAAATACAAATATATTTCATTTGAGGTTTGTAAGCCGTTTACAATTTCAGGATTTGTGAGTTGTAACTCCCTGTTATTTACTAACATTGCTTCAGAAGTAAGAATTGTAATACCGTTATTCAGCCACCAAAAGTCCTCTGATTGACCAGTTTCCAATGTTTCTCTTATACTCGAATTAACGTTATTCCTTCCTTGGTAATCACGTACATTCGCTTCGAAAAATTTTCTTCTTAAAATGTTATCTTCTGAAACAATAAAACGATAATAATCTTTGAGTGACACGAGTCCAACATAATTTTTGTTTTTACCTAATGCAATTGGGACTTCAGCTAAAGGTAAATTTACTATCGTTTCTGCTGGTGTATTATACTTATCGTATAACTCTGCTGCTCCAACAAACTCTATATTCACTTTAGCATTAGGAAACAGTTTACATACTAATCCCTTTAATTCTTCTGCTTGTTGCTTAACATTTGGGTGCAATTCTTCCGCATATGATACATAAATATATTTAAATTCAAGTTTAACTCTACTCCTTAATAGTTTTGTGTATAAATCTCTAAAAAAGCCAAATGATTCTCTTACATCATCATTATATCGAGTCGTAAAATCACTTAGAGAATTAGATAAAGACAATAAATTATTTGAAACATCTTTCCATTTTTGTATAGCACTTTCTTTAAATGAAGTTTCTCTTTTTGATTGAATTATTACCATTTCGACCTTTGATTCTTTTGATGGTATGATAGAATCTATTTGGTCTGGTAATACAAGATTTTTGTTCAAAAAGATGTAAATACTATCACATCCTCCATCTCCACTTGATCCAACAATTCCATTTTCAATTTCATCATCACTCAAATCATAATCTTTTAATATCTGTGATGAAGAAAAGTACTCAAAAAAGAAGCTTCGTCATCATATTCGTCAGAGTCTCTAAAACTTTGAGCAACACATTCTTTGATTAATATTTGACTATTTGTAAGTTGTTTATCGGCCATTTCATATACCTCATAATTTTTATTGTATTTTTAAACTGTTATTTATTTTAATATTATACCACTCGTGTGGTGGTAAATTCGAATTAAATGCTGTTTCAAATAAAGAATACAGTTCCTTATATGTTTTTCTGTTGGAAACTATTTTCTTTAATTCAGATGTCTCCAAAGGAATTATTTTCATTCCTGCTATAGACTTTGAATAGTCTTGTGGATCATAAAACGGCGTTGTTTTTTGCTACGGAAATCAGAAATAACATTTATGTTGAGACGCATTTTCAATATAACTATTCTACAAATATATTTTGTCTATGGTATCTCATATTAACCATCATTTCGTTTGAAGGGTTATTAACATATATCTTATTTGTGTCAATATTGATTCTAGAAACATTTTCACAACTTAGTTTATTAGATATCAGAATCTTCATATTATCATCAAAAGTAATTAACCCAATATCAAAAAGCTTATCATATAATGGGGATAATAATAGTCCGTTTTCCGAACTTAATCGTTCGTAATTTGAAGCTGAACGCCAAGGCTTAATATGGCTTGCTAATAACAAACGGTTATCATTAATTCCGGTGATTATACAATGCTCATATTTTGTATTATCCTATCTCTGAAGATTCCTTGACCAATTCTAGATTTTATTATCATTTCTTTTTCTGTATTTGAAATATCTAAATTTGCAATCATTTTCAGTTGTCGATTGATTATAGGATTATCATATTCTGAAGAATCAAAATTTTTGAATTTCCAGTAACCCTCACCCAATCCATATACTGAGCGAAATAAATCTTCGCTTCCTCTGTAAGATTTCGTCTGGATACAATGTCTTTGTATTGTCGCCCTTACATTATCTTTCCAATTAGGGTTGGAAAAAATATAACTCAATCGTCCTTCCTTCTCAATAACATCATATATTTCATTTAACGATCCCATACCGTTTAATTTGTTAAGTGCTGATATAATTGATGAAAGATATGTTGTTTTTTCCATTTATAGTATCACTTCCATCTTTTCAAAATCTTCGTCAGTGGCTTTTCGTAAAACCCTCATCTGTGATTCACCATTATACCACTTTTTTTCACTATGCCTTATAGCGTTAATTTGCCAGCCGCTGGTAATTATAGTTTGATGATCACTGTTCCATTTTATAACATATAATGTCTTGCTAAAATTGTCTTTCATACATTTATTGCCTAAGTAACGTCAATTGTTTATCAATGAGGTTTTGTATGTTGTTTCAGTTGCACTCATTGTAATTCCTCCGCTGATTTATTCTAACTTAATTATAAATTAAATATCGTCCATTAAATCGGACTGGATTCAAATATCTTTAAAAAACTCGGAGAGTTCAACGCTTGCAAAATAAGTTCTGTCCATACCTATTTTTTGAGCAAATTTTTCTTGACTCAATCCGGTATGACTTCTTAACTCTCGTATTCTATTACCAATTTTATCTGTAATCATAATGTACCCTCGATATTAAATTGCACATACCGCAGACTATATTTATTTTATACAGTTTAATTATATGTTTAATCCGCAAATAAGTCAACTGTTTTTAAGCAACAAAAATCGCAGGGATTGCTCCCTGCCGTCGCTATGTTTATACCGTGTAAATCAGTTCTGTATTTACTTTTTCCGTTGCACGATTACGGATATTATTCATCTTTTGCACCCACAACATCATATCGGTTGATTTGAGTTTCTCGGTTACATTTTCTTTTTCGGCAAGTTCTTTTACCAGCCGGAGAAAAAGATCTTGAGCGTGTTGTTCAATGTCTGCAAGATATGAATTGAGCTTACCGCTTGTCAGCAAATTATAATATAGCACTTTATGGTGTTGCTTCAAATATCGTTTGTGCTGCATTGCCCAAATACCGATATTCGCTTCCTTTTCTTCTTCCGCCGGTAATAAATCGGGTAACATATAGTCGCCCACCTGCGTATAAGTACCGCCTGCTTTTTCAAAAATTGTCTTTGCCATTTTATTTTACCTCCAAAAATTTATTTATCTTGAGCGTGGATTTTCACGCTTACGACCTTTAATATTCCTTGCCTGTTCAAGCAATTCATCAATTTGCTTACGCCCAAAAACCTTGCGCAGAAGTTTGTAATCTTTGACCTCCGAACGCAAATTTTCGTTTTCGTTTTTCAGCTTTCTGTTGATTTTAGATAACATTTCGTTCTCACGATATAGGTTTCCGTTTGTGATGTTTAGCCTATGGTAATTGTCCCAACCTTCAAAGCAACGAGCCAATGCCGTCCTGACTAACGCTTTTAATTTTTGAATAAGCGGTTCTGCAATTTTAGTTTTATATGCTTTTGCGGACATAAAACTTTGCGGCTCGGAGAGCTGATATTCGGGTGCATTATTAAGCATTTTTTCCACATTTTTTAAGTTTTCCAAACCGTCGTCATAGTTTAACACTCGCTCGGATAACACATTGAATTCAGTCTGTTTTTCTTCGATTTTAGCACCTAATTTTTCAAGTTCTGTCGCTCGCTCTTGCTTTTTGTAATCAAGAACGGGACAAATGTTTTTCGTGTGTGCCTTTGTGTTCCCACTCAATTCCGTGCCGTTCCATAACGAATGCGAGTGCGGATTTTTCTGCGCTTATCCATTGATTCCACTCGGTATCTCCACGAGTCCCGCCTTTGAAACCTTGTGTGGCTAACGCTTGTTTCAGGCTTACCCTCGTATCAAGTCCACGCTTGCTACCGGTTGTGAACGGAACAAAATCAATATGCAAATGGGGCGTTGCCTCGTCCATATGCAGATGAGCAGAGAACACTTTTAGGTTGGGATTTCGCTCTTGAAATCCCCGATAATACTCATCTAAAACCTGCCGTGCAAGCTGTCCGTTTTCGCTTTCGGCGCTCATATTTTCCTTATCGCCAATCTGTAAAATCAGTTCGTGAAACGGCTTTTCTTGCTTTGAGTTTCTGATTTTCTCATAGTAGTTTTCTATTCTGCGGTCGGCTCTTGTCTGTTTTTCGTTGTATCTTTTTAGTGCTTCATCAAACAATTCGTGATAGATTTTCTTTATCGGCTCGTTACAGTAATCAATGTTCAAATGCGTTCTGATCCCGTCAACATTTTCAGCCTTGAACTTGCGGCTGTTGTGATTGACCGAGCCTTTACCTACCATTGCACTTATCGTTCTTTGCATTATATACACCTCCAATCTCATAAACTTACTCATTCTCGGTTCTGTTACTCTTGTCAAGAGTAACGCAAAAGCACTTGACAGCGGAGCTATCAAAATGCAACCTGCAAGCAGGTTTTGCGCTCTCCGAGGGGCAGGAGAGGCTTTTTGAAAAAAGCCACCTGCACCCTGCAAAAACTTTCGCTGTGTCGGTCTGCGTCGATAGTGACGGTAATTTTGCCACCGCCTAAAACAGCGACACAACCGTCACACATCGTCACGCTGTTCATAAGTCAAACTGACTTTACGCCCATCGTGACAGCGTTTGTTTTGATAACTTATTCCATACTCGTTAAACAAACGCCCAGCATTGATATTCAACTTCATAGTCAATGCATTTGCTTTCATATCAGCACCGAGAAATTCAACAAGCTCTGTCGGACTGCCATACCATTCGGGGTTTTCATTTGTAATTTTGCCGGCTATATTTTCAAGCAATGGTTCAGGTGGTAACTTCCAAAGTTCCGTTTCGATTTTTTCAAGTTCCCACACAAGAGTTTCGGGATTGCGATTAAGATAAATCTTTTGGTCGGGCTGATCTCTGCCTGAAACTTCAAGTGTTGCCGAATTACTTGTACGCTTTTCTTTCCGTAAAATAAAGCCACCGTCGGCGGCACCAAGCAATCCGTTTGTACCCGAAATCATATCAAACTTATCATCGGAGTTTTGCTTGCGTGTATGGTGAACAAGTAGCAAACATATTCCGTAACTGTCTGCAAACTTTTTAAGTCTCGTGATAATCTCATAATCATTTGCGTAGCTGTAATTGTCCCCGCCCATTTCACGCACCTTTTGAAGTGTGTCTATGATAATCAATTTTGTATCGATGTGTTCGGTCATAAATCTTGTAAGCTGTTCGTCAAGTCCATTTCCAAGTTGACCTGCCGAAACAGAAAAGTACAAATTATCCGCACTTTCCGTTCCGAACATTCGGTACAATCTTTCCTGCAATCTGTGGTAGTCGTCTTCGAGAGCAAGGTATAGGACAGTTCCTTTTTTTACATCAAAATTCCAAAGCGGTGTGCCTGTGCTGATATGGTAAGCAAGCTGTGCCATAAGAAAACTTTTGCCAAGTTTCGGAGCTCCTGCAAAAATATATGTTCTGGGGTAAAGCAAGCCGTCAATCAATGGCGGTTTGCTTTGATACACCGTGTTATATAACTCACGCATAGAAATCGTTTTCAAATGTGATGGATCGAGCTGTTGCAAAAATTCTTTTTGCATTTCCTCAAGATAATCATCTAAGCTCTTGCCATCCTCATTAAAATCGGTTATACTATCATTACATACATTTAGTGACTGCTCCGTATCTGCGCCAACAGATACAACCGGAGCGGTCTTTTCTTTTTCTGTCATTCTAATACCTCCTTTAATCCACCGAGAATATCGGCAATCATTTTGATTAAGTCTAGTAATTCGTCATTGACTTCACCGCCGTTTTCAATCCTCTGTAATTCCGTAAGTACATCTGCAATATTATTACGCAAAGCCTTATATACTCTCGGATTGCCTTGAACTACAACCTCTTTGTTATAAGTCGCCTTGTAATATAGTCCTGTTTGGTTAAACCCGAAAGCTGAACATAGCGTTCAATCTGTTTCCACTCTTCGGGCGAAACTCTAAAAGCCACAGTCTTGTTTCTCCAACGGTTATGTTCATCTCTGTTTTTTAGTGACATATTACTTTCTCTCCTTCCATAATTCATCAAGCGTATTTGCCATTTCATTTTGTTTTGACGGATATATATGTGTATGTCTGTCGGTAATTTCTACGGTTTCGTGACCTACTCTATCCGCAATAGCAGCGGCTTGATAGCCTTGATTTATTAAAAGCGAAACATGCGAATGTCTTAAATCGTGAATACGAATACGCTTTACCCCTGCGGCTTTTGAACCTCTGTCCATTTCGTGATGAAGATAGCTTTTTGAAATAGGAAATATCCTGTCGCTGTTATTCGGTGAATAAAACATTTTCAAGTATTCTTGCATTTCATCACATAAAAACTGCGGCATTTTTATTGTTCGATTGCTTTTCTCCGTTTTCGGGGTAGTGATAACATCTTCTCCGTGCAATCTTTGATAAGATTTGTTGATTGTAAGCATATTGTTTTTAAAGTCAAAATCACCGGCAGTTAATGCAAGCAACTCGCCTACACGAATACCTGTCCAATAAAGCATTTGAAACGCATAATATGAAATAGGCTTGTCCATCATTTCATCAGAGAACTTACTGTACTCCTCCACAGTCCAATAACTCATTTCCTTGCGTTCTTCCTTACCCATATTACCGACCGTAGAGGCAGGATTTAATCTTAAACCGTAAATCTTGATTGCGTGATTAAACAATGCGCTCAATTGATTGTGAATCGTCTTTAAATACCCTTGAGAAAGCGGCTCTCCGCTTGAATTAGTCATTTTTCTAATCTCATTTTGCCAAGCGATTACATCTTTTGCCGATATATCACATAATCGCTTATGCTCAAAATACGGCAATATTTTAGTTTTAATAATATGTTCTTTGGTAAGCCAAGTGTTTTCCTTTAACTTCGGTCGAACATCTTTTTCGTACAATTCCGTAAAAGTCTTAAATGGCATAGTGACATCGGCTTTCTTTTCGGTCAGGAATGCTCGTTCCCACTCCTGTGCCTCTCGTTTGGTGGCAAAGCCACGCTTTAATTTTGCTGTCGCAAGCTTGCCAGTCTGTGTAACGGAACTGCACATACCAAGTTCCGTTTTTTTCATTTTTAAATGCTCCCATTTTAATCGCTCCTTTCAATTGTTTTGGTTGAGTAAAATTTTTCGTGAAAGAATTTACGGTCAATTCTGCCGGGAATTGTAATACACCCGGTTGACTGCAATTCTTTATTTAATTTGCGTATAAGTTTGTAAGCGTAAGAAACGGAAACGCCCATTTCTTCTGCCACATCCTCAACACGCATAAACATTTTGTTAGACATTAACATCATCCTTTCATTTTTATATTTTCATATTTATTTAGTGTCGGAGAACTTTCTGACCGCATTCCGATTTGCCCGAGCGGATATGCCATTACCGTGACATATGACGGTTATTCAGTTGTTAGAAATAGACTTAACGCTATTTGCTTAACTATTATACTAAACAAATTTCGTAAAGTCAAGTGGCTTTCGAGAAAATATTTACTATTTTTGCTTTGGTTGTCTTGACAACGCTTAACTTATTATGCTATACTCTATTTTAGAATAACGAGAGGAGCATTTTTATGGCTATCGGTGAAAGAATTCGCTTTTTCAGAAATTTAAGAGGTATGACTCAAAAATATCTTGGTATGCAGGTTGGTTTTCCGGAGAAAACTGCGGATATTCGTATGGCGCAGTATGAATCCGGCTCAAGAACGCCGAAAGCAGATCTGACTAACAGCCTTGCAGAAGTGTTCGGAGTATCAACAAGTGCGTTAACCGTACCCGATATTGACAGCTATAACGCTTAATGCATACCTTGTTTACCCTTGAAGATTTATACGGTTTCCGTATTGATAAACTTGATGACGAGCTTTGCATACGCCTTGATAAGGGTATGGGAACAAACTATCTTAAATTGTTCGATATGTTTTCCGCTTGGCAGGAGCAAGCCGAAAAACTTAAGAACGGAGAAATCACAAAAGAGGAATACGACCGTTGGCGTTATAACTATCCTGCAATCAATATTGAATAAAGGTGTTACTTATGAAAATACAAACTAAAATTGATTTCTTTTCAAGCAATTTCATAGAAGCAATTGGAGCAGGTGTGTATAAAGTAAGTGTTATCAATGCAAATGGTGATATCGCACCTTTATACATTGGCGAATCTGTTTTTGTGTTAGTCCGTTGCGCAACTCATTTATTTGAATTTAAGAAAAATCCCGCTTATTTTGGTTTTAACGAGAAATCCATTGTTAATCCAAAATAACATTAAAATTCGAATTATACCGTCAAATAGATGAGCAACAAAAACGAAAACAATGTGAAAAAGAATTGATAAAAGAAATACTAAAAACACAACAAATCATCTGTCAAAACGGCATAAGTGACCGTATGAAGGGTATTGACGAAAAAATCAAAGCACTAGAAAACTTTTTAAGTCAAAACAAATAAGCAAATAAACGCAAAAAAGGCATTACCGACTGCAAAAGTCAGTAATGCTTTTATAGTATTAAGATAATCGTACCTGCAAACCGATAGAACACTTAAAATAATGGCGTTTTACGGTTTGCTATCATTTTGCTATCAAATCGGGAATTTGATAGCTGAAAACCCTGTGTTTATGCGGGTTTACAGCACTCTTGGTATTATTCCCACTCTACTGTTCCGGGGGGTTTACTTGTTATATCATAGACTACTCTGTTGACATGTTCTACTTCGTTGATGATGCGGTTGGAGACTCTGCCTAGGATTTCGTAGGGGATTTTTGCCCAGTCGGCTGTCATAAAGTCATCGGTTGTAACGGCGCGGAGAGCGATGAGTTCATCATATGTTCTTGCGTCACCCATAACGCCAACAGTTTTCACACCCGGGAGAACTGCGAAGAACTGGCTCATCTTATCTGCGTAACCGCACTTATCCATTTCATCACGAAGAATCGCATCGGCTTCCTGAAGAATACGAACCTTTTCAGCTGTAACTTCACCGATTACACGCACACCGAGTCCCGGACCCGGGAACGCTGACGCCATACGAGGTCGTGCGGAAGTCCAAGCTTCTCACCTACTACTCTTACCTCATCCTTGAAAAGGTCTTTAAGCGGTTCAATTACACCTGCAAAGTCGATATCTTCCGGGATACCAACCTGATTGTGATGTGTTTTGATTTTTGCGGCATCGCCTTTACCGCTTTCGATACGGTCGGGATAAATTGTACCCTGTGCAAAATAACCCTCGCCGTAGCTTTCACGGATTTTGTTCCAAAACACCTTATAAAATTCTGTACCGATGATGTGGCGCTTTTCTTCGGGTTCTTCAACACCTTTAAGCTTTGCAAGGAACTCTTCCTGACAATTAATGCGGACAAAGTTCATATCAAAAAGCTTTGTAAAGGTCTGCTCTACAAAGTCGCCCTCGTCTTTTCTCATAAGTCCTTGATCCACGAAAACGCAGGTAAGTTGTTTACCAACTGCCTTACTGAGAAGTGCTGCGGCAACAGATGAATCTACACCGCCCGAAAGTCCGAGAACTACACCCTTATCACCAATCTGCTCTTTAAGCTGTGCAACAGTTGTGTCGACGAAGCTTTCCATTTTCCACTCACCCTTACATTCGCAAACATCGTAAAGGAATGAACGGAGCATATCTTTACCGTTTTCTGTATGGTTAACTTCGGGATGGAACTGAACACCGTAAAACTTTTTTTCAGGACATGACATTGCGGCTACGGGACATACATCCGTTGTAGCTGTAATGCTGAATCCTTCGGGAGCTTCATTGATATAGTCACGGTGACTCATCCATGAAATTCCTTCACTCTTTACGGATTTAAAGAGTATATCATTGTTATTATATCTTGTAACTGTCTTGCCGTACTCACTTGATGAATTGTCTGTAGCCGAAACAACATTGCCGCCGAGTGTGTATGCCATAAGCTGACAACCGTAGCAAATGCCGAGAATCGGGATTCCGAGTTCAAAAATTTCAGGAGTATAGTGCGGTGATGACTCGTCATAAACGCTGTTAGGACCGCCTGTGAAGATAATACCTTTTGGGTTAATGTCTTTGATTTTCTGAATATCAACGGTATAAGGAAGAATTTCGCAATACACATTGCACTCACGAACTCTTCTTGCAATCAGCTGATTGTACTGACCGCCGAAATCAAGAACAATGACAGTTTCTTTTGTAGCATTGCTCATAGTAAAATTCCTTTCAAATTTAAAGAATACCGCACAGAATTTGTGCGGTATTCAATTAATATTTTAATTATCTGTAAATAATATCGTTTCTGGAAGGACCGTTTGAAACCATTGTAATCGGCACACCGATAGCCTTTTCGGCAAATTCAATGTATTCACGGCATTCCTTAGGAAGCTTGTCATATTCTGTAATACCTGAAATTGAACACTTCCAGCCCTTGAGCTTTTTGAGGATAGGTTTGCATCTTTTAAGCTTTGTTGTTGATGGGAAGTAGTCAATTTCCTTGCCGTCAAGCTCATAACCTACACAAACAGGGATTTCATCAAGATATCCGAGAACATCAAGAACCGTGAAAGCAACCTGTGTTGCACCCTGAACCATACAACCGTAGCGTGTTGCAACGAGGTCAAGCCAACCCATTCTTCTCGGTCTGCCTGTTGTTGCACCAAATTCTCCGCCGTCACCGCCTCTTCTGCGGAGTTCGTCAGCCTCATCGCCGAAGATTTCAGAAACAAATTCACCTGCGCCTACTGCACTTGAATAAGCCTTGACAACTGTGATGATTTCTTTGATTTCATACGGAGGAATACCTGCGCCTACAGCACCGTAACCTGCGATTGTATTGGATGAAGTAACCATAGGATAAATACCGAAGTCAGTATCCTTGAGTGAACCGAGCTGTCCTTCAAGAAGAATATTCTTTCCGTCTTTGAGCGCATTATGAACAAAAGTGAATGCGTCACCGACATAAGGAGCAAGAAGTTCCTTATATTCCATTAGCTTGTCAAAAACTTCCTGTTCTGTGATTTCGGGCTTGTTGTAGAGGTTTTTCAGAGTTGCATTCTTGATTTCAAGAGCATGTCTGATTTTCTCCCTGAGTGAATCGGGATCGTCATAAAGCTCATTAATCTGGAAACCGATTTTAGAATACTTGTCAGAATAGAACGGAGCGATACCGCTCTTTGTTGAACCGAAAGAATTTTTGCCGAGACGCTCTTCCTCATAGCAGTCAAAAGCTACATGGTAAGGCATAACAATTTGTGCTCTGTCAGAAATAATAATGTTTGGCTCGGGAACTCCGCGATCTTTGAGGTGAGCCATTTCCTTAACGAAGTTTTCAACGCTGAAAGCAACACCGTTGCCGATTATATTGGTGATATTCTGATGAAAAACACCCGAAGGAAGCTGGTGAAGAGCAAATTTTCCGTAATCGTTGACAATTGTATGTCCTGCGTTTGCACCGCCTTGAAAACGAATTACGATGTCGCTGTCGTTTGCGAGAACATCGGTAATTTTACCCTTGCCCTCGTCGCCCCAGTTGGCACCTACAATTGCTTTTACCATTTTACAAAACTCCTTTTTACAGACGCATGGTCTGCTATAAAATATATACTTGAACCAAAGGTTCGATTACATCAGTTTAATTTAAACATTGATTTCAGGCTTGTCAGACTCAACATCTGCGTACTTTTCAAGAACAGGCTTGATGCACTCGTTGAGGAAGTCCTCTGTCTGCTCTTTTGCTCTGCCTGTGTAGTTTTCAGGCTTGAGAATCTTTTCAAGTTCTTCAATAGTAACGCCGAATGCCTCATCTGCGGCAATTCTTTCGAGAAGATCATTTTCGCCGCCTTCAACCTTGACTACTCTTGACGCAGCCATTGAATGCTCACGGATTTTCTCGTGAAGCTGCTGTCTGTCAGCACCACGCTTTTTAACTGCATCCATCATAATATTCTCTGTTGCCATGAACGGAAGTTCTTTTCTGAGTCTTTGTTCAATTACCTTTGGATAAACGACAAGACCGTCTGCAACATTTGCATAAAGTGAAAGGATACCGTCAACTGCGAGGAATGCCTCCGGAACGCTAAGACGCTTGTTGGCGGAGTCATCAAGTGTTCTTTCAAACCACTGTGTGGCAGTTGTAAAGTAACCGTTGAGAACATCAACCATAACATATCTTGAAAGTGAACCGATACGCTCACTTCTCATTGGGTTGCGCTTGTAAGCCATAGCCGATGAACCAATCTGATTCTTTTCAAACGGCTCTTCAACCTCTTTGAGGTGCTGAAGAAGTCTGATATCATTTGAGAATTTAGCGGCTGACTGAGCAATTCCCGCAAGAACATTGAGGAACTGTGAGTCAAGTTTTCTTGAATATGTCTGACCTGATACAGGGAAACAAGCCTTGTAGCCCATTTTTTCTGCAATCTTACGATCAAGCATTTTGCACTTTTCGTGATCTCCGTCAAAGAGTTCAAGGAAACTTGCCTGTGTACCTGTTGTACCCTTTGAACCGAGAAGCTTAGCCTTTGAAAGCTGATACTCAACATCTTCAAGATCCATAAGGAGCTCTTGAAGCCAGAGAGTCGCTCTCTTACCTACTGTTGTTGGCTGTGCAGGCTGAAAATGAGTGAATGCAAGGGTTGGAAGAGCCTTGTATTCATCGGCAAACTTTGAAAGGTTGCGGATAACGGTGATAAGCTTATTTCTGATAAGCTTGAGTCCTTCTGTCATAATGATGATATCTGTGTTATCACCGACATAGCAGGAGGTTGCTCCGAGATGAATAATGCCCTTTGCGTTCGGACACTGAACACCGTAAGCATATACATGTGACATTACATCGTGACGAACAATTTTCTCTCTTTCCTGTGCAACTTCATAGTTGATGTCATCAGCATGAGCCTTGAGTTCGTCAATCTGCTCCTGTGTAATTGGGAGTCCGAGTTCTTTTTCCGATTCTGCAAGAGCAATCCAGAGTTTTCTCCATGTTCTGAATTTTTTATCCGGCGAGAAAATGTATTTCATTTCCTTGCTTGCATAACGGGCTGACAAGGGTGATTCATAAGTATCTTTTACCATTATTTACATCCTTTCAATTAGTTGTCCTTTTTATTGTTTTCATCGAAGTTCATTCCGCCACGCTCCTTGCCTTAAAGGTTTCTTTTGTGATAGGAGCGGGTAATTACCCGTAAAGCAACCGTCACAAAAGCCTACGGGAGCGTTGTGAATCATCTCACGAAGTGACTCAACAGGGAGGTATCCGAGGGAATCAGCCTTGCTGAGCTTTGTGATTTCTTCGATTGTATGGTTGCAGGCAATAAGTTCTCCTCTTGACGGAATGTCTGTACCGTAATAACACGGCCACATAAACGGAGGTGAACTGATACGCATATGTACCTCTTTTGCGCCTGCCTCTTTGAGCATTGTAACAATTCGGTCAACAGTTGTACCACGCACAATGCTGTCATCAATAATAACAACTCTCTTGCCTTTGATTTTGTCGGCAATCGGTTGAGTTTAATTTTTACGCTTTTCATTCGTTCCTTCTGACTTGGCTTTATGAAGGTTCTGCCGATGTAGCTGTTCTTCACAATAGCCTTTTCATAAGGAATTCTGGATTCTTCGCTGTAACCGATTGCGGCATCAATTCCCGATTCGGGAACACCGACAACCATATCAGCCTCAACAGGGTATTTTCTTGCAAGATTCGTCCTGCCTGCTTTCTTGCCTCATAAACGCTTACTCCGTCAATAAAGGAGTCTGAACGGGCAAAATAAATATACTCAAAAATGCAAAGTGCCTTTTTCTTGTCACCAAAGTCAGGTTTCATACTGCGGACACCGTTTTGGTCTACAATTACGATTTCGCCCGGTTCAACATCACGGACAAATTCCGCACCACAGGCATCAAGAGCCGCACTTTCACTTGCAAAAACATAGGAATCGTTGTACTTGCCCATACAAAGCGGTCTGAACCCATGAGGATCACGAGCCGCAATAAGCTTTCTCGGGCTCATAACAAGGAGCGAATAAGCTCCCTCAATTACCTGCATTGCTCTTGCAACGGCATCTTCAACAGAATGACATTTAAGTCTTTCACGGGCAATTACATAGCAGATAACCTCGCTGTCGATTGTTGTCTGAAAGATTGCGCCGCGCTGTTCAAGACTTCTGCGGATTTCAAGCGCATTGGTAAGGTTGCCGTTATGGGCGATTGAAAGCGTACCCTTTACATAACGCATAACAAGCGGTTGTGCATTTTCCAGCACAGAACCGCCTGCAGTCGAGTAACGGACATGCGAAACCGCCATTTGTCCGTTGAGAGAATCAAGAATTTTGTTGTTAAAGACCTCGGTAACAAGGCCCATATCTTTGTGATAATCAATTACACCTTCGTCAGATACAGCGATGCCGCAGCTTTCCTGTCCTCTGTGCTGGAGAGCAAGCAAGCCGTTATAACAAGCGTATGCAGGGTTAATTGTGCCGTCGCTGAATATGCCGAATACTCCACACTCTTCGTGCAGACCTTCTTTTGCAAAATTATCGAAAGAAAATTCCAAGGTGCCACCATCCGATTAATCAAAATAACTATCCAAAGTTTAATTCACATATCTTAATTCAAAAATTCACAATGTAGTTATTATGCAAGACCTACACGCTTCATCATTTCGGCATAAGCCTCTTCAACACCGCCCATGTCACGACGGAAACGGTCTTTATCAAGTTTTTCCTGAGTATCCATATCCCAGAAACGGCATGTATCGGGAGAAATTTCGTCAGCAAGGAGAATCTTGCCCTTGTATCTGCCGAACTCAATCTTGAAGTCGATAAGATCAACCTTGCACTGCTTGAAGAATTCAATCATAATCTCATTAATCTTGAAAGCCATTTCTGTGATTGTGTCGATTTCTTCCTTTGTAGCAAAGCCTGCTGCGAGGATGTGATATTCATTTACCATAGGATCACCGAGTTCATCGTTCTTATAGCAGAATTCAAGAACAGGGGTCTTCATAGGAGTGCCTTCGGGAAGACCGAGACGCTTTGAAAGACTGCCGGCAGCTTTATTTCTTAAAATTACCTCGAGAGGAACAATTTCAACCTTCTTGAGGACTGTATCTCTGTCGTTAAGCTCTTCAACAAAGTCTGTTGCAATGCCGTGCTTTTCGAGAAGCTTAAACATAAAGTTTGACATACGGTTGTTTACAACACCCTTGCCAACGATTGTGCCCTTTTTCTCGCCGTTGAATGCAGTTGCGTCATCCTTGTAGGAAACGATGCAGAGATCGGGATCTTCTGTAGAAAATACCTTTTTAGCTTTTCCTTCGTAAAGTAATTCTTTCTTTTCCATAATCAAATCCTCCATAAAGATGCGGCTTTGCGCCGTAATTAAAAAACAATACAAGATACATTATAATATATAAATCAAAAATAAGCAACCGTATGAGAATTAAAAATAAAAAATTGACGAATTTTTTAAAAATTGCCTGTATCAAAAAATTATGAAACAAAAATAATCTTAAACAGGGCATTTTGCAAAAGGAAAAGGAACAATACGGCGTGTATTGCTCCTTTGAAATTATAACCTGACTGTATTCTGCTTATTTCTGAATACGAAAAGTATTATCGGTCTAAAAAGTCCGAAGGTAAGGACATTTACTACTGTGAGAACATCCGAATATCTGATGTTAAGATTTTTGAATATTTTATCCGAAATAATTACATCTATCACAAATGAGGCAATGACACAAGCTAACAGGGCAATCAAGCCGATGATACCGATTTCCAGTTCAAAGCAGAAAAACAGAACGGCAACGGTTGCGATTGAAAGGTTCAGCACACCTTCTATTATGCCTAAAGCCTTATTCCCTGCAATTTTACCGAGCAGATATTTATTATAAAACGGAATCCAAGCTGTACCGCTGTGCTTATAGTACAAGTTCTTGCACATACCCATTGCCGCAATGCTCTCAAAAACATAGCTTACTGCAAAATAAATAATCAGCACGGCAATTACTGCTATAAAGAACACATACATAGCCGAAAGCATTCCCATTAAAAGCATAACACTTATTCCGCCCATAATTATCGCCCTCCGAAATATACTAAAAAAGGACACTAACTCTATGAGTTAATGTCCTTTTGGTGCCGGTGACCGGACTTGAACCGGTACGGTATCGCTACCGGCGGATTTTGAGTCCGCTACGTCTGCCAATTCCATCACACCGGCAAATGCAAAATATATTATACAATACAAATCAGGAAAAATCAAGTTATATTTTTAAATTTTTGCCTTAATTACTACGCTGTAAATAGAGGCGAATCAATTTGTGTGAAAATACAAACGGTTTTTCTTCTTTGGCGTCGATTTTGGGTGAATTTAATACTGTATTTTAAAGTTACTTTTGTCGGGTTATACCATTTTAATCATGCAAATACTTTATACAGATGTTTTAATCCTTGAAAATAATATGCCTCTATGTTAGAATAGCTTTGAGGATGTGATAATTTGATAAATAACCAGTTTTCGGGTAATAATATGCCGTTTTACGGCAATAACCTTAATTATAACCGCAATTTCAAAAAAGAGTTCCAGTATGATAATCTCAAGCAAAGATCAAGCGGTTTAGGCTTTTTTGTATTTGCGTATTCGCTTACAATGACAGTAAGCGCAATGATAGTTGTAGAAGTTTTCAAGGCTTTTGGTTCGGCAAAATATATTTATTCTGACAATTATTCAATACTGACTTACTTTATGGATATATTTATTTCCGTATTTGCCGTTGTTGTTCCTGCATTTTTTTATATAAAGCTTTCAAGAAACAGTTTAAATGATATTATCAGCACAAAATATGTAAAACAAAAAAGTATGATACCCATTCTGTTTCTCGGAATGGGGGGTGCGATGATTGCAAATGTTGCCACGAGTGTTATCGCAGACAACTTCTCGCTTTTCGGAATTGAAAACACATCTTCGGGATTGACAATCGGAGATTCAAGTGTTTTGAGTATTGTTCTGAACATAATTTCAACAGCAATCGTCCCTGCTTTTGCCGAAGAATTTGCTTTCAGAGGAATAGTTATGGGTTCTCTGAGAAAGTTCGGTGACACAACAGCAGTTATAGGCTCTGCAATTTTGTTTGGTGCAATGCATCAGAATATATCACAAATTCCGTTTGCGTTTATTCTCGGACTTATTTTTGCTTATGTCGATTGCAAATTCAATTCCATTCTTCCGTCAATTGCAATCCATTTTCTTAATAACCTATATGCTGTTTCCATGAGCATTTTAAGAGATGCAAACATTGTTTCCGATTATGCGGCAACAATAATCAGTTACAGCCTGATTATTTTCTTCTGTATTGCAGGCTTTGTTTCATATATCGTACTTGTCAAAAATGATAAGAACTTTTTTAAAATGTCTGATAAGAAAGACGGAATTGTAAGTGAACTTAGCTTAAAAGAGAAAATGACTGCATTTCTTGTGAATCCCGGCATCATACTTTCACTTGTACTTTTTCTGATAACTACAATCACAAATTTAGGATTAATTAACAATGGATAAAACTTTATACTATATGCAAAAGGCTATTGAACAGGCTGAGATTGCGCTGCGGAAAACGAAGTTCCTGTCGGTGCGGTAATTGTCAGAAATGATGAAATTGTTGCCACAGGAAGAAATCGCCGTGAACAAGGCAAGAACGCTCTTCTTCATGCCGAAACCGACGCAATATACAATGCCTGTCAAAAGCTTGGCGGTTGGAGATTGTGGAACTGTGAAATTTATGTAACGCTTGAGCCTTGCCCTATGTGTGCCGGTGCAATAATCAACGCTCATATTCCAAAGGTATATTTTGGCGCATACGACTTAAAAAACGGCGCTTGCGGTACAATTACGAATCTGTTCCAAATGCCGTTCAATTTCAAGCCTGAATCAGTCGGCGGTGTTATGCAGGAGGAGTGTTCTAAACTTCTCACCGACTTTTTTAAAAACTTACGCAATAAAAAATCATAGCAAAAATCCCGCTTACAAAAGCGGGATTTTATTTGCTGTTATAATCAAAGCAACAAGATTATATTATTTTTCATCTCTTAAAATCTTACTTGCCGCAAGCATTACACCGAGCTTACCGCTGTGGAAGTTAAGACTTCCCTGCATCCATACTGCATACGGTTCACGCAACGGTGCGTCTGCAGAAAGTTCAATAGATGAACCGAGAGTAAATGCACCTGCAGCCATAACTACCTGACTTTCGTAACCCGGCATATCCGACGGAATCGGAGATACAAAGCTGTCAACAGCCGAACCGCTCTGAACACCCTCGCAAAAACGGCATACCTTTTCTGCATTACCGAGCATGATAAGCTGAATGATATCTCCTCTTGCATCATTGTACTTAGGACTCGTTTCATAACCGAGAATTTCAAAAAGTGCCGATGCAAATACTGCAGTTTTAAGTGCTTCACCCGTAACATGAGGAGCATGGTATGCACCCATAAAAAGTTCTCTGTTTGCGTTAAGGGTAGCACCGATTTCCTTGCCTGTACCGGGAGTGGTAAGTCTGTAGGCACACATCTCTACAAGTTCTTTCTTACCTGCAATATATCCTCCTGTCGGAGCAATACCGCCACCCGGATTCTTGATAAGAGAGCCTGCCATCATATCAACACCCACCGACAAAGGTTCAACCTTGTCAATGAATTCACCGTAACAGTTATCGAGCATAATAATACTTTCGGGCGAATTGGCTCTTGAAATTTCACAAAGCTTTTTGATTTCTCTCCATGTGAGCGTAGGTCTTGTGCTGTAGCCTCTTGAACGCTGTATGTAAACCATTTTAGGCTTTTTCTCTGCAATGTCGCTTGCGATTTTGTCATAGTCAAGTGTGCCGTCAGGATTAAGTTCGGTCATTTCAAAATTGATTGAAAAGTCCTTGAGTGAACCTGGATAGTCACCCTCAATGCCTATAGCAGAACGGATTGTATCATACGGCATTCCTGTTACGGAAAGCATTGTATCTCCAGGTCTTAAAACGCCGAAAGTGCAACTGTAAGGGCATGAGTACCGCTTACGAAATTATGACGGACAAGTGCGTCTTCTGCATCAAAAACATAAGCATAGACCTTGTCAAGAGCCTCTCTGCCTGCATCGTCGTATCCGTAGCCTGTAGAACCCCAAAGGTGACTTTCACGAACATCTGCAAGCTGAAAAGCCTTTATCATCTTCTGCTGGTTGTATTCCTGAATATCGTCAATCTCCGCAAGCTTGTCCTTGCAAAGCTCCATTGCCTTTTCGGATGCTTTTATAACTCTTTCATCTATATCAAAAAAACTCAAATATATCACCTTTCAAAATAATATTCCTGCCATGATCCGCACTGTTCAAAACCGAGATTATTATAAAACGACTGATTTGCATTCTTGGCTCTGTGAAGATACACGGTCTTGTTCTCGGCAATCAGTCTGTTGGATATGTACTTTACAACAGTTGAACCGTAGCCGTGCTTTCTGTAGTCGGGATGACACGATACCGCACCCAACACGGCACCGTTACTGCTTTCGGCAACGGTCATAGCCATTGCAACAAGTTTTGTGCCGTCATAAACGCCGTACATTCTCATTGCATTATGACGAAGCTTGTGATTCACATCAACATAAAAATCATCAAACGGCGGCGGAACAAAATTTTCATCGGCACAGCTTACGATGAGATTATAAACCTCTTTAATATCGGGAACATCAAAATTTATACTTTCGTCAACATTTTCAAACGGTTCTGATTTTTTCAGAATAACACCTGAAACGGATTTACTGCCGTATAAATTAAGGTTAAAATCTCCGCTGCATATTGCACTTGACGCACCCGCAACACGCATAAATGACGAAACTTCTTCAAAATTTGTTTTATCTGTGAGAAATAAAATGAAGTTTGTTCCGCATCGGGAAATTGCACCTGTACACTCATCTGTTTTATCGTCAATTATCGTCCAGTAGTCAACAAAAGCAAGCGATGAATCGTAACTGTTGTACTGAGAAATTATTCTGCACGCAAACGGATCTTCCGCCGACAGGTTCATAATTACATTTATATAATTTTCATTGGCGGTTACTATCATTCAGACCGTCTTTCCTTTCGCTAAATTTCCGCCCGCAATATAATCGGACAATACTTTTGCAAGTTTTAAAACACTTTCGCAATCATCAAGATTTGCCGCAGTTGAAGGAGCATGAATATACCTTGACGGAAGTGATACCGCAAGAGTTCTCACTCCGCCTCTGCTCTGATGAATTGCACCCGAATCATTACCGCCTGCAACTGCTCTCTTATACTGAACAGCTATGTTATTCTTTTCGGCAAGTTCAAAAGCGGCACTTATCATTTCTTTATCATAAACTGTCGCCCTATCAATTACGGTAACCGTTGCGCCTTTTGACAAATTGCATACCTGATGAGATACATCAACCTCCGCAACATCAGCGGCAGTTGTGCTTTCAATAACAAGAGCAAAATCAGGATTAACCGTAAAAGCCGCAGGTCTTGCACCACGCAGTCCCACTTCTTCCTGAACAACAAATGTGAAATACATATCATATTCGGGTTCGGATTTTATGAGATTAATAAGTACATAGCAGCCGAAACGGTCATCAAGTGCCTTTGTAACAACAGTTTTGCCGTTAATCTTAAAATCGCCCTCAAAATTAATGCCGTCACCGTAGTTTACATATTTAAGCGCATCTTCCCTGCTTTCGGCACCGATATCAATGTACATATCATTCATTTTCGGAACAGCAGTTTTTTCATCACCGTTTGTAAGATGAATCGGTTTCACACCGATTACACCGTTAAGACCGTTTCTGCCAACACATACACGCTTACCGGGAAGAACTCTTCTGTCAATTCCTCCGACCTCGTCAAATTTAAGGTAACCGTCAGATGTTATATCCGTTACCATAAGACCTACTTCATCCATATGTGCCGACACCATAAGTTTGCTTTTTGCAGACTTTTTTCCCTTTTTAAAGACAATAAGGTTGCCGAGATTATCTGTTTTAATATCATCGGCACAGTCTTTAATCTCGTTAATTATAAGATTGCGAACATTCCCCTCATCACCCGAAATACCGTTGCAAAGGCAAAGCTGTTCAAGCAATTTTATGTCAATCATTGAAAGCACCTCCGCATTTAATGTATTCGGCAATAAGCTTTGCCGTATTGTCAACATCAGCTACAGAAATAACTTCATTCTGTGTATGCATATATCGCTGTGGGATTGATACAACAGCAGTTTTTACACCTTTTCCGCTGATTGAAATATGGTCGGCATTTGTACCTGTTCTGCCTGCTATCGGTTCAAGCTGATACGGTATATTTTTATTCTTTGCAACGCTTTCAAGCGATTTGCTCATTTCTTTATTGAGAATTGAAGAAATGCAAATCATTGGTCCTTTGTCGAGTTCAACCGTAGAATAGAATCCCGAAACATCCGGCTGAGATGCAAAACTTACATCAACAACAATTGACTCGTCTGCTTCAATTGTAAAAGCACCTGTTTTAGCGCCTGTGCCAAATGTTTCTTCCTGAGAGCTTAAAAGGATAATTACTTTATAATCTGTTTCATTGTCTTTCAATAGTTCTGCACACTTAACAAGTGACGCAACACCGCATCTGTTATCAAGGCAAGGAGCAACAATTCTGCCGTTCAAAAGATTTGCCGGCTTTGAGGCAAATGTCAGCATATCACCGAATGAAATGAGTTTACTAACTTCATCATACGGCAGACCGAAATCAACCCAGATTTTGTCGGTTGGCATAGCCTTGTCCTCTTTTCCGTCGGAAAGATGAGGAGGCATACAGCATACAACACCTGTTATATCAGGATTGTTCTGCAGACAAAGCAGAGTATCGGCAAGAGTTCTTGCGTCAATTCCTCCGCACGGAGAAGCTTTTACAAATCCGTTTTCATTTATTTCGGTAACCATAAATCCTATGCGGTCAATGTGAGCGTCAAGCAATATGGTTTTATCTGAATTTTTGTTACCGCAAACAGCCATAAGACCGCCGTTTGATATCTTTATGTCATCCGTGTAGTCCGATAAAAACTTTTCGGCAACAGACAAAGCGGGTTCTTCCCTGCCCGACACACCCATTGCACAACAGAGTTCAAAAATAAGTTCTTTTGTGTTCATTGTATATCTTACTTCAAAGCGTTGACGATTGACTTGAAGTGATTACCTCTTTCTTCAAAATTCTTGTAAAGTCCGAAGCTTGCACTTGCGGGTGAAAGCGAAACAATATCTCCCTTTGTTGAACGCTCACGGGCAACAGCTACAGCCTCTTCCATATTTGTTACATTGACAATTTCAATTTCATCTGCGTCATAGTTTGAAGCCTCTTTAACGGCTTTTTCAATTTTCGGGGCAGTATCACCGAGAAGAATAAGGAGTTTTACTTTATCGTTGATTACGGGGCCAAGCGGCTCATAAGGAATATGCTTATCATATCCGCCTGCAATAATGCAGATTTTCTGCTTGTAAAGTGAAAGTGTGCCGAGTGCGGTTCTTGTAGGACTTGATGCAATTGAATCGTTGTAATACTTAACACCGTCAACCTCTCTTACAAACTCTGCACGGTGAGCAACACCGCCAAAAGTCTTTGCAACGGCTACCATTGTTTCTGCATCAACAAGTCCCCATACGGCTGAAATAGCGGCAAGATAATTTTCTACATTATGCATACCGGGAATTTTGATGTCATGAATGTTCATAATACGGGTAATTATTCCGTAGTCATTATAGCAGATTGTATCGCCGTCAAGAAAAGCACCGTTTGAAACATTTTCTTTTACAGAGAACTTTGCGAGCTGACCTCTTACGCTGTCGGAAAAGCCGTTTGTAATCTCATTATCAAGGTTGAGAACAGCCTTTGAAAAAGCATTCTGATGAAGAATGATATTTTTCTTTGAATCAATGTACTCCTGCATATCCTTGTGTATATCAAGATGGTTGGGAGCAAGGTTTGTTACCACGGCAATATCCGGACTCTTTCTCATAGAGATAAGCTGAAAACTTGAAAGCTCAACTACTGCACAGTCATCGTCATTCACGCTTTCAATCTCAGGAAGAAGCGGCTTGCCGATATTACCTCCAAGGTGTACATTAAAACCTGCCGCCTTTAAAAATTCCGAAATAATCGTTGTTGTGGTTGTTTTGCCGTCAGAACCTGTCACAGCAATAATCCTGCACGGGCAAAGGTCGAAGAAAACTTCCATTTCTGATGTAAGAACAACGCCCTTGTTACGAAGCGCAACAAGCTCATCCTTATAAAAGGGTGTGCCGGGACTTCTGAAAACGATATCGGCATCAATCTCGGAAAGATAATTTTCACCGAGTAAAAGTTCTGCACCGTACTCTTTAGCCTTAATACCGTTCTGTCCCAAATCTTCAAAATTCTTTTTATCGCAAGCAGTAACTTTTGCACCCTTTTCAACAAAAAGTTTTATAAGCGGAAGATTGCTTGTACCGATTCCGATAAAAGTAACTTTTTTCCCTTTTATACTGTCAAAAAATTTATCAGCCATAGCATTCATTGTAAAATCCCCTCTGCAATTAGTATTTTATGCCATTTCAGTGACTTTATGCCATACCATATAATTATACATTTTCACGGAAATAATTTCAACCGTAATACACTGATATTGCAATAATATTTTCAAAATGTTAAAATACGGTAGGTGATGTTATGCTGTACGATTTTATAATTATCAATAAAAAAGACAAAACTCCGCTTTACAGGCAGATTTATATGTCGGTCAGAAAATCAATTGAAACGGGAAGTCTGAAAAAAGGGACAAAGCTTCCGTCAATAAGGCGATTAAGTACCGACCTTGATGTTTCAAAAACTACTGTCAACGGAGCGTATGAACAGTTGTGTGCAGAGGGATATATTTCAAACAGGCCACGAAGCGGATATTATGTTGAGGCACAGTTCAGCGGTACACCGTCAAAAAACGATAAAATGTCTTCAAATACCAACAAAACAAAAAGATACTATGAATATGATTTCAGCAGTAAAAGCATTGATGACGGTATAATCAACATAAACGAATGGAAAAAATATGTTAAAGAGGTTTTAAATCAAAACTATCTGCTCACTTCCTACGGTGAAGAACAGGGTGAAGAAATTCTGAGAAATGCTCTGCAAAAATACAGCCTCGGCACACGGAGTGTAAACACCTCATACGAAAATATTATCGTCGGAGCAGGTACTCAGACGCTTTTGCACATACTCTGTTCACTTCTCGGCAATAATAAGAAAATCGCACTTGCGGATTACAGCTACATTCAGAGTGAATATGTGTTCAACAGTCACGGTTACGACATCAAATATTTCAGATGTGATAAATACGGAGCCTGTATTGATTCACTTGAAGAAATCAAGCCCGATATAATTCTTATAAATCCTAATTTTACCGTAAACAGCAACATTACAATGCCTGTTACACGCAGACTTGAGATAATCAAATGGGCAAAAGAAAATAATGTTTTGATTATTGAGGACGATTACAACGGTGAACTTCGATACAGTACGCACCCTATGCCGTGCGTACAGAATTATGATACCGAAAACACGGTTTATCTCGGATCTTTTTCAAAGATACTTCTTCCCTCTGTCAGAATCAGTTATATGGTTCTTCCGCAAAAACTCACTGATGAATACAACAAAATCAAAAAATACACAAATCAGACAGCGTCAAAAACAGAACAAATTGCCCTTGCAAAGTATATTAATAACGGTAAGCTTGATGTTCATCTGAGAAAAGCAAGAAGAATTTATCTTGAAAAAAGCAACCTTATGCTTTCAAACATAAAGAAATATTTCGGAACCTCCGTTAAAATTGTGTTTAACGAAACTTCGCTTTATGTTTCGCTGATTTTTAAGGATAAAACGATTGACGATTCTGTTATAAAAAAAATTGACGACGCATTAATTAAAACTATGCAGTTCAACAAAGCCGAAAATATGATTGTGTTAAGCTTTTCGGGAATAAAAGATGTAAAAATTGAAAGCGGAATAAAATTACTTTATGAAACAATTTCAAAATAGCATAACAAAACGGGACTGAAATCAGCCCCGTTTTTCTGTATAATCAGTTTTCACAACCGCATTTAAAAGAAGATGTATGAGAAGAGTCACGGTCGCCACGGTGTATTGCGTTCGGCGGAAAGAATGAGTCTGTAGGAAAATCAATTTTACTGAAAACTTCGCACGGATCATCGGGCGCTGACGGACATTCCTTGCGAGGAACACAAAAATCATAGGACGGAATCATAATCTGTACATCTCTTTCAAGCCTTGTAATCGTAAAAATACCGATTGTAACAAGCACTCGCTGTGTTTCAGGCTGTGCAGGTTCTCCATCAAGGTAATCAATAACACAATTCGGAAATGTTCTGCAAACAGTTATCGGATTTGCATTATTGTAATCCTGTAGATTTGCAGACAATGCCATTGGATTTGAAATTTGAACCGTTGCTCTCGGCAGGCAATAGGGATATTTGCACGGACAATCAGAATCTGATGTATCGCAAACAACATCTTTGTCACTGGAGAATGACTTTACACAGCCTTCACCGCCGTAAAGCACAACTCTTTTGCCGTACATTGCAAGACCTGTGACAGTTTCGGGAATCGCACCTGCGGCTGTATAGGCTTCAACGGTGACGGCAAATAGTACATCATATCAACCGAATAAAAGCCACGATGGAACGCAACAGGTTCAACCTCTACCGTAGATGTAATTATGCGCACATTACTTATCTTTACGGAACAAGCCCCATCAATAATTTTCTGGTTTGCTTCGGTAAACATAACAGGAAGATTTGAAAGGCAATCTTTTGCTCCGCAACTGTCATAGATTCGTGAAACATTGATACAAACAGGTTCACAACCGTTAGTTTGCTCGCCGCCTTCGGTGCATGCATTTTCCGAGGAACAGAAAGGTACATCTGACATAAAAATAACCTCCGTAAAAGTATTGACAGTTCAATTAATGCACTGTAACAATACATTTTATGGAGGTTTTGATTTTTGGTGATTAACAGCCGAAAATTAACCGTAAAACGGGGCAAGTGTTTTCTGAATGTTATTAAACAGATTAATCGGACTGCTGTTTGAATAATTTGAAAGTGCTATATAAATTTGATTTTCGTCTTTTGTAAAAGCGAGAGCGGCATTATACTTGTCGATTTTTCCTGTGTGAGAAATAATATTGCTGTCTTTTGACACAACAAAGCCGTAACCGTAGTTACCCTTGTACGGCGTTGTCATTTCTTTAAAAGATTTTTCCGAAATGAGCTTGTTTGTACAAAGAGCGTCAACCCATTTGAGTAAATCGGGAACATTGGAAATTAAACCAGTTGCAGAATATCCTACTCCGGGATACAATGTCCACGCATTATCGTAAATATCCTGATATCCTACAGCGAGCTTATCTGTGCTTTCAAAGCCTGTGTTCATCATTCCCGACGGTTTAAGAATATTCTCTTTAATATATTTTTCGTACGAGATTTTGCTGACCTGTTCGATGATATCACCGAGAAGAAAATATGCACTGTTTGAGTACATATACTTCTCATCGGGTTCAAAATTAAGTTCCTGATCAAGTATCCAGTCCATTACGGCTTTTTTATTTTTCTTTGCGGAATTTTCGGCTAAAACCTTATATTCAAGCTGGGATTCGCTGTATGCATAAGTATTAGTATCACCGTCTTTGTTGATGTAATCCTTTATGCCCGCTGTCATTGTAAGCAGGTTTTTAACGGTGATTTTTTTGCCGTATTTATATGACGGAAAATATTTGTCGATTGTATCATCAAGTGAAAGCTTTCCGTCCTCAACAAGCTGCATAACCGCAACAGCAGTAAACTGCTTTGTGAGCGAAGCAATTCTAAAGCATGTGTCCGTAGAATTCTTTGTGTGCCTGTCCTTATCGGAAAATCCGTTAGTGCCGATATACTCAAGAGCATTTCCGATTTTGACATAAACCGTTCCCCTGAATTTGTTATCGGTTATTATTGCGTCGAGATTTTCGGAAATATCGGAAGATTTTCTTTTGAGTTCGGAATAGTTCCATGTGGGTTCTTGCTTCTGCTCATCGGAGGTTGCCGCCTTTGTTACAGGCTGTGAAGAAGCAACGGCGGTTGTTTTCTCGGTAGCAGATACAGAAGACTGCGTGTCTTTTCCGCAACCTGTAAGGAACACAGAAAAAGCTGTCAACGCAGAAATTGCAAGACACAGAACCTTTTTTGATGATATAAGCACTTTAATCACCTCAGATTTTTTCATATTACTGCAATAGTTCGCCATAAGAGTTTTTGTGCCGGCTTTGTCAAAGGCGATTTCAAGCATAGTATCATTGCCCATTTTCTCGGCTTTCATTACCATACCCTTACCGAACACCTTGTGCTGAACACAATCTCCTACATTGAATACAGCACCGCTCTTAACAGGAGGTTTTGTAAATCCAAATGATTTATTCGGTGAATACGAGCTACCTGACGATTTGCGACGGAAACTTTTTCACCTGTTCCCGATGAAAACCCGGAAGTCGCCTGTGTGAACATCTGCTTTCTTCCGCCGCTGTATTCAAGAAGATTATCTGGAATTTCGTTTAAGAATCTTGAGCCCTTATTATAGCTTGTTGAACCGAACAGCATTCTCGAATTTGTTTTCGTAAAATAGAGAATTTCCTTTGCTCTTGTAATTCCGACATAGGCAAGTCGCCTTTCCTCGTTGAGTTCATCGGGATTCATCATTGTTGCAACGGACGGGAACATTCCTTCTTCCATGCCTGCGATGAACACAACAGGAAACTCAAGTCCCTTTGCCGAATGTAATGTCATCATTACGCAGGTATCTGCATCTGCATCGTAATTATCAATATCGGTCTGGAGAGAAATTTCTTCAAGGAATGCAGAGAGGTCTGCCTCATCGCCGTAGTCCTCTTCAAACTTGACGATATTTGAAGAAAGTTCTTCAATGTTTTCAATACGAACTTCAGGGTTGTCCTTTTCGGTTTTAAGATACTGTTCGTATGATGTGTGTTCAATCACAAGGTTATATAATTCTGCAAGAGAATATTCGCCGCTCTGCTCGGCTTCAATAAGTCCGTCAATAAGTGCAACAAAAGCTTTGAGCTTTGCAGAGGCACGGGAAAGCTGCGGATAGTTTTCCGCCTCCTTGATTACATCGTAAATGCTTTCGCCGAGTCCTGCGGCAATGTCTGCGGCATGGGAAACGGTTGTCGCACCTATCCCCCTTTTAGGAACATTGATAATTCTTGAAAGTCTGACATCATCATGAGGATTATTTATAACCTGAAGGTATGCAACCATATCACGAATTTCTTCACGGTCATAGAATCTGTGACCGCCGATTACACGGTGCGGAACACCGCTTCGTGACAAAGCCTGCTCAATTGCGTTTGACTGGGCATTCATTCTGTAAAGAATTGCATAGTCGGAATATTTTCTTCCGTCGGCAACACCGTCAAGAATAGTCTGAGCAATGAAATTAGCCTCGTCACGCTCATTCTCGGCTGTATGTACCTTAATTTTCTCGCCCTGACCGTTTTCGGTCCACAAAGTTTTACCCTTACGCATTGTGTTATTTGAGATGACCTCGTTAGCGGCATTGAGGATATTCTGTGTACTTCTGTAATTCTGTTCAAGGCGAATCATCTTTGCGTTTTTAAATGTATTTTCAAAAGAAAGAATATTTTCGATTGTAGCACCACGGAATTTGTAGATACTCTGGTCATCATCACCGACAACACAGATGTTTCCGTATTTGCTTGCAAGCAGGCTTACAAACTTATACTGCACCTTGTTAGTATCCTGATACTCATCGACCATGATGTACTTGAACTGATTTCTGTAATAGTCAAGTATATCGGGTGCTGTTTCAAAAAGCTTTACGGTATTGCAAAGCATATCGTCAAAATCCATTGCGTCTGCTGTTTTAAGCTTTGTCTGATAGATTTCATAAACCTTTGCAATCTGTGCTTTTCTGCTGTCAAATTCAGCCTCCTTACGCATTTCTTCGGGAGTAAGCATTTTATCCTTAGCCTTTGAAATTTCGGAGAGAATTGATTTTACAGGCAAAGTCTTTTCGGCTATATTGAGTTGCTTTAAAATATCCTTGACGAGTTTTTTCTGATCGTCAGTCCCGTAAACCGTAAAATGACTTGTATAACCGATTCTGTCGCCATATCTGCGAAGGATTCTTGCACAGGTTGAATGAAAGGTAGCCGCCCAGATGTCGCACCGCCCTCGGGAACTGCCGCACAGATTCGTTCTTTAAGCTCTCCTGCGGCTTTATTTGTAAAAGTAATGGCAAGTATCTGCCATGGTTTACAAAGCTCACACTGCAAAATGTAGGCTATTCTGTTAACAAGAACAGTTGTTTTGCCCGAACCGGCACCTGCAAGTATGAGCAAAGGTCCTTCTGTGCAGAAAACAGCCTGTTTCTGCATATCATTCATATGTGAAAAGTTTTTTTGAATCTCAGTCTGTACCATTTTTAACCTGCCTTAAAATATTGCAAAAGAAAGGGGCGAACGATGTTCGCCCTCAGTAAATTTTAAATGAATTATTTAATGCTGTCATTAAACATTGTAAGCATATCTGATGCCTTTTCGCCGATAATCATTGTAACAAAGTTACCGTCTTTTGTAACCTTACAATTTTTCACCATATCAAGCTCTTCAGCTGAATAGGAAGCGTTCTGCTGGAAGATTGAATTATAGCGGTTTGTAAGAGCAGTTTCAACTCTTGAAGCGGCATCCGAATCAGTTGCCTCAACAAGAACTACCTCTGTGTTTTTGCTGTCTGTATCAGACTTACCGACCTCAGCGGCAAACTGCTTGATATCGTCGGCATTGATATTGTAATATTTGTACATATCATCCTTTGTTTCATACTTTGTTGCATCTACGCTGTACTCGGAATTCATCTTATCCATAAGATCAGCAAGATTAACTTCCTTTGCGCCGCAACCCGCAAATATCGAAAGGCAAAGAACAAGAGCAACTGCAATCGAAATTACTTTTTTCATAAAATTACCTCCAAATTTTTTAAAAAAAAGAAAATGCGCCGAACTTAAAAAAGTACGGCGCCAAACTGGTCGAGGTGACAAGATTCGAACTTGCGACCCCATCGTCCCGAACGATGTGCGCTACCAAACTGCGCTACACCTCGAAATAAAAGAGCCCCGAATAACTTCGGGGCTGTGGCTGTGGAATAGGGATTCGAACCCCAACAAACAGAGTCAGAGTCTGTCGTGCTACCGTTACACTATTCCACAAGATGTAATTGCTACCGAACTTGCAACGATATGAATTATAAGACATATCGTTCAAAAAGTCAATACTTTTTTAAATTTTTTCAAAAAAGTTTTTATTACTTTAAAAATCCGCTTTTCGGGCAGAAAATACATTTTTCCGCCCGAAATCACGAAGTAAATTTTAACAGTTTGTCAATTATTCAAGAAAAGCCGCACCGATAATGCCAGCATCATTGCCAAGGCTTGCCTTGCAGATGACTGTCTGCTTATCGTTATGCTTTGTATATCTTTCCTTTTCAACAATCGTACGGAGCGGAGCAAGAAGATTCTCGCCCTGATTTGAAATACCGCCGCCGATACAAAGGATATCCGGCTGGAAAATATTAATAATATTCACAAGACCGCAAGCGAGATAACCGATATACTCGTCAATTACGGTTTTGGCATTTGCATCACCTGCAAGAACAGCATCAAACGCAGTCTTGCCTGTAACCTTGTTAATATCACCGTCACATGACTTGAGCATATAGCTGAAGTCGAAGTTCTCCTTGAGGATTTCCTGCTTTGTGAGGTTAATAAGACCTGTTGCAGACGCATACGCCTCCCAACAGCCTTTCTGCCGCACGCACATTCCTTACCGTCTTTAACGATAACCATATGTCCAAGCTCAGCGCCTGCATAGTTAGAACCGCTGTAAATCTTGCCGTTAATAATGATACCGCCGCCGATACCTGTGCCGAGTGTTATTGCAATCGCATTTTTTGCACCCTTTGCACTGCCTGCAAGATACTCGCCGAGGGCAGCAGCGTTTGCATCGTTTTCAACGCAAATCTTTGTATTGAGCCTTTCCTCCATCATCTTGACAACCTGCCAGTTATGGAAGAAAAGATTAGCCGAATACTCTATAACGCCTGTTTTCGGATTAACCGCACCCGGTACACCGATACCGATTGACTCAATATCATCAATTGTGAGTTTTGCTTTTTCAATTGCCTTTAATGCAACATCTGCCATACTGTCGCAGATTTCGCTTTCGGGACGGGGCACATTTGTTTTACAGCTTGCCTTTGCGATAATTTCGTAATTTTCGTCAACAACACCGGCTACAATGTTTGTTCCGCCCAGATCAATTCCGAGTCTGTACATAAACTGTCGGCACATCCTTTTCTTTTATTTTATGCAAATATTTATGATTTATCAATTATGAATGATAAGAGTAGTTAGGAGCTTCTTTTGTAATCTGAATATCATGCGGATGGCTTTCACGCAGACCTGCACCTGAAATCTGAACAAATCTTGCCTTTTCATGAAGATCCTTGATTGTTGCACAGCCTGTGTAACCCATACCTGCACGAAGTCCGCCGAGCATCTGATAAATTGTGTCTGAAAGAGGTCCCTTGTAAGGTACACGACCTTCAACACCTTCGGGAACAAACTTGTTGTTACTTGCCTGGAAGTATCTGTCTGCACTGCCTTTGCCCATTGCTCCGAGACTGCCCATGCCTCTGTAAACCTTAAACTGTCTGCCCTGATAGATTTCGTTGTCTCCGGGGCTTTCGGCACAACCTGCAACAAGTGAGCCGACCATTACAACACTGCCGCCTGCGGCAAGTGCCTTAACGATATCACCGCTGTACTTGATACCGCCGTCTGCGATTACAGGAATACCGTACTTTGACGCTTCACAAGCGGCGTCATAGATGGCTGTAATCTGAGGAACACCGATACCTGCAACGATTCTTGTTGTACAGATAGAACCCGGACCGATACCAACCTTAATAGCGTCTGCGCCGGCGTCAATAAGAGCCTTTGCTGCTTCTGCCGTAGCAATGTTACCTGCGATAAGAGGAAGGTTAGGATATGCTTTCTTAACCTTTGCAACAGACTGAACAACATTTGAGTTGTGACCGTGTGCTGAGTCAAGAACAACAACATCAACCTGTGACTCAACAAGAGCGGCAACTCTGTCAAGAACATCCTTTGTAGCACCGATAGCAGCACCGCAGATGAGTCTGCCCTTGTCATCACGGCAGAGTTGGGATACTGAACGCTCTTTTCAATATCTTTGATTGTGATAAGTCCTTTAAGACTGCCGTCCTTGCCGACAATCGGGAGCTTTTCGATTCTGTGCTCACGGAGAATCTGCTGAGCCTGCTTAAGAGTTGTGCCGACAGGGGCAGTAACAAGGTTTTCGTGCGTCATAACAGCAGAAATCGGCTGTGCAAAATCGGAGCCTGTCATAAAACGCATATCACGGTTTGTAATAATGCCGACAAGCTTGCCGTCACGGCAAATCGGAACACCTGAAATTTTGTACTTACCCATAAGTTCATCTGCATCTCTTACTGTGTTCTCAGGAGAAAGGAAGAACGGATTAACGATAACACCGTTTTCACTTCTCTTTACTCTGTCAACCTGATCTGCCTGCTTCTCAATTGACATATTCTTATGAATAATACCAACGCCGCCCTCACGAGCCATGCAATTGCCATATCTGTTTCGGTAACGGTATCCATAGCGGCTGTCATAAGCGGAGTGTTAAGCTTGATTGTCTTGGTAAGATGAGTTGACACATCAACATTCTTGGGTTCAACATCTGATTCGCCCGGAATAAGGAGAACATCGTCAAATGTAAGGCCCTTCTTGCCAAATTTTTCGTCATAACTTGTATTCAGCATATTATTCCTCCATACTACAAAATTCGATTTTTATTGTTACCTATTATTATAACAAATCGACCTGTGATTATCAAGACAGAAAAAGTTTTTTTAAACAAAAAATTTGTAATTCATTTTTCTGTATTGACAATATGTTCCGTAAATTATAAAATAGTATTGTATTGCCTGTTTTACTGAATATTTGCTTTATTTTGGTTACCGTGACAGGCTTATTATGTGATAGCAGAGGTATAAAATGAACATAACAAAACAGATTTTTAAAAAAAGCGTTTTAGTCGGTACAATCGCTCTTTCGATTGCAGTATTTGCAGGGTGTTCCGACTCGGCAAATTCTTCAACAGCTGATACCACAAACCCCACTGAAGCTCAGACAACCGTACAGGCTACTGAAGGCACTGCAAAATCCGGTACGACGAATGAATCGTTTGACTTGAAATCATTGCATACCTGCAAAGAAAATGACGAAGATGACCTTGTAGGCACATGGCAGATAACCTCGGGCGAGGGTTCGCAGTATGCAAGCTTTTACTATGTGTTTAACGGCGAGGGCAAGTCTATACTCATCAGCGGAACTTCGGGATATTTCGGCAAATACAGCTACGATACCGATGATGACAACAATCCGACATTTACCACAAAGCTTGTTTTCGGACTGAACGGAACTTACACCTACAAGCTTTCAGATGACAAAAAAACTGCCGAGCTGACAAATACGGATACAAAGGCGGTTTCAACGCTCAAGAAAACAGACGATCCCGACTTATTCCCACCCCTGACAAAGACGCATCAATTGATGATAAGCTTGTAGGCTGTTGGAAATCAGAAAGCGGTGAGTATCTCTGCTTTGACAAGAGCGGAATTATGTATCAGAATCTTTTTGACTATATGTTTGCATATTCAAACTACACGGCAAGCGAAGGTAAAATTGTTTCAACATACACAACCTCCGACAAAAAAACAACAGATAAATACACATACTCTGTTGACGGCGACACTCTTACACTCAACAATGATACATACTCAAGAATTTCTTTCAGCGATTTAAAGTGATGAATCACCATTGATTCAATGTTGAAAACTTTTCGTATTTTCTTAACATCATAACAACAATCCCCGAACACAAAAATGTTCGGGGATTTCTAATTTTCAGAAAGTTATTAACATCTTATCCATACGGTCTTAAAAAGTCAAAAGGCGGAAGATTTCTGACAACTCCGAAAACGAGCAGTATTCCTATCAGCACAAATGTCAGAACCGTGTCGAATTTTTTCAGAGTAAGTCTGCCGTACCTTATGTAGCCGTAAAGCATTTTTCCAAGCAGATACAGAATGAACGGTGAGATTACAAACAAAACCTGATTGCACTCAAAAGCACCTTTAAAATCAAGCCGCAGAATATGTGTAAGCATACCGGTTACACCGCAGCCGGGGCAATAAAATCCCGTTATTTTGCGAAAAACACACGGAATTGCAAAGCCTGTAAACGAAACAATTAAATAATATAAAACACCGGCTGCGACCAAAATAATCGCAGCCGTTGAAAATTTTAATAATCTTTTTTTCATTGATTACTGTGGAGGAAGCATCTTGTTAAGCTCACTCTGCATAAGAGCATAAGAAACAATGCTAAGACCAAAGATTGAAAGTATAAGATAAAGTACCGAAGCACTTGAATCAACCATAATACCTCTCTGCATCTTTGCTTCATTGAGCTTTTCGCCCTGCTTGTAGCACCAGTAATAACCGTAAATACCGCAAGTTACAAGTGTAAGCAGAAATACGACTCCGCCTGATGTGCCGTCCTGCTGATGACCTGAAACATAGTTTGTTTCGTCATTGAGCATAATGAGCCAGTAAATTCCGTAAATACCGCAAGTGATGATTGAAAGAAGAATTGCAATACCTACACTTCTCTGTTTCATAATAATTACCTCCGTTAACCTCTTTCAAGGGATTTTAGCAAGGTAAATTATACCATTAGTACGGTATAATGTCAATATAATTTTGTTTTGATATTTGCTATAGTTTGCTGATTTTTGTGAGAACACAGTATGTTGATTACTTGATAACCTCCATACCGCCCATGTAAGGACGAAGAGCCTCAGGAATTCTGATTGTGCCGTCTTCGTTAAGGTTGTTTTCAAGGAACGCAATGAGCATTCTCGGAGGTGCAACAACCGTGTTGTTAAGAGTATGTGCAAAGTATTTCTTGCCGTCCTCGCCTGTAACTCTGATTTTAAGGCGGCGAGCCTGTGCGTCACCGAGGTTTGAACATGAACCAACCTCAAAATATTTCTTCTGACGAGGTGACCAGGCTTCAACATCAAGTGAACGAACCTTGAGGTCAGCAAGGTCGCCCGAACAACATTCGAGTGTACGAACAGGAATATCCATTGAACGGAAAAGGTCTACTGTGTTCTGCCAAAGCTTGTCAAACCACATTTTGCTGTCCTCAGGCTTACAAACAACAATCATTTCCTGCTTTTCAAACTGATGAATTCTGTAAACGCCTCTCTCCTCAATGCCGTGAGCACCCTTTTCTTTTCTGAAGCAAGGCGAATAGCTTGTAAGAGTGTAAGGAAGATTTTCTTCCTTGTTGATTGTGTCAATGAACTTACCAATCATTGAATGTTCGCTTGTGCCGATAAGATAAAGGTCCTCGCCCTCAATCTTGTACATCATTGAATCCATCTCGGCAAAGCTCATAACGCCTGTTACAACATTACTTCTGATCATAAAAGGCGGTACACAGTATGTGAAACCTCTGTTAATCATAAAATCACGGGCATATGCGATTACTGCACTGTGAAGTCTTGCAATATCGCCCATAAGATAATAGAAACCGTTACCCGCAACCTTTCTTGCAGAATCAAGGTCGATACCGTTGAATTTTTCCATGATTTCTGTGTGATAAGGAATTTCAAAATCAGGTACAAACGGATCGCCGAACCTCTCAATTTCAACATTCTGACTGTCATCCTTACCAATCGGAACAGACGGATCAATAATATTAGGAATCTGCATCATGATTTCCGTTACCTTTGCAGAAAGGTCTGATTCCTGCTTTTCAAGCTCTGCAAGCTGTTGTGCCTGCTTTGTAACTTCTTCTTTAAGAGCCATACCCTCTTCTTTTTTGCCCTGAGCCATAAGAGAGCCAATCTGCTTTGAAATTTTGTTTCTGTTTGAACGGAGTTCATCAGCCTGTTTTTTAACGGCTCTGCTCTGCTCATCAAGCTCAATTACCTGATCAACAAGCGGAAGCTTGTAATCCTGAAACTTCTTTTTGATATTTTCTTTTACTGCGTCGGGATTTTCTCTTAAAAATTTAATATCTATCATTTTAAAATACCTCTTTATGTAATGTTATTTAAGTTTGTTTGAAAGCTCTGTAAGTTCTTCGTCCGAATAGAATTCAATCTGAAGAACACCGCCCTGCTTGCCCTTGCTCTTTGAAACGCTGATTTTTCGTCCAAGGCTTTCCGAGAGTGCAAGTTCAACCATGCTGTAGAACGAAGGCTTTTTCTCAGGCTTCTCTTTCTTCTGAACTGTCGGTTTTTTCTTGCAGATTTTCTCAACCTGTCTTACCGAAAGATCTTTTGCAACAATTTCATCTGCAAGCTCCGTCATAAGTTCTTCATTCTCAAGCGTAAGCAATGCTCTTGCATGACCTGCCGAGATTTTGCCGTCTTTGAGATATTCCATTATGTTATCGGGAAGTTTAAGAAGTCTTAATGCATTTGCAACTGCGGGACGGGATTTTCCGACCGACTTTGCAACTTCTTCCTGTGAAAAACCATGTTCATCAATAAGAGCCTTGTAGCCGAGCGCCTCTTCAACAGGGCTTAAATCTCACGCTGAAGATTTTCGATAAGAGCAATCTCCATTGTTTCGGTATCGGTAAGCTCCTTTATTATAACAGGGACTTCGGTAAGGCCTGCCATACGGCTTGCTCTGTATCTTCTCTCGCCTGCCACAATCTGATAACCGCCGAGTGTAAGCGGACGAACAAGTAACGGCTGTAAAAGTCCGTGCTGTGAAATACTCTCTGCAAGCTCCGACAAAGCCTGTTCATCAAATTCTTTTCTCGGCTGAGTGCGGTTCGGTTCAATCTCCGAAATTTTAAGTGTTACTGTTCCGCCCTCTGTTTCGGAATCGTTCTCTATAAATATTGCGTTAAGGCCTTTTCCAAGACCACCGAGTTTTTTTGCCAAATCAGCCTCTCTCCTTTCCGACTATTTCCTCGGCAAGTGCCGTATATGCCTGACTGCCCTTACAGGATTTGTCGTAGTAGATAACAGGCATACCAAAGCTCGGTGCTTCGGAAAGTCTTACTCCCCTCGGAACAACTGTTTTGAAAACCTTTCGTGGGAAGAATTTTTTCACTTCATCTACTACCTGTTGTGTAAGATTAAGTCGTCCGTCATACATTGTTAGCAGAACGCCTTCAATTTCAATTGACTCGTTGTACTGCCTTTTTATTCTTCTTACCGTATTGATAAGCTGTGACAATCCCTCAAGTGCATAATATTCGCATTGAATCGGCACAAGAAATGTGTCGGCAACCGTCAATGCATTTGCCGTGATAAGTCCGAGTGACGGAGGACAGTCGATGATTATGTAATCATAATACTGCTTTATCGGGAGCAAAGCATTCTTTAAAAGTGCCTCTCTGTGCGGTTTTTCTGCAATTTCAAGCTCTGCGGCAGCCAAATCAAGGCTTGACGGAAGAATATGCAGATTGTCATACGGGGTTGTAAGAACACATTGTTCGGCTTTTGCACCGTCAACAAGGATTGAGTAAGTTGAAAACTTAACTTTGCTCTTATCAATGGCGACACCGCTTGTGGCATTTCCCTGTGGATCAGCGTCAACAAGCAATGTTTTCTTTCCCATTTTTCCCAGACAAGCCGCAAGATTAACGGAGGTTGTGGTCTTTCCCACACCTCCCTTTTGGTTTGATATTGCAATTATTTTTGCCAAAAAATCACCTTGTCTTTTGTTTTTATGATTTTTATATCTTTTACTTTTAAAATTATATCATAATGCACACCATTTTTAAAGCTATTTTGAAGATTTTTTGGGATTTAATGCAACTTTTTTTCTTAATCAAAAGCAAATGTTTCACGTGAAACATTTCCTGTGCAACCAAAAAATAAAAACTATACAACGCAAAAAGCCGCACATTACTGTGCGACTCTTTGCAAGGGGTTTAGATAAGGAAATGGGTATGAGTGGAACGGATGCTTTCGCACCCTCTGAAAAGTGAATTAAGCAGTTTTTTCTGCATCAGGCTTTTGATGTCTTTTAGGAATCCGAATTGTGTATTCAATAAAATTGTCTGTGTCTTTTTTGTCTGATTGTGCATCGATTCCTGCAAGACGCATTGTATCAATAGCCTTGTTGATTGTGTTAAGAAAAATTCGTAAGTCTTTTATCACCGCTTTGCTTGTACCTTTGGATTTTGTTGTTTTTGGTACTGAATTAATTAAAATGCCGACGAGTTCATCAGTCTGACTTGTGTTGAGATTCTCCGAAATTATTTTTGACAGAGCCTCATGTCTTAAAGCATCATCTTCAATTCTTAAAAGAGCCCTTGCGTGTCTTTCGCTCAATCCTGCATTTACAATCCATTCCTGCTCCTCGTATGTAAGGCGAAGAAGTCTTAGCTTGTTTGCAATTGTTGATTGGCTTTTGCCCAGTCGGTTCGCTGCCTCCTCTTGGGTAAGACCGTAGCGCCTGATCAGCTTTGAAATCCCGCGAGCTTCCTCGAATATACCGAGGTCGCTTCGCTGGAGATTTTCAAGGAGAGCATAAATGGCTGACTCTTTTTCCGAACACTTTAAAACGATGCACGGCACCTTTCGTAATCCTGCCAAAACCGATGCCCTGAGGCGGCGCTCACCTGCCACAAGTTCATACTCCGCAGCCGAGATTTTTCTCACCGACAACGGTTGCAAGATACCGTTTTCGCTGATTGATGCGGAGAGAGCGGCAAGTTCGGTTTCGTCAAAGGTTTTGCGAGGTTGTGCTTTGTTCGGTCTGATTTTAATAATCGGAATCTCTAAAACTTTGTTATCGTTTTTGAGCATAAAATTCAACCGCATCGCCTCAATGTTCGTTAGCATCAGGGGTTGTCCCTGTGCTATTATAATAACATAGACACGGTGCGGTTGTTGTCGCTTTGTGAGTAACTTTTTTAAGAAGTTTTACCATAAAATGGTAATTTATCAAAAAAGCTGTCGATATTTATCACAACGGTTGTGACTTTATTTTGCCCGAAATTCTCGGGTATTGTTTTGGTGTAAGTTTTACCTTTTTGATTACAATTATTGTACGCTCGCCCTCGTCACACGGAAGATTAAACTTGTGAACCTTTTCAACCTTACCGCCGAGTAATTTTAAAGCATTTTCTGCTCCGTCAAGTTCTTCATCGGCATTCGGTCCTTTCATTGCTACAAACAAACCGCCTACCTTGACATACGGCAAGCAGTATTCGCAGAGAACATTCAGCCTTGCAACTGCTCTTGAAACGGCAATATCAAACTTTTCACGATAAAGCTTATTTTTACCGCCCTCCTCTGCCCTGCTGTGAACAAGCTCGGAATCAAGTCCTATATTGTTAAGAACTATGTCGAGAAATGTAAGTCTTTTGTTAAGGCTGTCGAGAAGCGTCAGTTTAATGTCAGGTCTTGCAATTTTAAGCACAACACCGGGAAAACCGGCACCTGTTCCCACATCAATAATGCTTGCATTCTTCTTTACATCAACAAAGTTGTAAAGTGTAAGCTGTCGGCAAAATGCTTGATCGCAACACCGTGTTCATCGGTTATTGCAGTAAGATTCATCTTTTCGTTCCACTCAACAAGCAATTTGAAGTAGATTTCAAACCTTTGGAGCATTTCATCGTCAAGTTTGGTTTTAAAACCATCAGTAACGGTAGTAAGAGTATCTTTAATTGCCATTACTGCCTCCTGTTGTTCTGAGCAAGCCAGATAAGAAGTACGCTGATATCCGCAGGAGAAACACCCGAAATTCTTGACGCCTGTCCGATATTGAGCGGTTTAATCTTATTAAGCTTTTCCCTTGCCTCAAGTCGAAGTCCTTCAATTTCATTGTAATCAAAGTCCTTTGGCAATTGCTTAACTTCAAGCTTTTTCATTTGCTCAACCTGTTTAAGCTGTTTTTGAATATAGCCCTCATACTTAATTTCAATTTCAACCTGTTCAAAGATATTCGGATCAAGCTCCGGTCTTGTTTTGTCAATGTTCTTGAGTGCATCATAACCAAGCTGAGGGCGTTTCATAAGGTCAATAAGTCGTACACCTGAAGTAATTTCAGATGTTTCACGTGAAACAAGTATCTCATTTACTTCATCAGTAGGTGAAATCACCGTACTTTTAAGTCTATTAAGTTCTTCTTTTTTAAGCTCCTGTTTTTTAAGAAACTTTTCGTATCTTTCGTCACTTATAAGCCCAATTCTGTGACCGAGCGGAGTCAGCCTTTCGTCGGCATTATCCTGACGAAGTACAAGTCTGTACTCACTTCTTGAGGTCATCATTCTATACGGCTCATTCGCACCCTTTGTAACAAGGTCGTCAACAAGTGTGCTATATAGCTTTCGGAACGGTCAAATATAACAGGCTCTCTGCGAGAACTTTCATTGCGGCATTAATACCTGCAACAAGTCCCTGAGCCGCAGCCTCCTCATATCCCGAAGAACCGTTGAATTGACCGGCACCGAAAAGTCCTTCAAAATCTTTAAATTCAAGCGTCGGATTCATTGCAAGCGGATCAACACAATCATATTCAATTGCATAAGCAGGTCGCATAATAAGGCAATGTTCAAGACCTTTTATTGTGTGGTAGAATTTAAGCTGAACTTCTTCCGGTAGTGACGAGCTCATTCCCTGAAGATACATTTCCTCGGTATCAAGTCCGCACGGCTCAATAAAAAGCTGATGTCTCGGCTTATCCTTAAAACGCATAATCTTATCTTCAAAGCTTGGACAATAACGGGGACCAACACCCTCAATTTTGCCGGCATAAAGCGGAGAACGGTTGATATTTTCAAGAATAATCTGCTTTGTTTCGTCATTTGTCCAACTAACATGGCATTCAACCTTGTTTTCACCGAGATTCTCAGTTTCATAAGAGAACGGCTGGGGAGGTTCATCACCTTTTTGAACTTCAAGCTCAGAAAAATCAATTGAACTTTTCAGAACTCTTGCCGGAGTACCTGTCTTAAATCTTCTTAAAGGCAGACCGAGTTTTTTAAGGCTTGAACCGAGAAATGCGGCGGGAAATATTCCGTCGGGACCGCTTTCATATGAAACCTCACCGACAAAAATTCTGCCGCCGAGATATGTACCCGTTGCAATAATAACGGTCTTGCACTTAAAAACGGCAAGCATTCTTGTAGTAAGATTATAACCGCCCTCCGTCTTTTCAATATCCGTAATTTCAGCCTGACGAAGGTCGAGATTTTTCTGTAATTCAATCTTATGTTTCATAACGGAAGAATATTTTCTTCTGTCAATCTGTGCTCTCAGCGAATGAACAGCCGGACCTTTTCCCCTGTTAAGCATTCTGGACTGCAAAAAACATTCATCGGCAGTCTTTCCCATTTCACCGCCGAGTGCGTCAATCTCACGGACAAGATGTCCTTTTGCTGTTCCTCCGATTGAGGGATTGCAGGGACAGTTTCCGACCGCATCCATATTTATGGTAAATATTGCAGTTTTACAGCCAAGCCTTGCCGCCGCAAGAGCCGCCTCGATTCCGGCGTGACCTGCACCGACTACTGCAACATCATATTCACCCGCAAAATAATTCATAATATCACCTATTTTCCTACGCAGAAGTTGTGAAACACCCTATCAACAACCTCATCACTTGTTCTTTCACCCGTTAATTCAAGTAAGTGTGAAATTGCATCCTCAATTGAAACTGTTACTGCGTCAAATGTCATACCGCATTTAAGTGCGTTCATTGCCTCAATAACCGAATCAAGTGCATTTTTAACGGCAATTCGCTGTCTTTCATTTGAGAGAACGCCTTCACTCGGATTAAGTTTTGAGTTCCTGCAATTTTTTCAACAGCCTTTGTTAATTCATCTCTGCCGTCACCACTGATTGCAGATAT